>JRER01000015.1_pt1 | contig 11558 bp, 11 predicted proteins | sample 210161 | NCBI WGS metagenome assembly JRER01 (sample SAMN03019618, study PRJNA260268) | marine sediment metagenome | biome: Marine; feature: Sediment; material: Clay; isolation source: clay from marine sediments 136 meters below sea floor depth collected from... | place: New Zealand: Canterbury...
CAACTGGCTCAAGGTGGCAGTGCCCAGAGACCTATTTTCTGCCATTCTGGAGCGGATAACCAGGTTATGCCGGTCACCCGGCTGAGCACACCTGAGGGCAAGCAGGCAGTCAGGTGAAAAAGATAGGGGAAGTATCGCCTTTTTCCAATTGGAGAGCTTGGCCGGCGCTGATAAATTGAGGATTTTGAATGCTGCAGGGCTCAGAGACGGTTATTGACAACCAGGTGCCATATATATATTATTAGTGATAAGATCAATGAGAGTCAGGATGCCTCATTGCGAGTTGAAATGGGAAATCCCAACATATACATATCCCGCTTGGATAATGAGCAAATAATGCGACATCAGGTGGGGTAAGATATGGTAACACCAAGACTAAAAAGGAGAAGGAAATAATGAAAAAGAAATTACTATTAATCCCGCTAGTGTTGTTGTTAGCCCTCAGTCCGGTGGCTATCGGCTGTTCGCCAACGCCAACGCCACCGTCACCTCCAGCCCGGGCGATTGACGCTATTGTCTCCACCCAGTGGTTAGAGGACAACATTGATAATCCAAACCTGGTTATACTTGATGTCAGAGAGCCCGACTACTATACAGCCGGTCATATTCCCGGTTCAGTAAATGTCCCCGCCTTTCCCAACTGGGTGGTAAATTTCCCCGGAGAAGAATGGCCCTGGATGGAACTGCCCGAAGATGAGGCTCTGTTTACTACTATTGGCAACACGGGGATAAGTGCCGATTCCACGGTGGTTGTTATTGGTAGAACAGTTGATTCACCGTCATTAGGACTGGCCCCCGGTGGCGTCGTTTTTGCTAATAGGGTTGCCATTACGCTCATATATGCCGGGGTTGAAAACGTGGCTATGCTTGATGGAGGATACGACCTGTGGGCAGTAGAGGAAAGAGCTATATCTACTGAACCCGTTACGCCAACCGCAGTAACATACACTGGAGTAGTAGATGAGACAATTTTTGTTTCCAAGGACTACGTTGAAGATAAGGTTGGGAAATCCATCTTGGTCGATACTAGAGAGGCCGATATGTACTATGGTATAGAGCAGGACCCTTCGTCGGAAAGAGCCGGTCATATCCCAACTGCTAAAGATTTGCCCGCTCCCTGGTTCTGGGCTACTACAGTGGATGAAGCCGGAGTAACAACTTACATAACCTGGAAGGATACCAGCGCAATGAGGGAAATGGCCCTTACTGTACTTGGTGAAGACGGGGACGAAGAGATCATTGTCTATTGTGGTGTTGGGGGGTATGCTAGCCCATTGTGGTATGTGCTGACCCAGGTGGTTGGATATAGGAATGTAAAGTTTTATGACGGCAGTATGCAGGAATGGTCAGCAGATCCGAGTAAAGATGTAATCAAATATAAGTACGAATAAGAGTATTCTGGCACGCTGCCCGAGTGTATTGTCCTGACAAGGTCGGGGCGGTAATATGCCGTCAACCGACGAGGCAAGCCCGATTGGGCTTGCCTTTAATTTTGCCCACGACATAGATAATGTGCTATAAAATGAGCAATCCCCAAAATACGCTAACCAAGTCTCAAAATGGAAGAATCGATATACATCACCACATCCTGCCGGAGGAGTATGTTGCCAAGTTGAAGAAGATTGGTATCACTACTGCTCTTAGTCGTGAATTCCCTGAATGGTCACCAAAGAAGTCCCTTGATTTTATGAAGAAAAATGGGATCAGCAAGGCTATAACCTCAATATCCACACCTGGGGTAAATATTCAGGACCGTGCCTTTGCCAAAGACTTGGCACGCTTTTGTAATGAATACTCCGCAAAGCTAAAAAACGACTATCCTGACAAGTTTGATGCCTTCGCCGTGCTGCCTCTTTATGAAACTAAAGATGCCTTGGAGGAGATGGAGTATGCTCTGGATACGTTGCATTTGGCCGGAGTAGCTCTCCTCACTAATGTTAACGGGATATATCTGGGGGACCCGAAATATGATGATCTCTTCGTTGAACTTGACCGGCGAGAGGTGGTGGTACATGTTCATCCTCATGACCCACCTTTCGGTACTATCCCCAATCTGAAATTCCCCAACGCAATAGTAGAAGCTCCCTTTGATACTACCAGAGCTATCACAAATATGATTTACACGGGCGCAATGGACAGGTATAAGAAGATTAAGTTCATCCTGTCTCACGCGGGAGGCGCTCTTCCCTTTTTAGCGTGGAGGATAGGGCTCTTAGAGTACCAGCAGACAAATAAAAGTCTTAAGTTCCAGGCTATCTATGATTTCCTCATGACCAAGAGGGGTCCCTCGGCAGGTCTGAATGCCCTCAGCCGGCTATACTATGATACCGCTGTCGCGGCAAATCCCATGACACTCCGTTCCGTACAGGAACTTGTTGACACTTCGCATATCTTATTCGGTACAGATTATGTGTGGGGCCAGAGTTGGCTAACGCCAATCTTCATAAAGGCTCTGAGCGAGTATGACGGATTCAGTGAATCGGACTTGGTAGCTGTGGAGAAGGGCAACGCGAATAGGCTGTTTTCATAAGCCGGTTAAATGCAAAAGACGTTTCCTTGAGGTCGAAGTTATTATATATTATTATTGTATATTATTAAAATAAGGAGTTAATAAAATGACTAAAGAAAAGGGATTTAACATAGATCCATCTTGGAAGGGAGTTATTAAGTGGGGCGGATTCTCTTTGTTCGCAGCTGGATTCATCCTTGTCATATTCGTTCTCTCCGTATTCATCATGCAACAAACTCTTCCGCTCCCTGCAGAGGAAGTCCTTGAGAACCCGGCAGGCCCGACCCTTCTCTTCCTCTTAGCTGCCATAGGAGAGTTACTTCTGATGCCCGGGGCGCTGGGACTCTATTTCTCTCTGAAGGATGTCAAAAGAACTCCTATGTTTATAGCTACCGGATTGTGGTTGGTGGCTGTACCCATGTTCCTTGCCTCCCGCGGCCTAATCATATCCCTCTCCCAAATAAGCGCTAGATACATGGATACAACCAACGCGACCATAAAAGCAGCATACCTGGCATCGGCAGAACTCGCCCTTGAAACACAGAACATTTACGCAGCCATGGGCTTAATCCTCCTCTGTGTCGCGTCTATCATTATAGGGTTGGTCATGCTGAAGGGAGTCTTCGGCAAACGCATAGGCTACTTGGTCATAGTTGCAGGCATCTTGACTCTCTTTTCCCCCTTCGGAGTCATCCTAGGAGTCCCAATCATAATACCGTTTATCGGATTAATGCTAACAGCCGTCTGGCAATTAGTCGTTGGTGTTAAACTCTACAAACTGGGCAAAGACGTTTAGCACCCTCCTCACATTGGTCAGCAACTAGAATGGGTGAAGATACTTATTGAACAGTGGCGAAAGGACTATAATCAAGTAAGACCGCACAGTTCCTTAAACTGCCGACTCCCTGCCCCCGAGGCCATAATCCCCGTGACTCCACCTACAAAAGTGGTACAATTAATGGGGGCAGGTCACCTTAACGGATCGTGGATTTCATATATAGTTGAGTTATATGCCATGCGGATTAAGAAGCGTCCATCCCGGCCGCTCATTTTCATATGACACATAACCTTTAGGTATTAAGTTTCTTATAACACTCAGATTGGGGTGATATGCCTGTCTGGGGTTCATACTGTCATTTTTCAACTTAGTAATTGGTTAGCTGGCTTTCTGTATCGCCAAATGATAACAGGAGGAAGCACTATGAATTCCCCAATCCGAACATGGTTCAAACAACACCCACTCATAGCTTTCTTTGCCTTAAGCTATGCCATAGCGTGGATCATCTGGATTCTTACCGGCATACTCGCACCAGATCTGTTGACTGCCTTGACCTTAGTAGGTGTCTGGGCGCCAACAGTTTCCGCTATTCTGCTTACAGGTATTATTAGCGGGAAAGCTGGCATCCGGGAACTACTTCGGCGTGGGCTGTATTGGCGGGTTGGAATCCAGTGGTACGCAATTGTGCTTTTTGGTATTGCACTTATTGGAGCCGCCGCCATCGCTATTCATGTTTCACTGGGTGGTACTGTTCCCCAGCCTACCGTACCTGCCGGAATGTCTTCCGAGCAACTGTACATTTTTCTGCCGATCCTTTATTTGAGCAACATTTTCATAGGTGGCCCAATAGCTGAAGAATTTGGGTGGCGGGGGTTTGCTTTGCCCAGACTTCAAGCACGAATAGGGGCACTTTACGCTGGTCTCCTCATTGGGGTGATTTGGGGATTGTGGCATTTACCGTTCTTCATTCTTCCTGAAGGGGCTTCGGTGATTGGCAATATTCCCTTTGTATGGTATCTACCCTTAGTGACGGCCTGGTCAGTGATGTTCGCATGGATATATAACAACACAAATGGCAGTGTACTGATGATGATTTTGTTTCACGCAGCCATCAATACGACTTTGGGAAGTTTGGGACTCTTTCAAATAACATCTGAAGGGGCCCGGCCTCTTTTGTTAAATGTTTCCCTGACGTGGGTTGTGATCGCTATCATTGCTGCTGTTTTTGGCTCCGCTCAGCTTTCCCGGAAACGCACATCTGTTGAGTAGTCTTAGTGCTTGGTGACCTGCCCGGGTTCTACCATCTTGGCAAAGGCAAAGACCCGATGGACCCCCCTTTGTTACCGCCCGCCCGCGGGGCTACCATCCCCTTGCCTCTGACTTAGAAAGTGGTACGGTGAAAGGGACAGGTCAGAGTTATGAAATGAGAAGCAAAACAAATAAGAAAAAGAAATTCAAAAGACTGATAAGAAACACACTAATAATCACGTCTTCCATAATACTCTTTATGATGCTTTCAATTGGTCTCGGAATTGTCATCAGTAATTATAAGCCTCAATTACAGCAGATTTCCTATGAGCCAGTTGATCCCAATTACTGGCCAACACAAGAATGGCAGGTGTCAACTCCAGAGGAACAGGGAATGGATTCAGCTAAGCTTCTTGAGATGATAGCATTCTACGAAGAGGAGCGCTCGAAAAACGAAAGGATCTCAATTGATTCCATAACAATTGTACGTAATGGCTACATTGTCGCGGATATACACCCTAATCCTCTGTTCCCAAAAGACACAAAACACATTATTCACTCCTGTACTAAAAGCATTATGTCAGCCTTAATTGGAATTGCTATTGATGAGGGAGATATTGAAGGTGTTGACGTTCTTGTTCTCGATATTCTCGATGACAAATATATCGAAAGCATTGATGAGAGAATAAAAAGCTTAACCCTCAAAGATCTATTAACAATGCAAACAGGCTTGCATAGTCAAGATTCCTATATGTATCAATGGAGAGGATTATTTAAGATGCAAGCCACGGATGATTGGACAGAGTATATATTGAACTTGCCGATGGAAGTGGAGCCAGGTACTCGTTTTGACTATAGTAATATGGCCTCCTTTTTGCTCTCTGCGATCATTACAAAGACTACAGGAATGGACACATTATCTTTTGCTCAAGAACATCTTTTTGACCCTTTAGGGATTACAGATATCCAATGGGAAAAGAGTCCGAAGGGAATAGGTATTGGATGGGCTAGAATGTGGCTCAAACCTCACGACATGGCAAAGATGGGATTGCTCTATTTGCAGAAAGGTAAATGGGAGGGTGAGCAGGTAGTTTCCTCTCAATGGGTTGAAGAATCAGTAACAGCACACAGCTTCCCAAAGAAGTTCAGGTATGTATATGATGAAGAAGGTAAAGTAGATTTTGGGGCAAGTGGAAGATCATGGGTATCTACAAATCTTGCTACACCTTTTGCAGACGGTTATGGTTATCAGTGGTGGTTAGGTAAGTCTAACATGTATTCAGCTGTGGGAACCGGCGGACAATATATTATGGTTGTGCCAGAGGAGAATCTATTGGCCGTATTTACAAGCAAACTGAGCGGAGCTGGCGCCTTTCTTCCAAAAAAGATGCTAGACAGGTATATCCTTCTGGCAATAGTGTCCAATGAGTCAATCACTACCAACGAAAAAGCTCAGAACGAACTTTCTTTGTTGTCTGAGCCTCCTCATCTTGATGTAGAACCTAAACCTGTTCAGGAATTACCGGCAATCGCGTGGGAAATATCTGGCAAGACATATTCGCTAGACTCAAACCCTTGGAAATATAACAATTTCAGGCTTGTATTTGACTCAGACAAAGATTATGCAGCATTTGGCTATACTACCAAGGAAAATGATGTGGTAAATTACGAGATTGGTCTCAATGATGTCTATCGATTAACCGAAAACAATGGGGAAACTTGGTCAGCAGTTGGGCATTGGGCAGAACCTAATACCTTCATTATAGATTATGAGCTTGTTGGTTACTCCACAAGAGGTAAATGGAATTTAACATTTAGTGCTGATGAAATTGCTGTTGAAGAAGTGGGTGTTACAGGAACGTACACTTATGGAGGAAGAATACAGGAAAAGTCAGACTGACCTGCCCCCCAAGAAGTGATCTAGGTATGATACTGAAGCTAGGATGGAAGAAAGAGACAATGCCATTATGCTGGTTGATCGTGGGATTACCTCTCAGAACGTTATCGAACGACTATTCTATCTGTTCGTATTCAGAGGTATCCCTGAGCATATTCGATCGGACAACGGTCCTGAATTCACTGCAAAGGCGATACGCAAATGGTTGAACGATCTAGGAGTAAATACGCTCTTTATTGAGCGAGGGAGTCCCTGGGAGAATGGATACATAGAGTCGTTTAATGGAAAACTAAGAGATGAGCTGCTTAATCGAGAGATATTTACAACCCTAACTGAAGCGAAGATACTCATTGAGGAGTGGCGCAAGGAATAAAACCAGGTACGGCCCCATAGTGCCCTAAACTATCGGGCACCTACTCCGGAGGCTATTATTCCGTTGACTCTGACTTGACAATTGGTACTATTAATGGGGGCAGGTCAGAGGAAAGATGTAACTTCTAGAGGTTTGAACAGATAGCTAATTTATTGGAGAAGGGAGGTGGTAACCCATGGCTGGATGCATATGGGTACTTATTCCTGTGGTGGCCATTCTCTGTGGGATGCTGGCTATCTATACGGAGCACCGGCAAAAGATGGCTATGATTGAAAAGGGGATAAAGCCGGAAGAGCTGCGCCGGGCTGAGAGAGGGTGGCCAGAAGGTATGCTCATTGGGGGATTAGTGCTAATAGGAGTGGGTTTTGCCCTTCTGATAGCAGAACTCATAGTAGAACTGAGTCAGTGGCTATATCTTCCCGGGTTCTGTTCCATATTCATAGGAATAGCCTTAATTGTTGGCTATTACTTGACCAAAGGACTGAAGACAGAGAAAACCGAATAAAGAGCATCGCTCTGGCTGCTCAAATAAGCGGTGTCACCTTAAGGCTCAAAACTACCTCCAGCGATATTTCCCTGAGAAAGTTGTAGCCGCTTCATCTGCTAAATTGGGGAAGGAAGGCTGTAAAGGAGCTAGTTTCTGGGCCCTGACGAATAGAGTTAAGGCTTGAAGGAAAAGATGGTTTTAAGAACAGGTGATTGTTCAAAATTTGGTGGGCGAAATATCTGAAAACCTCACCACTTGCAGGTTTGAGCCATATTTCAAATAAAATGACTTAAACCCTTTTCCAGAAAGCGATACATATGGCTTACCCACCAAGAACTGGACAGTTACTAGGGGCGGAGGCCTTGACAGGTTAAAGTCCTGAGGGTGCTACAATGGAGAAAGTGAGAAAGCTTTTGCGACCGGATGGGGAGGGGTTAGAGAAAGAATAGTGAATCACTCGCCGGTTTCAGCCGCCTGCCTCAAAGCCAAGAAGGCTTGTTTTAGTTCTTGCCTAACTGCACTTTCAGGTTCTCCAAGTATAAGTTTCTGGTATTCGTCCAGGAACTGTATACGTAACCGGTGAAAAAGGTGTAAGAAATGTCGCAAGAAATTAATGCAATCCAGAATGATGAACTCAATGCCCCCTGTTTTCTCATATAAAGCTTTAGCGTATTCTTGTACGTCTTCCTCAATGGGATCTGTAGTAACGAAGATATAGTTATCGATTTTCTTACCAGTATTGCTAAGTTTTTGTAAAGCTCGATCAATATCGGCCTGCGTGACGCATCTCGTTTTCATTTCATAGCCGGTTACGACATTATCGTCATCTATGAGTGTAATTTCTAAGTCTCCTATTGCTCCAGTCTGTTCGTCAGCAGCAGTGTGAGATGTAAGTGGTAAAACGCGTTCTCCGAGATAGTTTTCTGCTGCTTTGTAGGCTGCTGCTACAACTAGAACTGGAAGACGGCTTGAACGAGGGCAATTAAGATGTTGTTCAACGAGGGTAACAATATTCTCTGATGATAAAGGTATCCTTTCCTGGGAAGTTTCGAGTCCAGAGAGTAGCATTTCGAGTTGTTGTTTTCTTTCATTTCGCAAAATTAAAAGGCATCTTACGGCTTCCGCAAGAGCGTCTTCGGCTGACAATTTGTTCTCATGCACGTCAGTGAGTAGTTGAAGTGTTTTTTTATACAAATCTTTGGGGCGTCCCTCCAATTCAAGTTTGGGGGTTAAAGTCATATTTCTATTCCGGAACGCTGGTGTGAGGAAAGCAGTTGTTGGATTACATGGTAAGTCGTGCTCCCTGATCAAGTCTATTATATATCTTTCATCATATGTGCGGCCAGAGTAACTATCGGGGCTCCCGATCTCAGTATACGGCTTACGGATATCCACCTGCGGTTTGTGTATCTTTGCTAGTAACGCAGGCAAATTCAACTTCCTCCTTTATACCTAAGTTACGGGCAAAATCGTTTCCAATACCTAAAGGTATTATCCCTAAAGCTACATCCGTTTTGATGATAGCGTTGATAACCTCGCTGACTGTTCCATCTCCTCCACAAAAGATAACCCTTCGGTAGTCTGCCTCTTTCGCTTGTTGGGTAAATACTTTTGCCTGCCCGCTACCCTGTGTCAAAAGAGCTTCAGGGGGTTTGCGTGTTGGGTTGGCCAACAATTCTCTTTTGTTAAACCAACTCTCGGAGCAGAAGCTTCGTAGAGAATAACAGACGCTTGCGGATGAAAGCCTGTAGCGCATCTTGCCTTTTAAGGCAGTTTAGTCGTTCCGTCTTGAGGCTCTGCTCCTTTTTTAATTATCCTTGAATCGTTTCTCGTCTTGCGCGTCGAAAAAATAATTTTCATCAGAGCTGCCCAGATCCTTTCTTGATTTTGGGAGTTTCCCCAAATTCTATATAAGGTCCTAAGCTTTGTCACGCAGAAAGTCCTTTTCTACTTTCTCATCTTCTTATTTCCTCTTTAATTCAGCACTTCGGAAAAACGACATGAAATTTTGGGAAAACTCCTGCCCATGTTTTTGATTGACCGATCAAGAAATTCTATTATAGTTCGTAATAGACCTGTTTGAAGTGTTGCTTTTCAATTTGTTGAAGATAAAAAGTTGGTAAATCGACCAGGTATAACTCAGGATCACTTTAGACATGAGGGTCTATTTAAAAAAAGGATAAACAAACTATTTTAAAAAGAGGAGTTTTATGAACAGGGTAAAGTTAGTTCTGGCCGTGTTGGTGGGAATCTTAACCTCCGGTTGCATGCAAATCTCTCAGGAGGTTCAGGTAAACCGTGACGGGACGGGAATGATGGTGGAGACGGTCAAATTTTCTCCTTCGGCAATGGAGATAATTAAAGGATTTACTCAGAGCATGATGGACTTAGAAGAGGGAAAGTCAGGTCAAAAAAAGATTTCTCGGGAGAACTTTTTTCCCGAAGAGCAATTTAAAGAAAAAGCAAAACAAATGGGAGAAGGAGTAGAATTTCTCTCTCGAGAAGTAAAGGAGTTTAAAAAGGGAATGGTTGGCTATGTAGCCACCTATAAAATTAGCAGTATCGACAAGTTTATCTTGAACCCCCGGGAAGAAGAACAGATGATGAAAAAACCGGGGACCAATACTCCCATAACCTTTCGTTTTAACAAAGGAAAGAGGTCTTCTTCTCTCCAGATTAGACAACACTTTGCAGAAGATGAGAAGAAAGAAGAGGAAAAAATAGAAAAAGAGGCCCGGGAAAAAGAAGAATCCACTCAAGCCAATGAGAAACAATTGGCTCAGTTAATAAAGATGATGAAAGGGATGAGAATGCAAATCGTTATTGAATGTGGAGAGGAAATTGAAACAACCAATGCTGACTGGTGGGATAAAAACCGTATTATTCTGCTTGACTTTGATGCGGAACAGCTTCTCTCTCACCCGGATAAACTACAGATGTTAAGTCAGATGGAAAAACCGAAGATTAAGGAAGACTTTAAAAAACTCCTCCAGGGGATAGAGGGTATTAAATTTAATTTAGACGAAGAGATTGAGGTTGAATTTAGGTAGTTTTCTGCTTTATCGCCTTCTGCATCAAAAAAACAAATCCTCTACCAGAGCCCTCCAAACAGATTGTCAGCTAACTTTTGCACGAAAAAATTGGTAGGTAGCCACAAGGCTCAGAGCCTGCGTAAAATAGCGCAACCTAAAGGTTTCGGCTACCTTAAATGTGGAATCTGTGATTTTGAAATTAATCTTTCTGTTCCTTACATAGATCGTTGGTAAGGCAAATATTGCGGATTCCAAGAGATTCCAAAAATTTATGAGGATGAATTTCCTGCAAAAGTTAGTTGACAGATGTTAGTGCAGCACTTTTTATCAGAGAGATAAGCCTTAAAGCTGGATTAGAGACATTTATAATCGCTATTTGAGAATTACTTTCTCTCCTCATCTTACTTTTTACTTCGATAGTATCTCCTAATATTTTGTCTGGATTGGTTCTCACTTCTTTTCTACCATCAGCTTAGCTCCAAGCTCTGGTAAAGTGAGACGATCGACCATCCAATTTTCCCCAGGAACCTCATGGATTATCACCCATGTATAGTGTTGGGGTTGTTTTGCTTCTTTGAAGCTTAGCGTACAGTCCTATCAAACCCAAAGGCAACAGCAGGGAAGCGACAAGAGCGATAGAGTGTACTCCTACCCAACTATTGTGAAGAACAACTCTCCTCAGAGGAAAAGCTCATCAATAAAGATTGAGACTCTTTCCAAGTTTCATACGATATTACTATTGAGATTTTGATTTTAGTGCCACCTCCCAGCAACGAGATCACTGCTCGACTGCTGGGAGCTTTTTTTAGGTTGGATATTGTTCCTTTTCCTTCGTTTCCTCAAGATCCTCTGTAGTGAGACTCTCATAGTTTGGACGTTTTTCCTTAGGTTCCTCTTCCTTTTCCTTAATATTGATCACGACCTCCATGTCAGAAAAACTTCCCCCTAACTCCTGCAGCACCCCCCGCAATTGGGACCTTTCAACATTTACGAGCACCTTCATTTTAACTGCCTCCTTAAACTAAGCATTTTTGAAGCTCCTCACTCCTCTCCTCCCCTATCCTGGACTTTTGAAAATTTGCTATATCTTGCGTGTCAACTTTGCCTAACTTTGCCTTTAGTAATCTCAAATGCCGACTATTCTCAGCGCAATTTTCTTGCCGTTTTCTGAAGAAAGATCCCGGAAACTACTATAAGCTATTCTTACACTAAATTTATTTATCTCCTAAAGAAT
>JRER01002097.1_pt1 | contig 11507 bp, 14 predicted proteins | sample 210161 | NCBI WGS metagenome assembly JRER01 (sample SAMN03019618, study PRJNA260268) | marine sediment metagenome | biome: Marine; feature: Sediment; material: Clay; isolation source: clay from marine sediments 136 meters below sea floor depth collected from... | place: New Zealand: Canterbury...
TTTTCCAGAACCATTTAATCTCGGGGTTTTCCCCGGCTTTCGCCTTGGAGGGGTAGGTCAGGCTCGTGATCTTAATGTCGGGAGGTATGACTTTTTGTTTAACTTCTGCCCAGATCCAGATGTGTCGGTCGATGTTCACGGATAGAGGTCGCGCTTTTGACGTGTACATGGTGGGGCCTCCGTACTCCGTGACTTGCCATTCAACGAAATCATAGCCAGTAGGCGGTTCTACGTTGAAGGTGTGGACACCCTCTTCCATCTGAGGAATAATTTTATATCGTTCACCTGTGTAGCGGACGCCGTCTATGATGAGGGTTCCTATAACGTAATCGCTTGTTGCATCGTCGTACATGGCTACACCGACTACGTATGTAGGGATTGCTACCTCAACGCTAAACGTGATCTTCTTGAAGTCAATGAATTGCACACCATCTAAGGATAGCATGCCGAAAAATTCCCAGGAGCCGCTCTCATTGAGGGTGAAAGGAGCGAATTGAACGGTCATGCCACTACCTGGATTAACAGAACTGTCTTGACCTGAAACCGCGTCTAGGGGGTATGCGTAGTATGCAGGAGAGCTAAGCTGTGCATAAATATTTCCTACGACAGGAGCAGACCCGTCGTTTACCCATGGCACAGCTAGGTGAATCGCGTCTCCAACCTTCGCTGGAGTTGGGTACACATCAAGGTATGCCCAGCCAGCCATACCCGCTATCCAATATAGAACCCGAAGTATGTGGCCCTCTACTACTGGTCCGAGAAATGCGTCTATCAGAGCCTGAAGATCCAAAAGCGCGGCTCTAACGACCCAGTCGCCGCCAATCCAGGCCCCGTATGCGATTTCGCCCGGCATCCATACCTGTATCTCGATCCCACGATAGGTAGAGTGGTACTCCCACCACGTTTCGGGTCCAAGCCAGTCATCTATCAGGTCATGAATTTCCGAGCGTGCAACTCTCACGGTCCAGTAGCCGTCGATCCAGGCTCCGTATGCGATTGCGCCAGGCATCCATCTCAGTATCTCAATTCCGCGGTAGGTTGAATCGTACTCCCAATAGTCCTCTTCGGGCTCCTCAGGTTCAAGCCAGTCATCTATCAGGCCCTTAATGGTTGAGAGTGCGGCTCTTGCGACCCAGTCGCCATCAATCCAAGCTCCGTAAGCGATGCTACCTGGCATCCATACCTGGATCTCGATCCCGCGGTAAGTTGAATGGTACTCCCAATAGTAGTCTACCATTTTTAGCCGAGTACCTCCCCATAGACGCTCCCCATTACCTGGCTCACACTCTTCCAACGCGAAGATACCGCGCGCGTGCACGTACCCCATCAAGGGTACACCTGACTCCTTCAATGCTTGGAATGCAGGCGAATCTTACCTTGACCAAGTCTGCCAGCTCACGTGCTCAACAAGTACGATGTTATTCCAATGCCGACTATGAGAGGCACCGCGGTGAGCGATATGTATGGAACCTCAACGAAGTTGAACATCATCAACCAAGGCTCGGTCTCCGGCCAAGGCTCACCTGGTATCAGAAACCACTCAATGATGGTAGTCCCACTTTTAGCGAAGGGCCTCCCAAAGGCATCTTCTCCCGTGAGAAACATCATACCCTTAGGAGGCTCAATGGAGAAGGTGTGCGCGCCCTGGGCGATGTCATAGAAATAGCAGAGCCCGGAGCTATCCGAGTATTTGGTGACTCCGTCGAGGGTGCATCTGACCCCTTTAACAGAAGGAATACAGACGAACCTTACCTCGACCACGTTACATGCTTCCAGCTACTGTCAGAGCCACGCCTACTGAGATCGCTGCAAGAGCCCAGATGACCTCTTGGATGGCTACGCCCAGACTTGCCTGTGCGGAGCTTGCTGCGAAGGGAACCACGCCAGGGAAAGCGGCCTCACAGGTGAAACTTCCTATTGTAGGTGGTGCTGTGACGGCTATGTCATAGTAGCCACCTGCATTTGTAGTGCCCCTGGCCATCTCAACCCCTTCTCGACGAGCTATGATCTCCATTCCCCCAAGTCCGGCACCGGTATCTATTCGTGTCAATAGACCCGTGTAGTGATAGATTCCTCCAGGCTCGATGCCCACAGGCTCCAACGAGAGAGTAATCTCCGTATCTACCCTTACTATGAGCACTATCGTCCTATCGAAGTATGAGTCTACGACAGTGTCATGATATGCCTCTGCTCTTAGCCGGAGATCTCGATTGGGCATAGGGTAAGCAGGTTCTGGATAGACCCAGTCGAACTCATCGATAGCGAGGGTAATGCTACCCGTCCAGATAGTCTCCCCGTCAAGATCCCTTATTCTGAGGCTGATGGTTCCTGCCAGAGTTCCAACGTTTCTTACACCAATTGATAGTGGATCTGTGGGCGATCCTACTATGTCGCCTACTTCAGCTCCAGGGGGGACCCGGAAGTCCCCGATCTCACCCCTGGCAACGCCGACGGTCAGCGTGGCTTGGGCCGAGCTTGGGATATACCAGTTAGCCGGCATTCTATATCGTTTAATAGTTGGTTTCAAGGTATAAAAAAGGGTTTATGCGAGGAGGCTCAGGAATACGATGTTGAAACCTGCTAGGAAGGGCAGTGGGACGGGTATCCCGACGGGTGTCGGTGGTATCGTGGTGCCCAGGGCGTTAAGCACGTTTCCTATGTGGTTGTGGATGGTTACGTAGTCGGAGCCTGCGAAGAGGAGGCCGACCAGGTTGGGGCCCACCATGTCGAGCACGGCCGAGCCGCTATCCCCGGGCGATCCCATAACGTCAGTGATTATCTGGTTACGAAATTCGGCTGAAAACTCTCCATAGCTGACATTCACGGTGGCATTCACGTCGATGACCTCCCCTGATAGGTGTCCACTTGTACGGCCCGACTTCTGGACTATGTCGCCCACCTGCACCGTGCCCAAGCCCCGGGGCACCCCTATCTCCAGTATCTCATCACTCATAAGATCAGGGGAATACGGCTCGAAGATGGCTGCATCAACAAGGTTAGGCCCCCCCTCATCTATTGGCATATACCAGCGTAAAGTTCCCACTGCATCCGCGAGAGTTCCACCATCATAACTATTACCAGACCATACCAGCTTACCGCCTCTCTCAACCATTAATGTCTGATTTGGAATTGTTATATCATAGACTTTACTTGAGTATTGGACTTCCTTTGGCTTCTTAGTTATTCTAGGCGTCAAGTTTCTGCAGGAGAACCCTACTCTATATATATCATTCGAGTTTTCCTCGAGTCTTATTTCCTGTGTGATTGACATTCCATAACCGCATTTAATTCCTATTTCAGCAACATCTTCAGCTAATCTCCTCGATGTGGAGGAATATCTCCTCGGTTCCCCTAGATAGTTATCTTTGTATTCATCATCTTTAGATTCTACTTCGCTCCCATCCCCAAGGACGAGAGTGTTGAGAAGTATCTTCAGTTTTCTGGGAGGTAGTGCCTTGAGCTCTTTAGGTATGTATTTGGAGCCTGATTTCCCAAAACTCTTCAAATAATAGTAGATTTTCTTCGAGTAGAATGATACTGAACCGTGTTTCCATCTAACATATGGCTTGAAGCCTAGTCTTCGTATACTGTCAGCGATTAGCTTTAGATTTTCTTTGTCCCTTTGCCTTATGCTGATTCTGTAATTTCCTCTTTTTTCATGATAGAGACCACCGGGGCATCCTTCGGATATGTACCATCCAAAGAAGTCAAGCCAATCTTCCATGTCAAATTCCAAGTCTCCAACCCTGAACGTTGCTTCATCTCTGCAATTCCATATGCCCGTCTTTATGAATTGGCAGGTTGAGTGAGATATCGTTGGTACTTTGTTAAAGTATAGCCATCCCCTAATAGTGCGGGCATTTACGCCAAGTCTTCTGCCGATTTCGGTGTATTGGTTTCCGAGGAGTCTATGAAGTTCTTTAGCTTTAGTGTAAACGGTTTTAACGCCTTTAACAAGTTCCTCAGCTATTATGATCTGTCTATCTTCCCTCTCTCGCCTATGCGGTTGTTCTCTCTGTACGACCAGCTGGTGATTGGGAGTCACCAATAGATCATACATTTGACCCTGAAAGTGGATCATTTTTCCATTGTAATCATATTCGTGGATTTTAGTCGGATTTTGGTACTCTATTCTATCCGTCTCTAGGTTCAGAGTCATTATCCTATCGTTTTTTGATAGGTGGTAGAAGTGTTTTAGTCCATTCTCAGTCATTACTTTTGTATCTGCTGAATAACATCCAGGTTGCAGTATGGGATCCCCGAGGTTAGCCCTTGGAAACTGTTTGGTAGACCCAGCCGCGAGGACATGATTGTTGCTGAGACCATAGGGCAAACCCAGAAATCTCAGAGACGTACCCATGGTCCCAGCGGTAATTTTTTCGTGCCCGATTGATACGCCTCCGGGGATTGGTCTGTATCTTCCGGTTCTGAGGGGGTCTACTGAGGCTTTGGGGACTATCCATGGGGCTCTGGAGAGGGGTTTGGGCTGATGGTATTGTGAGAGTAGGCTGAGGGCTTTTATTGGGCCTGTTTTGAAGACTTCGACGGGGAATTTATCTATCTTCGAGGGGAATATCTCTGTTCCCTCGACGTAAATGCGAAGGGTATCGCCTACATTGCTTACACCGGTTACTCCTGGCCTTCTCAGAAGCTGGGGCTCTAACTTCCTTCTCAACTGGAGTATGTTCAAAGAGCGACCACCTTCGAGTCTAAGGGTATTACTCCGATGTCAGCCGCCCTCACGACATTCAGCGACATAACGTATGGGTGGAAATCTCGGTGGGTTATGCCGATCTGAACCGTTCCGAGCGGGGCCTCGATGCTGAAGCGTCCCATAAGATCAGTCAGCGCGACGTAGTGCCCAATCTGGACTTTGACTCCTCGGACGGGTCGTCGAGTCCATTTCTCAACGACTACGCCTGATATCTGGGGCATGCGACTCCACTCTCATCATGACTTTGGCCGCGCGAGGTACATGTAAGCGGCTCCACCAACTATCACCAGCCCAGTCCCAATGGCGATCCACGGCCAGTTTGCCTCCCACCACTGCCAGAAGTACTCCCACCAATTCTTTTCCGGTTCTTCGCCCTCGAATGTGACCTCGATGTAGGCCTCGACGACGTCAACGTGAGCCATCCAAGGCCAGTAATAGCTCTTGCAGGCCCGGGCCTCTAGCTTGTTAGTTCCATTGATTATAGGAACGTCGATTACGTCGGACTGCTCGGTGCACTTGGTTCCCTCTCCCCAGTAGAAATGCCTGACCTCTACGCCGTTGAAGTTAACCTTGAAGTCGATGGGGTCGTTTAATGCGTGTGCTTTTATGATTAAGCGGGCGCTTGATACCGTCGTCTTCGCTGGGTCCCATGTTATCGTGACGGTCTTTCCTATCCAGACGCTACACAAGCCTCCCAGTGCTATTGGGACAGTGAAAGGTGGAATCGGGTAAGGCTTGACGCCAAGACCGACTGGAAGGGCCCTCATTTGTAAGGACATTTTAGTACCTCCTGTCAGGGAGCAGGGGTATCTTGATCAGGGTTGGGACGACCGTGAGGAACAATAGTCCGACGGCCAGTAGCCCCCAAGCCCAGCCTGGAATCCCGGTGAATATCATATAGACTGCCACAACGGTAGCGATGACACCTATAACGCTGAGTATCATGGGTATGAAAGGTAAGAGCGCGGCCCATGCGATGGGAGAGCCCGCAATCTGAATCGTTATCCTCTCTGCGTCGGCGCTGGCCCACACCGTCCCAACGCCCTGACTCCTCAATCCCTCGATAAGTGTCTCAACAGCCCTACGGGGATCCGGGATCCCATCCGTGCTTATATGAAGCTCATAGAACTTTCCCTTCTCGGTCTCCCCCACGGAGAGCGTAACCGGACCAAGAGGCGTCAAAGCTCCCGGCAGCTTCTGTCCAACAGAGTAAACCCCGACTCTCGGAGCAACCGTATCCCCGATACGCCGCCAGAACAGCTCCTCCTTAGGAATCGAAGGCTGACCCCCAACCCTGGACAGTATCACTTGGGAGCCCGCCGTGGGGAGGTACTGCCTCCAAGAAGTGAGTTGAGCCCCGTCGGCCCCAAAGAATAGCTGAGGAAGCAGAGGAGCGGCGTACAGCCCATCGGGCCTCCTCTCGGTAATGTAGCCCCTGAGGACCACTCTCTGTGGCCCCGGCGAGGTCACGTTTGCCTGCATCGAGAAGCTCTCGTCCCAATCGAGCATAAGAGACATTTTCATTCAAACCTACGTTGAAGCCAATAATAATACTATTCCCAACAGGAAGGCCCCGTTTATCTTTAACCAGACGGGGTCGAAAACGTCCTCCGTGATGAAGTGGTGCTCCAAGATTCCAGTGAAAAGGCCCACGAGGAACTGGAATGCGTAAGGTGACATCGCTCCCTGAAAAGCCGTTGTAATGGCCAGACCGGCCACGGCTATTTGGCTGTGGTGAATCCCATCGGGCACGTGATCAATGGCAGTTCCGACGGTGGCGAGAAAGTAGCCGGAGCCCAAGCCGATGGCTATAGGAGTGTTTGTCGCAATGCCAATGCTGAGTATCCCCGCGTTTGTGGCTATTGCGGCGAACTCCAATTGACGGTTGAAAGGAACGTCCGTGAAGACATAGGCTTCGGGGTCGAATACGAGCCTGCCATAGCGTCTTAGTCTGGTGGCTAGCTCCCAGTCCTCTCCCTGCCTGACGTTGGCGTAGCCACCGGCTTCGAGCATGGGATCCCTCCGGTATGCCATGTTGAAGCCTACGAAGAGCCCCATGTTTGTAGCCGCGCTTAGACCGGAGGCGTAAAGGTTTTGGACGACCCCAGGATTCAGGGCTCTGACAGGACCCCCAACCGCCACGACATTAGGATCGGAGAAATGCCTCAGAAGCTTCCCCAGCCACCCTAGCGGGGGGACGGAGTCCGCATCCGTGGTAACTATTATGTTACAGCTTGCGGCCTCAGCGCCTTTCTGCCGAGCCTGCGATATATTCGTGCTAGGCGCCTCGATGACGATGTCGGCGATCTCCCTCGCTATCTCAACGGTTCTATCCTTGCTCCCGCCGTCGACGATGATTATCTCCACCGGGACGCCCTGCTCCCTGAGGACCCTGAGGCAAGCACCTATAGATTCTTCCTCGTCTAGAGTGGGGATAACAACCGAGGCCTCCAAGTTAATTCAAAAGATAAATATTGTATAGGAATAGAAATATCAATCGATAGCAATGCCACAGGCGCTATTGATTGCCGCCCCCATGGCCACGGGGTTGTCCCTCGCCATCCCGAAGGAGTATTCCCCTGCACTATCAGTTCTGCTTGCCTCTCTCGGTGCGGGCTGCGGAATAATCGGGCTACATCTAGCGAAACAGGGCCAGTTAGAGGCTGCCCTGACTTGGGATGTGGCGTCGATAATGTTCGACCTGCTGAGCATAGCGAAGGCATTAGAGTTGATCTAGAATGGAAGAAGAGAAAATCGGAAACAGGGGACTACTCCTTAACATGGCGGTCGAGTCCCTGGGATCGCCCGGGATAATGGTCAACCCAGACATAGCTGCCAAGACCCCGTGTAGGTGCTACACCTACGAGGGCGAGCCTAAGATTTGCTATAGCCGGGGAATAATCGGATCGATGAGCAGGCCTCAAATAGAGGCCTACTGCAAACCGATGATAAAGCTGGGAGAGTCGAAGCGGATAAAGGAGTGGATGGCGGCGTCAAAAGAGGCAAAAGCGGCGATAGCTGGTATACCTCGTGGAGAACGATTAGAACCATGGCTCCGAGAGATGAGCACGGCCCTGAGGAAGAGAGGCATCGAGATCTAAGGGCATTACCGCTCGCGCTAGCTCACCTGTCAGTTAGGAGCGCTTCCGCGGCAAGGGTAACTGAATCACTTGTAGACCTGTACATAGACCCGAGCCTAAGTAAACTCAAGCGTTTCCTAAAAAACTATAGAAAAGCTATTAGCTGACAGCTACCACCATCCGCGTCGGCCGCGGCCGCGTCGGCCTCTACCCATGCGACGCCCTAAGCCCAGCCTGTAAACGGCTGGCCTAGAGTACCGCCTGAGAGGACGCCTAAAGCCAGTCCTAGGATCCGTACAATCGATAAGCTCGCCCCAAGGACCGGTGCCATCTCCACCAGGCATACACCCACCTCCACTGTTGATTATGTTCATACGCACAGTAATAAACTTTAATATCTTAATTATCTAGGCTATGTGATATGTCTCGCAGAGGTAGAGGTATGGGGAGAGGCGGGCCTCGTCAGGGTGTCGGGGGTCCCTCGAAGTGTGTATGTCCTAGCTGTGGTCACAGTGTTTCCCATTCTGCCGGGGTTCCCTGCCTTCAGACGAAGTGCCCCTCGTGCGGCACGGCCATGATGCCGGGATAGAAACATCCTCGAACATCACTATTATTTCTACCAGCCCCCGCCTTTCCCGCCTTCTAGGCAACCCGTTGGGGTTGACGGGTTCCCTCCCGGGAAGGGTTCGGGGGCGGGGGCGTCATGCCCTAATTTTCTCCGCTATGAGAAAGGCTAGGAGCTCGTCTTTGTCTCCCATTACAGCAAGTCCATATGGGACACCATAGGAGGTTTCGCAGATGACTACATCTCCTCCACGGCGATAGGCGAACTTCTCCAGATCTATACACCAATCGGCCAATTCATCACATACGGTTGTGTCGCGGTATACGCTGAAGCCTCTGCGTCTGAGTTTAACGGCAGTTTCACTTGGCTCTCCCTTAATATAGTAATGGGAGGGTAGTGGAATTAGACCGCCCTCAAGTGTGGTCTGCCTTAAAGCTATTTTAGTCAGTTTCACACCTCCAAATTGGTTGCGGGGGGCGGATTTGAACCGCCATGAACGGGTTATCCCGCCTCTAGGTTTCTCAGGGCGTTGAGGCCATTTTCAACCTCGTCGGTTCCCAAGCCGACCTGGCACATCTCAGTGTGCTGGAGTGCCGAAGCACTATCACCTTTCCCTCATGAGCCTAGCGAGCTTCCGGATTGCTCTACCCCGCATCGACCTTTGTTTTCTTTTACTCCTCCTTGCCCTAGCGTGAGATAAAAAAGAGGGGGATTAGGGTTGTGCGTACATCGTGAGGGCGCTCGCCGCCATGGCGCTCAGGTCTTCGTTGAGCCAAGTCCCCGTTCCGCCTGCCCTCAGCATCCTGAGATGGCTAATATGTGCTCTGATGAAGTCCCACTCGTCGAGGAAGAACTCCGCGAAGCGCTGTTCAGCAAGGTAAACATTCTGTGCCCGAGTGGCCCCATATAGGGCTATGTAACGGTCATACGTTTTCGTCCTGTCAGGCGGCATCTGGGGCTCCTTAGGCTTCGCTCTCTTCTCAGTCTCAGTCAGCTCGCCGTTGATCTCCTTCTGGGTGTACTCCTTGTAAGCCTCAGCGTATCGCTCCGTCTGAGCCTCATAGATCTTCTTGACGTCGCCCAACGTCGCTATGTATCGGTCGCGGTGCGGCTTTAGTTTCGCGAGGATATCGTCAGGTGTGACGACGGCGTGAACCTCCATGAGGTCTGTGTCACCTATATCTGGCACTGATTTCATCTCCTCTAAGACTTTTCATCTCCAAGATCTTTAAAAAATTAGGGAGTAGTATCGATGATCACTCCTAGATCTTCTAAACTACCCAACATGGTAGTAGGATACTTGCCGTCCCACTGCATCAGATGTAAGTATTGTGCGTACTCCGGATTCATCTGGTTGGTTATCAGCATAATAGCCTCTGCGGTAGCATTTGCCTCTTTCATCACCCTATACGCCTCAGCATCTGCAGCTATCTGAACCCTTGTGGCTTCTGCCTCAGCAGCAATAACCTGCTGTCTGGCAGCTGCTTCTGCGTCGATGATTGTTGCATTCTTACTAGCCTCTGCCTGGATGATCTTCTGCTGGGCCTCATACTGTACCTGAACTAGAACGTTCTTTGCTTTCAACGCCTCCTGTTCTGCTGTGACCTTGGCCTCGATGGCATCCATGAACACCGCCGTAAACTCGAAGTTAACGAAATTCACCGTCTGGACATTTATTCCGTATGGTTCAAGCGAATGGTCGAGTTTCTCAGTCAGCTTATAAACCAACTGGGTTCGAGTAGTGATCAGCTCCTCCGCTGTGAACTGTGCCGTTGTAGCTTTCAGGTCCTCCTGTATGATTGGCTTCAGAAGTAGAGAGTGATAGTCCTTTCTCATGTTCTGATACATCTTCCAGGCACAATCAGGCTTTACGTTGAAGTGTACAGTCAATGTGGTCATGATCTCCTGCAGGTCGCTGGATGCCGCGCTCTCCTGTACCTCCTCTTTTTCAAGAGTCACCTTCATGTTTACTATCGTCTGTATGTATGGTAGTTTGAACTGTAGTCCCTCACCGAGGTTAACTTCCTTCACCTTACCCAGAGTAACAACGACGCCTCTGTGCCCCGGAGGGACAGAATGCACGCAGTTGGTAGCCGTTATGAATAGAATCAGTACAAGAAACACTATCCCGAGACCACGCGCTGGATTCTTCTCGATAAAATCAGGTATGAAGGGATTATTGTGTGTGTCCTGGAACCTGTCGTATTTTTCACCGAACTGTTCGCGTCTCTCCGCTCTACTCCTCGCATGTTCACGCAGCTCGTCTCCGAAAAACATGTATGCCAGTACGCATAGTATGATGGCACCTACGATTCCCACTAACGTCCAGGGTATCTGTATGTTCATTTTAGTTCCTCTCCGTTGTCTCCTTGACTTTCTCCCCTTCAAGTTTCTCCTTTACGGCATCGTTTACGAATTTCTTCGGGTCTCTTCCTAGGCGTATGATCTTGTTGTAGCTGTCCTTCTCGACGTATACGTTCGACATGGTTATCCGAATAATAAAAAGAAGAAGAAGAATATAAACCTGCATTAAATAAAGTTAAACCCGATGAGACTCACATAAAAAATGGATTATCCATATTAGCGCGTCCGAGTGGTTCGATGATGTTCCTCTCAAGCCAGTCCAGCAGCCTACGCAGGAGGGACCGCTTCTCAGACATAATCTCACCCACATAATAAATTAGGGAAGTTAATAAGGTTAGGACGGGCGGAGCGCGCGCGCGCGCAGAGATAACACAGCGGACCTTCGCCTTCAAACCAGTAGCTGTAGTTGCCAAGGATAACTCCGCAGTCAATACATTTTGAAGGAACAGCGGTGCCTTTTGCGTCAAAGAGGGTTTGACTCATTTCTCACCCCGCCTTCTCTTAATGGAGACTATATCTCTTAAATTTTGTCGGTGAGCGGAGATTAGCTGTGAACACGGGTAGAAACTGCACTTGCGCTTCACACAGTACTCTCCATAATATGGGGATTTAGTTATCTTGCACTTCATTTTTCAGCCTCCATTGACTTTTCCCCTTGGTTTGTCTACCTCGTCCCTGACCTACCAATACTGCTTCCACCTTAAACGATTCTCACTCGTTTGGCGATTTCATCCATGTCCTCCCACTCGTTTATCGTGTATATCAGTCCAACGGGCTTGGGCTC
>JRER01001257.1_pt1 | contig 11503 bp, 9 predicted proteins | sample 210161 | NCBI WGS metagenome assembly JRER01 (sample SAMN03019618, study PRJNA260268) | marine sediment metagenome | biome: Marine; feature: Sediment; material: Clay; isolation source: clay from marine sediments 136 meters below sea floor depth collected from... | place: New Zealand: Canterbury...
TGAGCTTCAGCCATGTTTTCACCAGTGCCTACTGCAGTAAGCACCCGCCCACCATTGGTATATATTGTCCCATCATCGCCCAATTTGGTTCCAGCATGGAAAATTAGCAAATCCTTGTCCACCTTGTCCAAACCTTTTATCGGGAAGCCTGTTTTATACTTTCCCGGATAGCCACCAGAAGCCATAACTACACCCACACAAGCATCATCACTCCACTCTATTTTTACCTGGTCAAGATTATCTTGAATTACTGCCAAGAGTATATCCACCAGGTCGCTTTTGAGAAGAGGCAAAACAGCTTGACTTTCCGGGTCACCAAAGCGAGCATTAAATTCTAACACAGATAATTCCTCTTTATTGATGACCATTAACCCGGCATAAAGTACTCCCTTATAGCTTATCCCTTCGCTAGCCATCGCTTTTACTGCTGGCAATAAAATAGTATTGGTAGCCTTCTCTACTAGTTCAGCAGGAAAAAATCCCGGTGGGCTGTAGCTTCCCATACCACCAGTATTAGGTCCTCGATCATTGTCCCAGATTTTCTTGTAGTCACAGGCGGGAACCATAGGCGAGACTGTTTTGCCGTCAGTGAAAGCTATCAGGCTTACCTCTTTACCGGTAACATATTCGTCAATTATCACTTTATCTCCAGCAGAACCAAAGATTTTTGCCTCCATAATGTCACTGAGAGCCTTGCTAGCTTCAGGCAAGGAGTTAGCTATAATCGTGCCCTTACCAGCAGCTAGCCCATCTGCCTTGATGACAATGGGCGGTTTTTGTTGCTTAAGATATTCCTGAGCCTCGGGATGGGAGGAGAAAACTGTCCCTTTAGGACAGGGAATGCCATATTTCTCCATCAGCTTTCTAGCGAAAACTTTGCTTGACTCTATTTGAGCTGCTGCTTTTGTGGGGCCAAAAACGGGGATATTCAAGCTATCAAAATAATCCACTATGCCTAAAGCCAAGGGGACTTCAGGGCCAACGACGACTAAATCAATGCCTTTATCTTTAGCTACCTTGCCCAGGGCTTCTATATCTGCAGGCTGAATGCTTAAATTTTCGCCTATAAGTGCTGTGCCAGCGTTTCCTGGAGCGACATAAACTTTGTTAACCTTGGGGCTTTGGGCTATTTTCCATGCTAAAGTGTGTTCCCTGCCCCCGCCACCAATAACCAGTATCTTTATCTACCTCACCCCCTTAATCCCCCTCTCCTTCATTCAAAGGAGAGGAGAAAATGGGTTTTGAAGGGGCAAAGCCCTTCAAACTACCCGTCTTCTCTGTCTTCTAATGAAGAAATATGTAACTAGACCTATAACTACTACTCCAGCAACAATCCAAGCGATAAATCCTAGACCCCATCCAGTAACTTCAATCGAGAGGGTGCCAGTCTCGGGAAATCTGGCAGTCATTAAGCCGGCGTCACTCGCCTCGAAGTAGTAGGTGTGCCGGCCAGCACTCAGAGCAGTGGTGTGGCTAAAGACGGCACCATCGGCGTAGCCCTGACCTTTGAAGCCAACACAACTCATATCTTGGGCAGACCCGTCTATGTAAACACGGACATACGAGGGACGATCGTTATCTCTATAGGTAACTTCAAAGGTAAAATCCGTTTTCGGGGTGCCCGAAGGCGGTGAAACGCCTGCCGATGAAAGTGTCGGTGGAGTATTTCCTCTTTCGGGCATCAAGTCAACTGCACCGCGGGGATCGAGGCTGGCTTCCCAGTTCCAGATATACTCGCCCTCGGCGCTCACCGTCCAGGTGCCCGCCTCGTCGGTAAAGGAAAAGGAACTTCCCTGGACAATGCCGGAATCAATCCTTGTTGGATAATGCGGTGAGACGTGAACGTGGGGCTTGAACTGAACCACGGGGACCTTGGGTGTCACCCGGATGGTGACGGCAACGGTCACAGGAGTGTTGAGTTCCACGGGGATTCCTCCTGTGCTCATTCCACCAAATTCAGCGTAGTCCTCACCAGATCTAAGCTCCTCGTACCACTCCTCGCTGTGAGAGATGATAACCGCATCAACTAAGTCGGTGTTGGCTTCAATAGTGACAACACAGATCATTACTCTGTCAAACGATTCTTCGCGCGGCGTCACCGTCACGGTTACGGTCTGGGTGTCGGGGGCGGTGAACACGGTCTTGTCGAATGAGCGGGAAACATCGAAGCCTGGCGTAAACTTGGTAAACTCGGTTGCATATTCACTGGTGAAGCCTACATTGGCGTCTTTAACGTGTCCTGTGTAGTCTTCACTGAGGTCGCCGTAAAACCACTCATAGGTTGGGGGACCCATTTTCGTTGTCAGGGCACCAAAACCGCCAACCCAATCAAACGCCAGGTCACTGTCAAGGGTAATCCTTAACCCTCTAACCGGTTCTCCAGTTTCATCCTTGATGTTTTCTGTATGCGAAAGACGCCATAACCTCTCGCCGAACACTTCATGATTGGTAAAGCTGTCTCCCCAGGCAGGAACACGATAATTTATGGAATCAGCAAAACCCACGAAAACGTGGTTACCTTTCAGTGGCGTTACTGGTCTGGGACCTGTTACTCCCCCTGGCGGTGCTGGTGTGGAACCTTCTCCTATTGTTCGGGAGTAGGGACGCCAGGAGACTTGCCTGATAAGCTGGTCTGTCCAATCCCATTCATAGCTGCCCTCAGCACTCCAAGTCCAGGTGCCCATATCAGTCACCGGTAAGGAGAGGGAGTTTCCACTGGCAGTGCCAGAAGCGAGGGTCTCCCCCCACCCGATGCATACATAGGGTATGAACTTAACCTCGGGCACCTTGGGAGTCACCTGGATGGTGACGGTAATAGTCCAGGTAGTGTTGAGTGCCAGACCCGCTGGCTTTATTCCCAGCTTATGCCCATCTCCAGAGAGCTCAATGCCCGCCCCACTGGTGGGGGAGGTGATGACCGGGTTGACCGCTTTATCTTCAAAGGCCTGAATGATGATTTCGAATCTTTCCGTCGCTTCTCGCGGCGTCAGCGTGATGGTTAAGGTCTGAGTCCCCGGTTCTGAGAACTTGGTCTTGTCGGCAGAGCGAGAGGCGTCAAAGCCTGGCGTAAAGGTAACCGGAACCGCCCTAGGACTATCGAGACCAAACCCCACATAGGCAACACGGTGTGTCCCGGCAGGAACATCGCCGAAAGACCACACATAGGCTGGGGGACCTGTCTTTGTCAGGTTTTCCTTCTGGAAGTGGTCAAATTTGAGTGTACTGTCAAGGGTTAGAGCTAACCCGGTAAGTGGCACCCCGCTTCCTATATTGGCGTGCCACTCGTTCCTGCCGGTCGCCTCGCCGTTGGTAAAGATATCCTCAGGCGAATCGTAAGTCCACCTGGTGCTAAAATCTGCCCAAACCTTGTTTTCAGCTTGTTGAGCTACTGCTGTGGGGGCTAGAGGTATCGCAAAGCTACTTATAGCCAAAGCAAGAACAAACGAGATTGCTACTAGTAAAGTTCCTAGAATAATCAATGTCTTGCGCATCCCATAAACCCCCGTCTCTTATTCTTGCTAATTATAGCAATAAATATTCCTTTGGCTTTAGCTTTTTGGTTATCGGGTCTACTTCAAGCCAAAGAATCTCAAGGGTAGTAGTCCCTAGCATTGAGATATCCTCTCCTTCACCAATTATCACTGGACCTGCCATAGATTACAAAACCTATCTCTTGAATTTCTCAGCCTGAACAGAGTCAAGATTGTGTGGGTCACAAACCCGGTGTCCTCTCTTATAAACCTTGCTATGAACATTTTGCGATTGCATGGGGCTCTGCGTATTGATGTCAGGTCGGCTAAAGCTATACTAAGAATGATTACTAGTTTTTTCATTCCCTGAGAGCTAATCTTTTCGCATCTTCAATATAGAGACTTGTTTCTCTAATCCTTCTCTCTATGTGTTCCTGCGGCTCACAGATGCCGTCATAGAAGCAATGCCCATGAAGAAGGCTTTCCCTGGTGAAATATCTCCCCTCCAGGTTTTCTTCTATCTCCTTATCCTGTCTCACAAGTTCCCCAAAGGCTTTTGTCAAGCCTCTTGCCCCATCCAGTTCCCTGCCTATCCTTGCCAATATCAAAGCCTTGGTGGCCCTCAGAGTGGCACCCCAGGCTTTTTCTGCAGACTCTCTTATGTTCCCCTTTTCCAGTTCGCTTATGGCTTCCTTGTAAAGGGAGTAAGCGTCATCAAATATCTCCTTTACCCTATCCGTCCGTAGACCTTTTTCACTCATGTCTCAACCGTAGCAGATATTGGAAGGGAATGCTACTTATAACCTGCTATCGCTTCCTCTTTTTATGCTTGCCTCTATTCTTTTTCACTCCTTTTAGTTTAGGCCTGTTCGCCATTTTTATAAAATCCTCTTAAACTTCTCAGCCTGAACAGGGTCGAGGCTCTGAATCAATTTAACTAACTCAGCAGCATGTTCCTTTTCCTCTTCAATAATGTGCTCCAACGTAGTCACAGCCTCTTCGTTTTCTAAGCTCTCTATGTGCTCTTGATATTGATTTATAGCTTGCAATTCACCTATTAAATCCTCGCGGAGCATCTCTAAATCCTCTTCTATAGTCAGTCGCTCTTCTTCTCTCTCTTCAAAAGGGTAATCCATCTTTCTCCTCCTTTTTAATGTTATTTTATTCCCACTCGTAAGCGTTCAGCCACCCTGTGTCACCCTGAGCCCTTCGCTTCCTGTCATTCTGAACGAAGTGAAGAATCTCATGGCGCTCAGGACAGGCTCCGCGAAGGATCCCTAAGATTCTTCGGCCGCTGCCCCTTCGCTAAAGCTCAGGGCTTCGGCTCATCCCTCAGAATGACACTAAAGTGAACCGTTACTCCCATTCTATAGTGGCTGGTGGCTTGCTGGTGACATCGTAAACTACTCTATTGACATTGGGGACTTCATTAACTATACGGTCTGATATTCTAGCCAGGAGGTCATAAGGCAACCTCGCCCAATCAGCAGTCATGGCATCCTCGCTATTTATTGCCCTAACTGCTATTAGATAGCCATAGGTTCTATGGTCGCCCATCACGCCAACGCTCTTGACATCGGTAAGCACAGCAAAACTCTGCCATAGCTGACGATAAAACTTAGCTTTTTTGATCTCGTTCATCACAATCCAATCAGCAGCACGAAGTATCTCCAACCGTTCCTTGGTCACCTCGCCAATGATGCGGATAGCTAGTCCCGGTCCCGGGAATGGTTGCCGCCAAACCATGTCTTCTGGTAGCCCCAAAGTTAGTCCTACCTCTCGAACCTCATCCTTAAACAGGTACCTCAATGGCTCAATAAGGTTAAACTTCATTTTGGCTGGCAAGCCACCAACGTTGTGATGGCTTTTTATTTTGGTCGAGGCTTTGGTTTCAATAGCAGTGCTGCTTTCAATTACATCGGGGTAGAGAGTTCCTTGAGCCAAAAAATCAAATCTGCCCAGTTTAGCTGCCTCTTCCTCGAAAACTCGAATGAATTCCTCCCCTATCAGGTGTCGCTTTATCTCCGGGTCAATTACCCCACGAAGTCGCTCCAGAAATCTTTCGCTAGCATCTACATACACTATATTCATTTTGAGATTGCGCTGGAAGGTATTAAGCACTCTTTCTGGCTCCTCGCGACGTAGCAAGCCATTATTGATAAATAAACAAGTCAAATTGTCACCAATAGCGCGGTAAATAAGAGTAGCGGTCACTGCTGAATCAACGCCCCCAGAGAGGGCACAGATAACTCTGCCATCGCCCACTTGTTTCTCAATTTTATCTATGCTCTCGGCTATGAATCTAGTGGGTGTCCAATTGCCTTGACAACCACATACGTGATAGAGAAAGTTCTGGAATATGCTTTTCCCTTGTGGCGTGTGAACCACTTCAGGATGAAACTGGAGTCCAAAAATGCCCTTATCATTGCCCATAACAGCGATGGGGGAATTTTCAGTATAAGCCAAGGGCTTGAAGCCGGGAGGCATCTCTAATATTTGGTCACCATGACTCATCCACACGGGGAGAGATGTAGGAAGGCCAGCAAAAAGAGGGCAATCCTCAGCACTTATATGTAGGATAGTATGACCATATTCATGTTTTTCTCCCGCCGATACTTGGCCACCTAGTTGATAGGCAATAACCTGCGTGCCATAGCAAATGCCCATTACCGGCAGGTGTTTCTCGTAAATATATGTCGGAGCTAAAGGAGCCCCAGGAACATAAACGCTACCTGGTCCTCCTGAAAGGATAAAACCTTTTGGGTTAAGGGTAGCTATCTTCTCCCAAGGGGCATCATATGGTACAAGCTCGCAGTAAACATGACATTCTCGTACTCGCCTGACAATAAGCATGTTATACTGCGAGCCAAAATCGACCACCACTATGGTTTCTTTTTCACCGGGCGGCAGCAGCTTGGGCTCAAAAGTTGGTTCCTCGCCACACAGCTCTTTAGCGATCTCTAAATATGTAGAGACTTCAATGTCATCGCTAGCAGAGACCCGGTGGCTTTTTAACTCGTTTCCCATTTCAGAACAGCGCTGTTAATGCACTTTAGATTACCATCATGCTATACTAGCGTCAAGGGCAATGAATGCGGGTGTTTGTTTGCCGCCCTGAACAAAGTGAAGGGTTTCTGGATTCGTCGCCGAGCCGGTTCTGAGCGTCTACGAGATTTTTCGCTTCTCTCAGAATGACAAGCAAGATTGGTAAATGCTCTCATGAATGAGTTGCAGGAACAGGTGAGGAAAGCAACTCAAATACTTAAGAAAGGTGGGATAATTGCTTTCCCTACTGATACAGTTTACGGGTTAGGAGCTGATGCCTTCAACCCTAAGGCTATCGAAAGAATTTACGAAGTAAAAAAACGCCCCAGACTTTTGTCCTTTCCCTTGCTCCTTGCTGATATATCTCAAATAAGCACTGTAGCTGAGCAGATACCCGAGCTTGCTTGGTTCCTAGCAAGATACTTTTGGCCTGGAGGCCTAACTTTGCTTCTGCCTAAAGCAGCTTTATTGCCTAGTTATGTCACTAGCCAATCTACCATAGCAGTACGCGTCCCTAACCATGCCATTCCTCTAGCCCTTATCCAAAACTTGGGAAACCCAATCATTGGAACCAGTGCCAATATCAGTGGCAAGCCAAGCATTTTAACTGCTGATGAGGTTAAGCAACAATTGGGAGATAAAATTGACCTTATCATTGATGGTGGCAAGTGCCCTGGTGGTAGCGAATCAACTATAGTAGAAGTCACAGGCGAAGTGCCTACGATTTTGCGTCAAGGTATTATATCCGCACATGAAATTGATAAAGCCTATAAAGAATATTGTGAGGCAAAGAGTCATGCGTATTGCTCTAGGTTGTGACCATCGTGGCTTCAGAATAAAACAGGCGATTATGAAATTTCTGCTAAAACTAAATCATAACTATCATGATTTTGGCTGCTATAACATGGAGTCAGTAGACTATCCCGATATTGCTCAAAAAGTAGGTGAAGCAGTGGCTTCAGGTGACTTTGCCCAGGGCATTCTAATATGCAGCACCGGCATAGGCATGAGCATGGCAGCTAACAAGATAAAGGGCATACGAGCAGCTTTATGCCATGATACCTTTGCAGCGCAACGAGCCCGACAACACAATGATGCCAATATTTTGTGCCTTAGGGGTGAGAATATAGATATTGACTCGGCTTTGGAAATTGTTAAAACCTTCCTATCCACCAATTTTGAAGGTGGCCGGCATATCCCAAGATTAAATAAAATAAAGGCTCTGGAAACGGATTGACTCTGCTAGCTACTTATGGTAGTTTCCACTTTTTAAATTAAAGGAGAAGTTGATGAAAAGTGATGTTGTCAAGAAAGGTATCGAGCGAGCACCTCATAGGTCATTACTTCATGCGGTAGGTTGTTCTCCAGACGATTGGGATAAACCCTTTATCGGGGTAATTAACAGCTTCAGCGAAGTTGTCCCTGGGCATATTCATTTGCAGTCTATTGCCCAGGCAGTAAAGGAGGGAATCCGTAGTCGAGGGGGAGTACCTTTTGAAGTTAATACTATAGTTATCTGTGATGGCATTGCCATGAACCACCCAGGAATGAAGTATAGCTTGCCAAGCCGAGAACTTATCGCTGACTCTGTTGAGATTTTGGCTGAGGCTCATGCCTTTGATGGTTTAGTTTTTATCCCCAATTGTGACAAGGTAATACCAGGAATGCTAATGGCTGCAGTGAGACTTAACCTGCCTTGCGTATTTGTAAGTGGTGGTCCTATGATGGCAGGAAAGTTTTATCAGGATAACCAGGCGAAATCAGCCGACCTTAGCTCAATTTTCCAAGCGGTGGGCGAGACTATTAGCGGGAACATGTCTGAAGCTGAGCTGGTGGAATTAGAGAGAGTTGCTTGTCCTGGCTGTGGCAGTTGTGCTGGCATGTTTACTGCTAATACCATGAATTGCCTCACTGAAGCTTTGGGTATGGCTTTGCCCGGTAATGGGACAATACCGGCGGTGCAAGCGCGGCGAATCCAATTGGCTTATCAAGCTGGGCAACAAGTTATGGAGGTGCTGGCTAAGGACATTCGGCCTGAAGACATCATTACCAGAGATTCCATTTATAATGCCTTCGCTGTAGATATGGCTTTAGGTGGCAGCACTAATTCTACATTGCACCTCATGGCCATAGCTCATGAGGCAGGAATTGCCTTCCCTTTGTCTTTGGTAAGTGAAATTAGCCAGCATATTCCCCATATATGTAAATTAAGCCCGGCAAGCGATTATCACATTGAAGATTTAGACTTAGCTGGCGGCATTCCAGCAGTGATGCAGGAGATATGCCAATTGCTAAATCTTGAGGCACAAACAGTATTAGGGAAATCAGTGGGCGAGACGATAAAGGAAGCTAAAGTTAAGAATAGAGAGGTAATTCGTAGTCTATCTAAACCCTATAGCATTACTGGTGGTATTAGTATATTATTTGGCAATCTAGCGCCTGAAGGTGCAGTGGTGAAAAGCGCTGCGGTAGCTCCCGAGATGCTGGTCCACCAAGGCCCAGCACGGGTCTTCGACAGTGAAGAAGCAGCTACTACAGCAATAATGAAATGCGAGTTCAAATCCGGGGAGGTAATTATCATTCGCTATGAGGGACCAAAAGGAGGTCCTGGGATGCGTGAAATGTTGACGCCAACTTCTCTGCTCAGTGGCATGGGTATGGATGGTAAAGTGGCTTTGATTACCGACGGTCGTTTCTCTGGAGCAACAAGGGGGGCTGCTATCGGCCATGTCTCACCAGAGGCAGCAGAGAGAGGTCCTATAGCTGCTGTGAAAAACGGCGATATCGTTAAAATAGACATACCGAACCACAAATTAGAGGTAGAATTACCTCAAAAGGAGATAGAGCAGCGATTAAACTTATTGCCTCCCTTTGAACCAAAGGTCAAAGCTGGCTATCTTAAACGGTATGCTGATAAGATAACCTCAGCCAGCACCGGAGCAGTGTTTGCTGACTGAGAGGAGCTGTTATGAAAAGGACTGGCGCGCAGATTTTGTGTGAAAGCTTAGTTAAAGAGGGAGTAGAAGTTATTTTTGGTATTCTTGGTGGTGCTGTGCTACCACTATATGATACCCTTCCTCAATATCCTCAACTTCGGCATATACTGGTTCGTCATGAGCAAGGGGCAGCCCATGCTGCCGATGGCTATGCCAGAGCAACACATAAAGCAGGAGTATGTATAGCTACTTCAGGCCCGGGAGCTACTAATTTGGTAACTGGTATTGCTAATGCTTATATGGATTCCTCCCCCATAGTAGCCATAACCGGCCAGGTAGCTAGACCTTTCATTGGCAAAGACGCTTTCCAGGAGGCAGATATTACCGGCATTACGCTTCCTGTCACCAAGCACAATTATTCTGTTTCTGATGCCACCGAGCTAGCAAGGACGGTTAAGGAGGCTTTTTACATTGCCCAGACAGGCAGGCCAGGTCCCGTGCTTATTGACATACCAAGGGATGTGCAGCAAGAGGAAGTAGAATTTGTTTATCCTGAGAAAGTTAATTTGCCAGGCTACAAGTTCATCTCCCGAGGTCATTCAGTTCAGGTTAAAAGGGCTGCCGGGCTTATTAATGAAGCCGAAAGACCCCTTATCATTGCCGGCAGAGGAGTAATTATTTCTCAGGCTCATGATGAGCTCAAGGAATTAGCTGAGAAGGCACAAATACCAGTAGTTAATACTCTCCTTGGCCTTGGTTCTTTCCCCCAAAACCATGTTCTTAGTCTTGGCATGATGGGGATGCATGGTACGACTTATGCCAACATGGCAGTACAAAATGCTGACCTTATCATCGCCATTGGTATGAGATTTGATGATCGAGCTACGGCAAATACCAGCGGTTTTGCTCCTAATGCCCATATTGTTCATATTGATATTGACCCGGCAGAGATAGGAAAGAATGTGAGGGTAGATATGCCCATAGTCGGTGATGTCAAGAATGTACTAGAGGCTATGAATAAGGAAATCGACTCCAGAGACCATCTAGATTGGCTCTCTCAGTTAGAGCAGTGGAGGTATGAGCATCCATCACTGGATATTAGGCAGAATGACGAGCTTTTACCTCAATATGTTATCCACCAAATCTACGAAGCCACCCAGGGCAATGCCATAGTAGTTACTGGAGTAGGGCAGAATCAAATGTGGGCCGCGCAACATTTCGTTTATACTAAACCAAACAGCCTCATCTCCGCAGGAGGCTTGGGCACTATGGGGTTTGAACTTCCTGCTGCTATAGGAGCTAAGGTTGGCTGCCCTGGAGAAATGGTATGGTGCATCGCTGGCGATGGTGGCTTCCAAATGACCATTCAAGAATTAGCCACCATAACACAGGAGAATATTGCTATAAAAATGGCTATTATTAATAATGGCTATCTAGGGATGGTAAGACAATGGCAAGAGCTATTTTACGAGCGTCGCTATGTTGATACAAAACTCTGGAACCCGGATTTTGTTAAAATTGCCGAAGCCTATGATATCCCTGGAATAAGAGTAAAACGCAGGGAGGAGGTAAATCCGGCTATACAGGAAGCAATGGATTACCCTGGGGCTTTTCTCATAGACTTTGTTGTTGAGCCAGAGGAAAATGTCTATCCTATGGTACCGCTTGGGGGAAGTTTATCCGAAACTTTAGAACTGCCAAAGGCAGAAATAGTAAGCAGCCACCATAATATCTCACAAAAGGAGTAAATTGTCTGATACGAAACATACCCTAGTAGCTTTAGTAGAAGATAAGCCTGGTGTGTTGAATAGAGTAGCTAGCCTTTTTCGCCGCCGAGCCTTTAATATACAAAGCCTTGCTGTGGGGCGCAGTGAACAGCCTGGCCTATCTCGCATGACTGTTGTTGTCAGTGGCGATTCTGCAGTGGTGGAACAAGTCAGGAAGCAATTAGACAAACTAATCAATGTGATTAGAGTGTCCGATATAACCGAAGAAGATATAGTAGCCAGGGAGTTAGCCTTAATCAAAGTCAAAGCTACTGCTTCAACAAGA
>JRER01000894.1_pt1 | contig 11461 bp, 11 predicted proteins | sample 210161 | NCBI WGS metagenome assembly JRER01 (sample SAMN03019618, study PRJNA260268) | marine sediment metagenome | biome: Marine; feature: Sediment; material: Clay; isolation source: clay from marine sediments 136 meters below sea floor depth collected from... | place: New Zealand: Canterbury...
AATTATGGTCTGGAGGGCTACGCAGAAAGGTTCACGGATAACGAGGGAAAAAAACGTTATTATTTGACGGGAAGGGGAATAATAAAAGTCTGTGCACTCTTCACGTAGTGGGAAAACGATGCGCGTCATAATTTTATCTTGGGAATTCCCCCCGAGAATAGTTGGGCAGCTTGCGAATTATGTGAAAGAACTTGCGGTGCAGCTTGTTAAAAGAGATGTGGAAACCTATGTGGTTACATATCATGATTTCTTAACAGGAGAATACGAGGAACCGGAAGGCGTCAAAATCTATAGAGTTACGAATCCTGTTCGAACGCACATCGGTGTCCTCACATGGGTTTTAACCTTAAACCAAGAGGTTGAAAGAGCAGCGGCTAACATCTATTACAAAGCGGATAAACAAATAAACTTGATGGATGCATATGACTGGCATTTCATACAAGCTGCGGTTACTTTGAAAAAAGCGTTTAACGTGCCCTTCGTTTATTCTATTGAAAGCCTAGAAGAACACCGCTCTCATGGTGCAAACTACCCCTTCAACATGGCTATCAAAAGCATAGAGTGGCTAGGTTTATACGAAGCAAAAAAAGCAATTGTGAAATCTGAATGGATGCGAGATGAAGTAATTAGAATATACAAGGTTCCAAAAGACAAGATAAAGGTGATTGCGCCAAAATCTAAAACGTGGATGAAGAACATTTTAGAAACCTACAAAAGCGTTGCAGGAGGCGCAATGCTCAGGTGACTCAAGAATTAACTGTTATGATGCTTACTTGGGAGTTTCCGCCCAGAATTATAGGTGGAATATCCCCACATGTTTATCACTTGTCAAAAAGCTTGGCAAAAAACGGTGTGAAAGTTTACGTGGTTACCTGTGATTTTCCTGGGACACCACAACATGAAATTGTTGATGGTGTCGAAGTCTTTCGAATAGATTCTTACAAGAACCCATCTCCAAACTTTGCAACTTGGGTTTACCTCATGAATGTAAACATGCAGAAAGAAGCCGCTGCCCTCGTCAACCGTCTAGGCGGAAAAGTTGACATCTTCCATGCCCACGATTGGCTTGTTGCAAACGCAGCAATAGGCCTAAAACATGTTTTCAGAAAACCACTTTTAGCAACAATTCATTCAACTGAGATTGGGCGCAGAAATGGGCTTCATTTCGACTATGAAAGGATGATTCATGAAACAGAGGCTTGGCTTACGTATGAAGCATGGAAGGTGATATGCTGTAGTAACTACATGGTTTCACATGTCCGGTGGGCTTTCGGGGTTCCGGAAGATAAGTTAATCATGGTTCCGAACGGCGTAAACATTCAAGAATACGCTGGAAACAAAAACACTGATTTAAGGCAGTTTAGAAGAAAATTCGCTTTGCCAGAAGAGAAACTTGTATTGTATGTTGGAAGATTGGTTTACGAAAAAGGTATCCACGTGTTTGTCAATGCTGTTCCAAAGATTTTGGCAAAAGCCAATGCCAAATTTGTTGTAGTTGGTAACGGTTACATGAAAGAGCCACTTTCAAACCTTGTTAAGGGCATGGGCTTAGAGCATAAAGTTATGTTCACAGGATTCGTGGATGATGAAACCTTGAAGAACTTGCAGAGATGTGCAGACGTTTCAGTCGTGCCCTCGCTCTTTGAACCTTTTGGTATAGTTGCTCTTGAAGCAATGGCTGCGAAAAGTCCAGTTGTGGTCTCCGATACAGGAGGCTTGTCAGAAATAGTGGAACATGATGTGAATGGTGTTAAGGTTTATCCGGAGAATCCGGATTCTCTTGCGTGGGGAATAACAAAGGTGTTGCTTGACGAAAAGTATGCGAATTGGATTAGAAATAACGCTTACAAAAAGGTACTTGAGAAATATGACTGGGACAAAATAAGCCGACAAACAAAGGATGTTTACCAAGCAGTTTTAAAAGAATATTCGAAAAGTTTTTGGGCTTAAAGACTTAAGCACGCGCGGGCGAATTCAATAATTCATTTTTAGGTGGGAGGCCGAACCTTCCTTTTGATAGAGGATGATGAAGGAGGTCGGTTCTCCCAAGCTGTTATTCGAGAACTTGGATTTAACACCTGTCCAATCCGTCCTCTGGGAAGGCCTTCACAGGGAGGGACCTGGGAAACCTGTGGTGTATAACCCGGTGTGGGATCTCCGGGCCTTGATGCTGAGGCAGATCCTCCAGATTCCGTACATGAAGGATTTGGTGAAACGCCTCAGAAGAGACCCATACCTTAGGCGTATGTGCGGATACTGTGACAGGGCTCCATGCGAGGCTCATTTCAGTCAGATGAAACGTCGGATAGGCCCTGAGGGGTTCCGCGTGATGGAGACTCACCTGCGCCACGAGGCCCTGCGCATAAGGGTGAGTCAGCCCTTGGCGGCGGTGGGCCTGATCCAGGCGGCGGCATTGGACGGCACGGACCTTCCAGCCTGGAGCAGCAGGGACCCCCATGACACCCGGAAGGGCTTGGGTGACCCGGAGGCAAGGGTGGGCCGGGGCAAGAAGGGCTTCTACCTGGGCTACCAGAGCCTCTTCATGGTGGACATAGAAGGCTTCCCCCTTGGCCACATGGAGGCTCCTGCTAACCTGAATGAGAAGGAGTTGGTGGAGCCCCTGCTGGACAGGGTTCTCGGCGAGGATTTGGAGGTGGAGCTGGCTGTGGGTGACAGCCAACTGGAGTCCCAGAGGGTGTTCGAGTGCTTGGAGGAGAGGAAGATCGGACACATCATAATCTGGAGGCGGATGAAGGGTCGGGATAACCCTCCGGATGTCCTCACCGTCAAGGACCGCATCGACGTGGAGGGGCCCGGGTATCTGCGCTGCATCTACCAGAGGTTGAAGGCTATGTCTGAGAGCTTGAACGGCAGGGTGAAGGCGCGGCTGGCCTACAGCGGGTTCACCTGGCAGGGGCTGGGCAACGCCTCGATCCATGTATCAATCATATTCTGCATCGTGTACGCCGCCGTAATAGCCGCCTACCGCATCGGTAGGCCCAAGCTCAGGTACAGCATCGCCTACTTCGCCTAGAAAGGCTCCAGACATGGATAGGTAAGGACAGTGGACACCATGCATGACGCCGGGGCCGAAGGATCTTCAGCCGTCATCCAGCACTGGTTGCAGGAGCAGAAAAAAAGGTCAGCCTCCACTCCAACCCAGAAGAGGGGTAAAAGGAAAAACAAAAAGCACCTCCAAGCACCATCCAAAGCAATTATTGAATTCGCCCGCGCGTCTTAAGCTCAGAAATAGCCTTTAAGTGAATGTTGACTCTGACACGAAAGATTTGAGAAGTTCACTTCTATCTTTAGAGAGAACCAATTCCTTCAGCATTTTTCCATTGATAGGTACAACCAAGAATTCAGTCTGAGAACCTCTTAGTATCTCCTTAGTTACTGTGTTGCGGAATCCGTTGATTGAGACCAAGAAACCAATGTGACTAAGCCCGAATCTGTTTACAAGTTTGCTTCGAAATGATACAACTTCGTTCTTGCCGCAATCAGTTGACCAATTTTTGCATTCTATTAGGACAAAAGGTGTGAATTTTGACCAGAAAGAGTCTTTCGACTCGTTTCTTATGGAAATATCTATTTCTTCAGTCTCAGTTCTGATTCTGTGGGAAGGAATAAATCCTTCTACAGTAGAAAAAATCAGAACGAGAAGTTCTTCAAGGACTTTTCCTTTTTTGTATGAATCTGGAATAGTCAAGGTTTCGTTCCATTTTTCTTGAATCTTCTGCTCGAAATCAACATATCGTTTTTCAACAAAAACACGAAGAGAATTCATAACCTCTTCTAAGGAATTATTTATCAAATCAAAGATTTCTCGAATCTTGTCTATTACCTCAAAAACGGATAGGTCGGAGCTTAGACCAACATTGAACGTAAGAAAGTAATGGATGTCTCCATCATTCTGAAAGTCTTCGATGCGGACTTCGGAATTCTGTTTTTCCAGTCTTCGTAGCGACTCTATCAAGAGGTCCATATAATAACTAAGACCTAACATTCCATACCAGTATTTGGTATATCCATGCATACGAATTGAAGCATACGAATTATAAATAGTCACATCAGTCATCAAAGGAATGGAAAAGATCAAAGGATGTATTTCTTTTCCATACTTGGATTTTTGAACAACTTTTCCTACTGGATATATACCGACTTCTTCGGGGATTTCATTCAAATAGACGTTTTCAAGCTTTGATTTCGGAACATGGACAAAAGGTCCATCCCCTTCGTAAGTTTCCCCTTTCAGCTTTAGTTCTTGAATTTCTCCACTTCTATTGAATACTGCTACCATAGTGGATGTTTCTTTCGTGTAAGTTTCATTTTCTTCATTGGACAAGTTCTTCGTTCCCCAGCTTTTGACTATACATTAGTTCTAATAGTTTGTCTAATTTATGGTTTTGCAACTCAACGAGATTTTATGATTTACAAAAAAAGCACTCGCAAGTTTCTATTTGGAAGCAGAGTAGATAAGGGCGTGAGCAAGAAATTCAACACAGTTGCCAGTATTAATAAGGGTAGAAATCCTTTTCCATTTTTGATAAACGCCAGACCTTCCCCTAAATCCTTTTTGAAAGAGGATTTATCTTGTTTCTTTCTCACGGAGGGTATTGTAATTATCAAGAGAGGTATCACTGCTACTATAAAAGTGATAGCATCAATCCAAAGAATTTGATGAATTTTCCAGAACGCCAACAAGAGAGCTGCAACAACTGGTCCGATTAAAGTGACGGCACCAGTAAAAAGATAATTCAAGCCATTTATACGGCTTAGTTTAGCCTTAGGAACCATCAATGGAACAATAGCTGATACTGCAGGACTATGAAAGGCTTGAAAAATACCTCGAACAGTAAGCAACACCAAAACCTGCCAAATCGAAACACTACTCAACCAAAACAGGAAGATGAGCACTACAGTAACTAGAGCCTGTAAAAAATCTGCAACACCAATCAATGCCTTACGGCTCCATCTGTCCACAAGCACACCAGCAAAAGGAGTCAAAATCACCATAGGTACAAGACCCAAAAACGAAGCAACTGATAAGTACAAAGCACTTCCCGTCTCTAAAGTTATCCACCAAATTATTACAAACTGCGCGATAGATGACCCTAGCAACGAAACTAGTTGTCCCTACCAGAAGAACAGATAACTTCTAAACGTTACTTGACCAGCTTGAATTTCCATGCACCTCCACTTTTCTATTCTTCCTCAAGAACCCTAGGACTGCACACTTTAGTTTAATATTCTGGAAAAAAGTGCTCAGTTTAATGGTCACAGTTAGCAGACCGCTCTAAAAGTATTTGGTTGCTTGTATTTGTTGGCTTAATTTTTCGAGTCTTTCTTTTGCGACTTTAGCTATTGATTTTCTCAGCTTCTCTCCCTTCTGCTTTGAAAGTCTCACTTTCTTCAGTTGTTTCGCGAATTCGTTGTCAAGGAGTGAAACCTTAGCCCATTTTTCGAAGTCTCTGCGGCGATTGTGAAACTCTACGGATTCTATGCTAACCTCTTGGAGAGCTTTTACAAATCCTTTCAGGCTCCACGCCTTTGTTCCCGTATAACGTTTTTCTCCCATACCTGTGTAGAACAGGAATGGTTCGTTTGCAGCTATCGCTGCTAGTCTTATTCTGTTTTCAAAGTCTAATATTGCTGATTCGGCTGTGACATGAGCATCTATTGGGGTTCTGAAATGACTGAAATAGGAATGAACTTCGCCTGGTCCACCGCCGGCCGTGAACATGTAATAAAGATGGTCGCTTGTTTGGAAGTATCTCCATATCCTCAAAAACTCTTTATCCTCTGTTTCTTTCACAACAGGTTCAAGCCTTCTCACAGACGTGTAATAAGCCCACTGCATCGTATTTCCAAGCCAGCAACTTGCATCCCTTTCCAAATCAGCCCAAGAAACAGTTCCGCCAAGCTCAGGCACGTCAATCTCTCCAACTGAAGCGTACTTTTCTATAACCTCTGAAGGCGTAGCCATGTGGAGATGCCACCATCTCAAAACATCCCTTGGCAAATGTTTTAGAAACTCGTGTATGCCAGTTTCAGGCCAGTGATGTTCGCCGAAAGTTTCATAGTCTGGGAAGATGCTGATACATTGGCCTCGTGTTGCTGCAAGCCAACTCGAATATTTGTCTGCCGTCAACGGCCACTCACCCCACCATCTTGCTGAAAATCTAAACCCTATGTCATCTGTCAACTTATAATTCCGCAGCAATATCTTGATTTTCTTACAGCCCTTCGGCGTGTAAAGATAGTTTGGTGATTTTCCATGCAATATTCTTTCTACACCCTCTGTGAAGATTCCTTTATAGCCCATTTTTTCGACGGTTTTCGCTATGGCATTGTTGTAAAGTAACTCAGTGTTCTCGAAAACTTTAGGCGTGTAGCCCAGTAAATCCTTCATTGTTTGACTGTGCATTTCCACTTGTTCAATGAACTCTGTTCTTTCAGGGTAGAGACTTGCCAGCGAATGATAATAGGTCTGGCTTAAAAATTCCACACAGCCAGTTTCAGCAAGTTGTTTGAAGGATTCCAAAAGATCCTTGTTAAACATTTCACACTGTTCCAAGAAAATTCCGGAAACGCTGAACGAAACCTTAACCTTTTTTCTCTCTTTCTTGTGTTTGTCGATTAGGTCCTGCAGTATTTGGTTTGATGGGAAATAACACTTTTTGCATGTTCTCTCAAAAACTTCTCTGTTTACTACATGATCGAAATAGTAGTTGAAGAGTTTGTTCTTTTTCACGCGTTTTAAAAATTTGTTTTCCCAAAAGAAATTTCGTCTTATCCTGTGTGGTTGGTGAACCTCGAATACAAACACGATATCCGTCAATATACTAGCCTCTGATTATGTCTTTATCAGTTTGACATTTATTTCTGATTTGGTTTCAAATATGCTGTGTGGGAGGCTGTGGTGATAGACCCTCTTTATATATAGGTCTGTGCTGGGTGAGACGGGTTTAAGTGTTGGTTTTTGTTAGGTGGTTTTATGCGTGGTGGTTATTATAGGGAGAGGCTTTCGGCTGGTAGGCTTTTTAGGTGTTATGAGGTTGCTTCTGATAGGATTAGGCGGTATCTTAGGGCGGAGGTTGATTTTGTGGTTTCTAATGTTGGTGGTGGTTTGGTTCTTGAGCTTGGGTGTGGTTATGGTAGGGTCATGAAAAAGGTGTCGGGGTTTGTTGGTTGGGTTGTTGGGAATGATGTTTCTAGGGAAAGTTTGGATTTTGCGAGCTCGTATATGGAGGGTTGTGGGAATTATGATGTGTTTTTGATGGATGCTTCTCGGATGGGTTTTCGTTCTTGTGTTTTTGACGTTGTATTTTGTGTTCAAAATGGCATATCTGCGTTTGGGGTTGATAAGAAAGGTTTGATTGCTGAGTCTGTAAGGGTGACAAAAGATAATGGGATTATTCTCTTTTCTAGTTATTCTCCGAAAATATGGGAAGCTCGTCTGGAGTGGTTTAGAAGGCAATCGCTGTTTGGTCTTATAGGGGAGATAGATGAGGAGAAGACTTGTGATGGTACAATTGTGTGTAAGGATGGTTTTAGAGCCACCACCGTCAGTAGTGACGAATTCGTTGAATTGTTTAGCGAGTTCGGATTGAATGCTTCTATCATTGAAGTGGACGAATCCAGCATTTTCTGCAAAGTCATCAAAAAGAAGTAGCTTACCGCTAAGGAATTACTGCGGGACAAAGCGATTTACGTAGGAATCTTACGTGTGTTTTTCCAAGAAGTTTATGTTTGTTGCAAGGCTATGCGCGCTATTTCTTTGAGCGTTTCTCCTTGCGCTTTTTTCTTTTCTCTGCTCTTTCCTTCTTGGTCTTAGGCTTCTTCTTTGAGCCTTTTCCCATACCCAATTCAATCGCCACACTAAAGTAGTTGAAGTAGAGAATGAAGCTTTCGGTTCGAACGACACAAAAGAAGAGCCATCTGCTCATTCTGAGTGCACACGCCAGCTGATTTGATTACCGAACAGGTGTATCCTAGTAGTTTTGTCTGATTAAGAAGTTTTTGTGTCAGACATGACAGGTCAAGAAGGCTGGCATATTGGTTGGCAAAGTTTTTTGGGCAAATAGCGACTTAGTCTTTTGGTGCCTCAGCTCTTTTGATTGCCGCCTTCGCTAAGGCTTCTCCAAGCTTCTTGCAAGCCGCCAAGTCGTTTTCGTTTGGCGCTCCTTGGGAGACTACGCCTTCAGCCACTTTCTGAAGCTTGAAGGACGAAATCATCTTTTCTAGGCTGAGTAGGGCGGAGTTGCTGGAGCCGCCTCCTGATGTGAAGGCTGCTGCTGGTTTGCCAGTGACTCTTTCTCTGATGGTTAAGGCTTTGTCGAAGAAGTGTTTCATGAGTCCAGCCATGTAGCTGAAGTAGTTTGGAGATCCGAAGGCTACGGCGTTACAGGAGATGAAGTCGTTAACGGTTGCGTAGTCGACACGCTTGACTGAAACAGAAACGTTTTCCATGGTGCGTGCGCCTTCTGCGATGGAGTTTGCCAGAGTTTCGGTTCTTCCAGTCCTAGAGTAATACAGTATTAGTACTTCAACCAAAATTAAATCCCCTTTTATTCATCTGTTCAGTGATTATTCTTAAATAGATTTTGCTCTTTTCTTGGTTCAAGGGTTTACTGTTTGTTGATAATCCATTCAAAGCCTTCTTTCTTTATCCTATGCCTAACTAAGGTAAGTTCACTATTAATTTTAGCGAGTGCGCCTTCAAAGAGACTTGATACTTGGATAAAAGATGCAGCATAGGTTTTAAATTGTAAATAGTCTACATAAGTATAAAACTGATGAAACATGCTTCTTGTTAATGGTACCAAATACAAACTATGGACACCTAAAGATGAAGAGAAAGAATTTCATCCAATGATTAGAGCACATTCAAAGGAAATCTTCGGTGAAAAGTCGCTTTATTTTGATGTTAAGCACATTCTGAAGTCAAAATCAGGAATTGGTTCTATTCCAGATGCTTATGCTATTACACTTTCCAAACCCTATCAATGGTACGTTGTTGAGAATGAATTATCCACTCATCCTATCTATGACCATGTCATAAAACAGCTTACGAAATTCATTAACGGAATCCTAATGAAAGTGCTAGAAACAAAATTCTTGATACAATGTACAATCAGATAACGAAAGACAAGGTGCTAAGGGCAACAGTCGAGAAATTGATTGGGTCAACTGATATCTATCACTTTTTATCAAAGCTAATTTCAAGATCTCCAATAATCGTAGTCTTTATTGACCGTAAGACCAAAGAAGTTGAAGAAGCCTGTCAGATTCTGAAGTATCAGACTTCCATACGCGAGTTCAAAACATTTGTCAGAGAAGATGCTCCAAACGTTCGTGCCCATTTGTTTGAGCCGCTGTTTGTAGAGAAAGTTCCCGCTATGTTTGATGAAAGAAGAGAAGAATTCCCTTTCGAAATCATAAGCAAGAAACGCCGTATACATGAACGCGTAACGAGAATACCTAAAGCCCTTCAGGAAATTCTTGCCGTTGTCAAAGAGATGTATCGAGGGAGTTCCTTTACAGAAGCCGTCAAGACAACAGCCAAGCAAATACGGAATTAATGTATCTACAGTTCGGGATAAGTGCACAAGACAACTCTCGCTAAACACAGCCCAATTTATTGAAATAACGCGAGACAAAACTCGCCTAAAACCGCTACTGCAAGAAAGATTTCCATATCACAAAGATTTGATTATGAACGAGATTTAAGACGAGTGCGGAAAAGTTATAGCCGAACCAAAAGAATTGATTAGAAGTGTGAAGAAAAAAATGATTACAAGCAAAATCAAAACACGCCGTTGGTTTCTCTTTATTCTGATTGCCGTCGGTCTTGTTTTATCTCTCATAGGTCTCGCTTTATTCAAGGGTGAACAATATCAGGTTGTACCTGAAGAATTTCGTTTAGTCTTTTACCTTTCAGTATTTGGATCAATTATCTTTACTATTTTGTTGATAATCGGGATAATGTACCTGCAAAGGTGGAGAAGATTACCAAAACGTGAATACTGAAACAAGGCAAAAATAGACTTAAAAGCCCAAAGCAAACCCGATTACAAAGGGAGCCCTCATAGATATGCAAGCGATGCGATACAAAAGAAGAAAACGCCCTCGGGATAGTGATGAATCTTAAATATTTTGGTGCGGAAATAGAATTTATGGTGTGATGCTTTGAAGACTGAAAAAAGCCTTCTGAACCGAATAGTTGTAAATCCAAAGGTTATGACCGGAAAACCAATAATTAAAGGCACAAGAATCCCTGTAGAACAAATCTTGAGGCTGCTAGCTCAAGGATTATCTTTCGATGAAATCCTAAAAGATTACCCTCACCTGAAAAAAGACGACATCATGGCTGCTTTGCTTTACGCGGCTAAGGTTATGGGCAAAGAAGAAGTCTATCCCTTAACAGTGGAATGAGGCTGCTCTGCTCAGATTATTAGTCGACGAACAGCGTATACATAGAAATAAGGGGGAAGATTAGGGTTTTCTTGTTGCCGCTTTTTCCAGTGCTACAACGCCTGGCAGTTTCTTACCCATCAGAAACTCTATCAATGCCCCACCCGCAGTGCTAATATAAGAGATTCTATCGGATAACCCAAGCTCTTGTAAGGCTGCTACAGTGTGTCCGCCACCCGCAAGAGAAAATCCTTCCGAATTCGCCACTTCCCCAAAGACACCTTTCGTTCCAAAGACAAACTCACTGTTCTCGTAAACACCCACAGGCCCACTAACCACAATCGACTTCGCATCCCTAATAATCCTAGCATAGGATTCAACAGTTATCGCTCCAACATCAAATATTGGGTAATCCGTCGGCAGTTCATCAACAGAAATCTCTTTACGCTTACCGTCCACTTCCACCGCAACGTCCAAAGGCACCTTAATCTCGTCCGGATACCTCTGCATAAGCTCTCGTATACCAGGCACAAAACCCAAAAGCTCCTTCCCCTCCAAAAAATCCATATTCGGCTTACCAAGATCGAAGCCCCTAGCCACCAAGAAAACATGACCAGCAACACCACCCGTAAGCACATAATCCGCAATACCATTATCCAACACGTACTTTGAAATTTCAAGCGCATCATCCGCCTTAGCTCCTCCAAGAACAAACACACACGGCTTCTCCGGACTCTCCAAAACCCTGCCTAAAGATTTCAGCTCCCTCTCCATAACACGCCCAGCAACACTCGGCAAAACAGCCGTAAACCCAACAATAGAAACATGACTTCTATGCGCAGCCGCAAAAGCATCATTAATAAACAAGTCAAACAAAGGCGCAAGCTTCACCACCATCTCCGTCCGAGCGTGCTCCTCCGGCGTCCCCTTCTTCTGCTCACCAGCAAACATCCTAACATTCTCCAACACAAGCACCTTACCGTTCTCCAGCTCCTTGATAGCGTTAAGGACTTTTTCATCGAAGATACCATTAGTATACTTAATG
>JRER01000522.1_pt1 | contig 11423 bp, 10 predicted proteins | sample 210161 | NCBI WGS metagenome assembly JRER01 (sample SAMN03019618, study PRJNA260268) | marine sediment metagenome | biome: Marine; feature: Sediment; material: Clay; isolation source: clay from marine sediments 136 meters below sea floor depth collected from... | place: New Zealand: Canterbury...
CTTTTTCTCAGGCTTTTGATGGCCTTGTCCATTAATTTTCGTCCAATACCTCTTCTTCTGAACTTTGGAACAACCCCCAATCCTTGTATAAACCCTTTCTTTTCTTTGCGTTGCTTGTCAACATAGGCTTGAACTCTCCCAACAGCTTCTCCATTTAGCTCCGCGATGAACATTCCCACGGGATCAAAGCCAGGATCCTTCTCCCATATTTTCATGTCCTCCATTGTGCCTGGTCTAAAATCGTCGTATTCTTTGAAGGCTTCATTTCTTATCGTAAGCCAAACCTCTTCGTCTTCGCCCTTTACGAATTCTCTGATCTTCAGCATGATGAGATCCATCATCCTTTCTGGTTGAATGCGGTTGCTCAATGGAAACAATGCATTTAAAGATTTCTTCTTATATCGAAGCTAAGGAGCAGGAGATTGAACATGCGTGTGAAGCATCAACTCTTGTACTGGCTTCCCGTCTATCTCTACGCGGGTGCTATCTTCTATCTTTCATCAGTATCGGTTTTACACGCGCCAGAACAACAATTTGGAATAACAATCTCTGACACAACGAAGCATATTGTTGAATACGCCATCTTGAGCTTCCTGCTGTTCAGGGCATTCACAAACTCTAACTCTCTGTCTATCAAGACGAAAGCGTACTTGCTCGCAATCACTCTATCCATTCTCTATGGAATTACCGACGAACTCCACCAATTTTTCGTCCCAGAACGCGTGTGCAGCGGTCTTGATGCTCTCTTTGATGGAATAGGCAGCAGCTTAATTCTAATAAAAGAATTCTTTAGGTAGCATGAAGAACACTGAAACTACAATGGAAAGTGGAAAGTCTATGGTTAGTAAGTTGGTCCTTTTCGTGTGCTATGGAAACATCTGTAGAAGCCCGATGGCTGAGGGTTTTCTGAAGAAAATGTTGGAAGATTTTAATGAACCCGTAAAGATTGAAGTTCTCTCGGCGGGTTTGAACGCCTATGGAGGGCCTCCAACAAGCGAGGCCATAAAAGTTATGAGAGGCGAAGGTATCGACATCTCATCTTTCACGTCAAGGCAACTGACAGAGGAATTAGTCGAAAAGGCGGATTTAATCTTAACTATGAAAAAAAGCTACAAAGATAGGATTATCTCATGGGATCTGCAATCTGGATGCAAGGTTTTCACGTTGAAGGAGTTTGCAGGGGAAATTGACGACTTGGATATTAATGACCCTTATGGTGGAGGGATTGTAACCTACCAAACGTGTGCAAAGGAAATAAAGCTGACTCTTATAAAGGCCTTGAAAAAAATTGTTGATTATGTTAGTTGATATAGAAGTGTCATTCCTTTCGGATGGTCAATGATTCCAAGTCTCTAGGATAATATGTTATTCTCTCTACTCCGTCGTCCGTTATCACTACTGTATCTGAATGACGAAAACCCGCAAACCCCGGCTCGTATATGCCAGGCTCGCAGCTGAAGACCATACCGGGCTTCATAACAGTGTGGTCGCCTACATCCAGCCACGGTGGTTCGTGACCTTCTAAGCCTATTCCATGACCAGTATGATGCCTTATCAATCCAGTGTAGCCTGCCTTCTGAATCACTTTCAGGGCTGCTTTATCAATGTCGCAACATTTTGCTTCAGGCTTGAAAGCTGCTAAAGCCGCATCTTGAGCTTTCAACATGACTTCAAAATACCTTTTCTGTTTTTCAGTTGGTTCTCCAACAATCATGGTTCGCTCGAGTTCACTGTTGTATCCGCCGATGTCTGCTCCGGCACCTGTTATGATGACTTCCCCCGCTTTGATTCTCTTCTTTGTGCCGATTGCGTGAGGGATGGCTGACATCGGACCGACTTGGCCTCTAAAGCCTGCGCTTGCTGGTGCTCCACTCCGTCTACACGGCTCATACTCCGGTCCTAACGTCTTCTTCAGGGTCATTGAGGCTTCGTAGGAGGCTCTCAATGCAATGTTTATGTCCCATAAGCCGGGTTCCGTGTATTCTTGAAGTAGTGTGTGGGCTATGTTTCCCCATTTGGCGCTCTCTTTTATCAGCGCAATCTCTTCTTTCGATTTTATTATTCGCATGTTTTCAACTATGTCTTTTGCCTTGACAAACTTGGCTTTGCGAAGCTTTTTCGTTATCGGTGGACCCTTGTAACCCCAGATTCCGGCGGCTCCAGCTGGATTATCTACGCCAATCTTTTTGTCACTTAATCCCAGTTCCTTGAGAAAGTCAGAAAAATGGTCTATTGGATGTTTTTGCCCCGGATAGTCAGGGTGGGTTTTTATGTTCTTTATTAGGGTGGTTTTTAACGGTATGTGGTCTATTTCTAGGAGTGGTCCCATGAAGGTTATTTCGTTTTCTAGAGGGATGATCAGTGCCGCTGGTCTCTCTGTTGCGATGTACGAGTATCCTGTGAGGTAGAAAAAGCTCGTTCCGCTGGTCAAATACAAAGCGTCCAACTTTCGCTTTACCAGCTCATCTCTAACAGTTTGATTTCTTCTCTCGTATTCTCCCTTACTTATGGTCAATTTCGGCATGAAATCGTCCCTCATTCTACACTCGTTAAATCACTTCTCTTACAGCAATAAGCATAAAGGTTTTTAGAACAACCATTGGCGATATCCCCTGCAAACTCCCCTTTTTTCTTGTTTTAATGAATTTTTCTGGTGGTTGGACGGTTTTGCCATTGTTCGATGATTTTTGGTTTGTGTCAGTGTTTTAGCTGTGGCAACGGCTTAATGCTTCGCCACCTTTTGATGAGGTCATGCCTGCATGCATGTAATATTCATGCCGCATCATGTCTTAGAATGTGTTAACAATGATCGGACACTCTGAACTAATGCTTTTTTAAGGTCCTCTTTGGTCTTTTGAGGATTCCAACCGAGTGTCCTTTGTATTTTCTCTATGCATTCTGGCATAGAACTTATAAGCATAGGGTCCGTGATTAATTTGAGCTCACTTTTTGAACCAGTCTGTTGAATGAAGAACTGATACAGTTCGCGGTAAGACATGTAGGTGGCTGGATTCGAAAGATTAAAAACTTCACCATATGCCTTTTCGTTTAAAGTAGCCAACAAAAAAGCCTCAACTACCTCATCGACATGGATGCTTGCCCGCCCCTCACCCTCTATCAGTTCGACAATCTCTCCTTTAAGCACTTTGTCAACAGCCTCTCTACTTAGTAGCAATGCTTCGTCATCGTTAAACACAACCTGTATCCGAAAGGTAGTGACTGGTAATCCATATCGGTGATAATACATGAGACAAAGCTTCTCGGTGGTGAGTTTTAGTATACCATATGCAGGTCCGGGGTCTCCTCTCCACAACTCAGGTTTACAGACAGACTCCTCATCTATGAACAGAGATTTCACCTTTCCATATACGGCTTCGCTGCTCGAAAAGAGAAAGTGTCTTACTCCATGAGATTTCGCCGCTTCTAGGAGATTAAGCGTGCCCCTAACGTTAGCGTCGAATAAATCTGCGAGGGGAAGCATGTGTCTCCAAGTAAGTGCATCCCAATTAATTGCTAAATGGTAAATTACATCTACGTCTTTAACACCATGCTCAACAAGGTCTTTATCCGCTATACCCCCATGAAGCTCGTCGCTTCCTATACCTATAAATTCTAAATTTGGGTTACTCTCTTCCTTAAGACGCCCCAATCGAACATCAAGAACCTTTACTCTACACCCCTTCTCTAACAACGCATGAACAAGCTTAGAACCGATAAAACCTCCTCCACCTGTGACCAAAACCTTCCTCTTTTTAAAATCGTCAATCACCATGTTTTCTACTTCCCATTAAGAGTGCATGAGGTAAAGTAAATAAAGATTCTTCGTTGTTGCCCAAAAGTTTAACGAAAAGATTTTTAGTGGTGTGAGCTGGGCATCTCTGAAAGAACACGTTTAAATTTACTGCGCGAGAAGAACAACTAGAAGGAACTAATGCAGCGTAGGGAGTCTGTAATGAAAGAAGACTGTTCGCTGTGTGAGAGAACATTTTCGCATTATTCTCTCAGGCGTTGTTACCGTTGTAGAAGATTATACTGTAGAGACTGCATCACATACACACGGGATGGTAACATCATCTGTTTGAACTGCGCCAGAAGGCTTGTCTCGCCGAAGATAAGGGGAAGCAAGTACAGTCCGCTTAGCAGGTATTTAGCCAGAAAAGCACGGTATGCTGATCACGTCACACTGCCTTTCGCCAAGATTGAAGAAATAATCGACGACAGCCTTCCCTTCTCAGCTACGCATTATCGACACTGGTGGAGCACACAGAGTAGCCCTCAAGCTCAAGCGTGGCTGGGTGTAAAATGGAAAGTGCACGTTGTCAATTTGGAACATAAAACGGTTACATTCCGAAGAGAAGGATTGGTCAAAAAGAAAACTCGTAGAAAACGCAGGAAAGTCACCTCCTCATTCATGGACAAAACTTTTCGACCAACCAAACCCCGTAGACTCCGAGAGCCTTCTAAGACCAAGATAGCGAGGGCTCAGGCTCGGCTTGCGAACGTGGAGCGCAGAAGGTCATCAATGCGGCAGTATCGGGGTAAATTCAAGCCGAAATCAGCTTATGAGAAACGGCTTTACAGACCGGATGCGAAACCAAGCAAGATGGAAGAATAGCATAATTGTTGTTTTTGACGCTGGAGATTAGGTTTAGAACTCGGTTTAAGTGCTTCTGGAAGAGTTTAAACCAACCTCATTTCTTTTTTTTCTAGCGAGCGCATAAACTTTATTATCTTGTTGACTTTTTCTGTAACCATGTCAATCCAAGGATATGTAGATTATAAGAAGAGAGAATTCTGCAACGATGTAAAATGTCCAGTACAATTGGAGCTCAATTCTAAGAAGCAGGGTTCTGAGGAATATGAAAAAGTAAGGCAAATTTGTGGGACGAAATGTAAATTTACAACATGGCAATTTCATCACTGGCTAATTGATGAAGGATATTTAATCGTTAGACCTGAAAAGTAAATTCATAAATGCGCAACGTCCGTGGGATAAACACTAATAGTGACCTAATCAATAGAAAGTCACAACGACGCTTTGTTCATGATGAAGAAACGGTTCTTTGCATGCATTGGTTAGTCCATTCTGAACGATTTGGCGCCGGGGATTAGATTCAAACCTAGGTTTAATGCATGCATAATAAGTGCCGGTACCTCTGTAGACTTTTCGTCCGCAAATCGCACATGTCTTGTACATTTGTTGTTATTTATGTTATAATTGTTATCAAGTCTTTCCAGCAGATGTTGTAAACGTAGAAATCCGATCTAAATGCCATGTTCTTGAGTAGCACTCATAAAAGCTTGGAAATAGAGCAGAAAGATTGCGCTAATTTTTTTGGCGCCAGAGAATAGGTTCAAACTTCGGCTTAAATCCTCGGTTTTTGCATAGACACAGAAATCCAATTGGAGATTGCACGCGCGATAATTTTAAATCCTCGTCGACTAATCACCAAACATGCGCGAAGCTATCGTTATTGAGAACCTCACCAAATATTACGGCGGTTTCTTAGCCCTCGATAGCTTCTCGCTGAAGATAGAAGAAAACGAGGACGTTGCGCTCCTTGGTCCTAATGGTGCTGGCAAGACCACAGCCATCAAGATCTTATGCGGACTCCTTCGCCCATCCTCGGGTACAGCTTACATCGAGGGTATTAATGTCGTTGAGGAGCGTGAGCTAGCGCTTTCGAAAGTTGGCGCCATAGTAGAGACTCCTGAATTTTATCCTTACCTCACCCCTGAAGAGACCCTTAGCTACCTCGGCAGGCTTCGTGGGATGCGTGGGCGCGGGCTAAAGAGCAGGATAAATGAGGTAATTAAACTCATCAGGCTCGAGGGATGGGCTAAGGTCAAGATAGAGAAGTTTTCGCGCGGGATGAAGCAGCGCCTTGCGGTCGCACAGGCCTTACTCCATGATCCACCGATCTTGATCCTCGACGAGCCGGCGTTGGGTCTCGATCCTAGGGGCATGATGGAGGTGCGGAAAATCTTTAAAGAGGCGAGAAAGGAGAAAACGGTCTTCTACGCCTCGCATTTGCTCACCGAGGTTGCCCAAGTATGCGCTAAGGTAGCGATAATCGATCATGGGCGATTACGCGTGTATGACAGTGTCGCCCGTTTAAGGAGGAAGTATCGGTCACTGGAACGTGCATACCTCAAGTTGACGGAGGCGGTCATTTGAGCGAGTTCGAGAAACTGAAGATAATCACGAAGTATGAGTTTCTGAAGCACCTGCGCAGGAAGCGGCTATATGCTGTCATGGGGATTGTCATTGCTGTCGTGTTATCGATCCTTGTAGGTCTGCCCGCGTTCGGTGTTGATTATCCAGATGACATAACGGTAATGGCTGGTATGCTCTCGATCAGCGCTACCCTTGCATCCATAGGGGCGGTTTTCTTTGCTGGCGATGCCATAGCTGGAGAGTTTGAGAGTAAAACGGGTTACATCCTCTTTCCAACACCAGTCAGGCGAACAACCTTGGTCATCGGAAAATATCTTGCATGCTATGTGGCAGTAGCGTTAATCGTCCTTCTTGGATATGGGATGGTGTGCGTCTCCCTCTTGGGGATCTATGGTCAGATTCCAATTGAGGTAGGGACATCATTTGTATTATGCCTTCTTTTTGCGGGTAGCGTCCTCTCCCTAACTTTCTTCTTCAGCTCAATATCTAAGGGGTCCATGGGCGCCACGGTCATGACGCTTGCCTTCGTAATGCTAATATCCGGCACTATCGATGGAGTTCTCACGATGGCTGATCAGCCAAGCTGGTTCCTTTTATCACGTGCGGGCGACGTCATCATGGTTGTATATCCCGGATTCAAGGCTATGATGATGGCAGGCATGGGGATGGGTATACCGGCAGGAGCTCTCGAGTACGATATAGGTCTATGCGCCGTTGCAATGGTAGCTTACCTTGTAGCATGCTTCTTTTTGAGCATATTTTTCACGAGGCGCAGGGAAATGCTCTAGCCACAAAACTTTTTCTTTATCCAACGCACGCGCGCAACCGAGGATTTAAACGCGATTTGTGTAGTTTGGCGCCGGGGGTGGGATTTGAACCCACGCGGCCCAAAAGGACCACAGGCTTTCTAAGCGAACTCCAGGCGTGAGCTTCTTTTCAGGTTGAATCTGCTCCCTACCTGATTTCCCGCATTTGACGGTTGCTCTAGGACACCCCGGCTTCTCTCAGTCTTAGAATAAAGGGTTCACTGTTATTTTTAGGCTTTTTGAAAACAGTGGGGTTATTTGTGGGTTTGCCATTTTTTTGGATAGACGCCACGTGGCATTAATACTCGTTGTGTTTTTGCGACGAATCCATGGTCTTTTTTTAAGATGTTTTCTGTGGATTCTAACGCTTTTGCAAGTGCTACTGCTTCGCCTTTCTGTGTAAACAAGGTGACTGCATCGTTTGGATATATCTTTGTTTCCAGTGCTAGGACGCCTGGGGCTGCTAGGTTGGCTCCGTGGCAAATGGCATCTACGGCTGAGTCGCGTATGATGATTTTTGGTAGTAGTTGTAAGGTTTTCTCCATTGGTTGTATGAATCTGCGGAGGTGTTTTTCGTCTTTGGTTTCTTGGTATTGTGCGTAGAAGTATGATATGTCGTGCAGTGTGACGAGGCTGCGATCTTCGGTAAGTGCCCCTGACCTTGTTCTGCGTAGTTCTTGCATGTGGGCTCCGCAGCCCAAGACTTCGCCTATATCATGGCTGAGTTTGCGTATGTATGTTCCTGCTTCGCAGCCTACTTGGAAAAGTACGTTACGGTCTTTGATTTCGAGGAGGTTTAGGTAGTAGATTTTGCGAGTTCTTAGCCGGCGTTTGACTGAGGATCGAATTGGTGGCCTTTGATAAATTGCTCCTACGAATTCGTTTAGAACGGCTTTAACTCGGTCTTCTGGCACTTCAGAGTGAAGTCTTGTTACGCAGATGTATTCTTTTCCGGAGACGAGGAGAGCTTGGATTATTTTTGTGGCTTCTTCTAGGGCGATGGGGAGGATGCCGGTTACTTTAGGGTCTAGTGTTCCACCGTGGCCAACGTGTTGAATGTTTATGAGACGTTTTGTCCAAGCTGTGACTTCGTGGCTCGAAGGGCCAGGTGGCTTGTCTAGGTTTATTACCCCAAACTTGATGTAGTCTTCTAGAGGTCTTTCGTCTGGGCTACAGCCATAATCTGGATTGGTTTCCCCCTCAGCCTTCACAATAAGTTGTCTTTCGACTTCCCACGGTGGCATGATTCTCTGCATATCCATCCAGTAAAGTGGAAGGGGTTAGGATAGCTAAAAGGATTAGGATAGAATACTCAGTTGAGGGGAGATTATACAAAATATCTTCGAAGAATTTTTCCCGGCAAAAGGTTTTGAAGCATGCATGCAAGAGGCATGATATCTCAAGCAAATGGTAAAGCCTTTAAGCGATATCTCCAAGCTGGTTAGAGGCCCAAATCTCACATTACAGACTTAAGCCTTCACCCAGACCCCTCACAAAAATGACTACCTTCCACAAACACACACAAAAGAGTTTTAATCAGAACCGTAGCTTATGGTGTGTTATTGCGAGGCCCCGTGATGGCAAAATTTGTTTTCGTTACGGGCGGCGTGCTCTCTTCCGTAGGCAAGGGCATCACAACCTCATCTATCGGAAAAATGCTTCAAACCAGAGGCTACAAGGTCACAGTGATAAAGATGGACCCCTACGTCAACGTAGACGCAGGCACAATGAACCCCTACATCCACGGAGAAGTTTACGTAACAGACGACGGAGGAGAAACAGACCTCGACCTCGGCGGATACGAGAGATTTCTAAACCTCAACCTTCCCAAGGTGAACAATATCACAACCGGACAGATATACCAGACGGTTATCAACAAGGAACGTCGAGGCAACTTTCTAGGCAAATGCGTCCAAATAGTCCCCCACATCACCAACGAAATTAAGCGTCGAATCCGCTTGGTCGCGAAACGATCAAAGGTTGATGTCGTCCTAACCGAGTGTGGAGGCACAGTCGGGGACATAGAAGGACTACCCTTCCTCGAAGCAATCCGACAAATGCGCCTAGAAGAGGGGTTCCAGAACACACTATACGTTCACGTGGCCCTCATCCCCATCTTAGACGTCACTGGCGAGATGAAGACAAAACCTCTCCAACACAGCGTAAACGAACTACGCCGAATCGGTATCCAACCAGACACCATCGTAGCCCGATGCAGAAAAATGATTGACACCGAAGCCCTCCGAAAAATAGCGCTGTTCGGCACAATTCCAGAAAACGCAGTATTCTGTTCATACAACGTTCCCTCCGTCTACCAGGTTCCACTGATCTTGGACAAGCAGGGCATGGGCAAATATATTTGCAAACGATTAGGCGTAGCACAACGGAGACCAAAATGGAGAGAATGGAAACGATTCGTAGATTCTATTGAAAACCCGCGTTTTAAGGTCAAAATAGGATTAGTCGGCAAATATACAAGCTTAACCGACAGCTACGTAAGTATGAACGAGGCACTGCGACACGGAGGAGCCGCCTGCCAAGCCCACATTTCAATCGACTACATCGAGGCAGAACAACTTGAGCGAAATCCAAGCAAACTGGAACTGCTCAAAAATTACGACGGAATCTTCGTTCCCTACGGCTTCGGCCCCAGAGGAACAGAAGGAAAGATGAAGGCAATTCATTTCGCGCGTGAAAACGACATACCCTTTTTAGGAATTTGCCTGGGCTTTCAATTGGCAATCGTAGAGTTCGCTCGTAACGTATGCGGACTAGAAGACGCCAGCAGCATTGAAGTCAACCCAAACACTCCAAACCCCGTGATCGATTTGATGCCTGAACAGCGAGGCGTCGAATATAAGGGAGCAACAATGCGGTTAGGCGCACATAAAATCATAATCAAAAAGGCTACGTTGGCGCACAAACTCTACGGGGCACAAGAAATTTATGAGCGCCATCGCCACAGATGGGAAGTCAACAAAGATTACTGGAAAATTTTACAAAAGCATGGACTAGTATTCTCAGGCAAAAGCCCAGACGGCAGGAGAATAGAGATTCTGGAACTGCCAGACAAATTCTTCTTCTTCGCCTCACAATTTCATGGCGAGTTCAAAAGCCGTCCAAACAGGCCAGACCCAGAATACTATGGCTTTGTCAGAGCATGCCTAGACAGAAAGCTAGGAAAGACAAAACCAGAATTTTAAATGAAAAAGGATATCGCATTGGTACACATTGTCGTATCCAAATTTGGCGAGGTTACTGATAAAGAAATAGACCGTGTTATCAAGGTTATGGAAGAGTGTTATCGTCGATTGGAGCCTCATGAGGTTGAGCTAGTTGATTTATACATGTTTGAACGGTCTTCGTCAGTTGAGGCTTTCTTAGCAAGGGAATCTCAACGAGTCGGTGTTGTGTCTGCACCGTTCGATGAATTGTTTTTCGCCATGCATGACGCTTGGCGCGGAACACCTCGAATCACTATCTGTTTGGAGAGGATGAAGAAGTTGCCAAAGCTGGTTCAGATAGGAGGAGTCCGACACGAAGTGGGACACTCGGTTTTGCACGGCAGCCTTGTTTATTATCTTCTTTCATTTCCCCCTGCCTTATCGAAGCTCGTTGATCGTTTCAACCTCTCGCGGGAGTATGCGGCAAACGTGCTTTACTTAATATCCATCGCCGTGAAAGACTACGAGGTTTCCCGCCTCCTTTATGAGCGACGCTATGTGGAGGATCAAGTAGCCTACGCGAAGTACTTGCTGACGGCTTCAGAAAGTGATGTGCTTTCTTGGGAAATGTCACAAGGCAGACCACTGCTCGAAACCCTATGCTTAATCTCATGCCTCAAGACAGCTGGCGGTTCTATGCCTCTTTTGCTTGACAAAACATTTGGCAAAGAAATGAAACATCGTCTCGTGGAAAGTTTGTCTTATCTACCCGCAGACCACCGTGCTCTTCTGTTGAAAGTAGTTTGGGAAGGCTTCTCGTCTTTTGGAACTGACACTTTTGATAACGTTAATCGTATAGTACATGAGTGCGAGTTAATTTTTGAAAAAGTATTTGGCAAATGTGAGAGTTCGGTGCCAAGTAAAATATAATATGCAGTAACTGTTATCTGCTTCTATTCGCGCGTTGGGTGTAGCATTAAATGATGTTAGAAAGGCGCACGGTGATAGCAAAGTCCATTCCTTTTCTGCTCATCGGCCTATTGGTTTTTGTTTGTTACCTGTACTTCTTCGTCGGCATACCTGAGATGATAGCGACTATTCAAAGCGCCAATCCTTTCTATTACTCGCTGGCGATAATTGCTTCTTTATTAGACATACTTTTCTACGCGTTGACTTGGCATTATTTTTTGCTTCCTCTCTCAGTGAAAACCTCCTTTAAGAAGACATTTCTTTTCGTTTGGGTTGGAGCTTTCGTTGACATTTTGGTTCCTGCAG
>JRER01000473.1_pt1 | contig 11414 bp, 12 predicted proteins | sample 210161 | NCBI WGS metagenome assembly JRER01 (sample SAMN03019618, study PRJNA260268) | marine sediment metagenome | biome: Marine; feature: Sediment; material: Clay; isolation source: clay from marine sediments 136 meters below sea floor depth collected from... | place: New Zealand: Canterbury...
CAAAGGGAGCTGCCCCGGGAGTAATACCTGGGGCTTGCGGAAAACTGTAAGGCATTGTTCCTGGGCCACCGTACATTGGATAAGGTGCGTAAGGCAGGCTGGGAAATCCTCCTGCGCCATAGTAACTATACGGCCAGAAACCTTGGCCCCGACCCAACCCCAGGCCTAATCTACCTCCTATGGGATTCATAAATCCGGCGGTAGGAAATCCTGCACAGTATCCTGCCGCTCTACCAGTCATGGGACCCATTCCCATTGGTCCAGTTCCATCTCCACGTGGCATAATTTTTCACCTCCTTTATCGGAAATCATTTTTGAATTTAGGAATGAGATTTGTCGACATCTCTCACATAACCCATAAAAATGAATCTGATGCAAATTTACAAGGTGGTCGCTCATGCTGACCTCCGCCTCATACCTCTATTATCTTCCCTAGACCTACGGGAAGGAAATCCTCTTTATATTCTTCTCTAAATAATCCAATAGCCTCTTCTCCTGTGCAGTGAGTAGGAGCTACCTTTTTTACCCCTAACTCATGAAATTCCTTGACGATTATTTCAATTATTCCCTCGGCTTTCATTTATCTTAATTTCAATCTTCCCCCCGTCTAAAATTTTTTAAAGCAGATAGAGCTCCTTTGATAGTATTTCGAATAATTTTAGCGGCAAAAGGATTTAAAGCTAACGTTTGTCCGTTTAATATGACCTGAGTAGTAGGCTTCAAGGAAACACAATCCTCTGCACGTTTTTTCTCCTATCTTCAGCGCATCTTTTTTCAAAAGAATTTGATATCCAAAACTGGACTATCCTCAAACGCATCCAGTCCCTGCACAATCAAGATATTACCTTCTCTTTTGAGCAGCTTTACCCTCGTTAGTCCTATGGGATTAGGTCTTATTGGGGATCTGGTAGTAAAAACCCCTCTTTTAGGTCTAGCAAAATCACCTCCCGGATGTACCTGTAAGACCTTTCTTTTGTCCTTAGAGATCTTATGAAACCAGTAGAGAACCCATACGTACCTATAGTCTTCTATTCCTTTTAATCCTCCAGAGAAATCCTCAAAAATCTCTATCTTTTGAGAATTCTGATTGCAAGATTTCACTACTCCTATAGGATAAATCTTCATCGTTTTCTCTGGAGATCATAGGGGCAGGTGACACCTGCCCCTTAACTACTTTATTCTCGTTTTTCGGTCTTTTCCAATTCTTTGATGCGGGAGTTAATCTGGTCTATCTGACTCTTTAGAGTGCTAACTTGGTCCTTTAGAAAACTCAGCTCCTGCTCCGGGCTTGCTCCTGGTGCAAAGGGAGCTGCGCCGGGTGCAAAGGGAGCTGCCCCGGGAGTAATACCTGGAGCTTGCGGAAAACCGTAAGGCATTGTTCCTGTTCCACCATACATGGGGTAAGGGGCCTGCCCTGCCTGCATAGCCTGCCAATAAGCCTGGGCCTGTGGAGTCGGCCATTGACCGGTCATGAGATAACTAGCCGTTGGTCCCAATCCGGTGGGACTCCTTCCCAGCCAACCCGGGGAGAAACCAAACCTCATCCAGCCAGGTAGACCAGTAAGATAATACATATATCTATTACCATATCCTCGTGGCATTTTACTTCACCACCTTTCATGAAATGTTAATCTAAAAATTAAGGCTCTCAATGACAGGGCTCGCTGCTTTCAAGCTCTCCTTTTAAGAAGCTGTCCACTGCTTCCTTAACCTTACCACTTGCTCCGGTAACTACCTTAATTCCATGCTGGTTAAAGAACCCTACTGCCCTTGGTCCCATTCCTCCGGCAATGATGACCTCAATTCCTTGCTCCTTCAGGAAGGAAGGAACCTGTCCTGGCTGTCCATGAACTGTAGCGTAAGGATTAGCAATTACTTTGACTGGCTGTTTAACTTCTTTCTTGTCTGTCTCCAGAATCACATAATAAGGACACCTACCAAAATGCCTGCTTATCTCAGCTTCCAGGCCGCTCCTGCTTTCCACTGCCACACCTATCTGCAACTTTTGACCTCCTTATTGAGAGTTATTCTCAATTCAAGAGAAAAAAATTATTGACACCTTCCACACAATCCATAAAAATGAATCTGATGACTATTTATCTTGAATTTGTGTTTTTTTGAGAGTTCGGTCTCTAACCCTTTGATAAATTCGATTTCCTCTTCCATAAAATCGCTATAGTCAATTATTCGGCCACATCGGGTACAGACCATATGGTGATGATGTCCTTTTATTGCTTCACTAGCTAGTTCATAGCGGCTTCGTCCATCGCCGAAATCAAACTTAAAGATAAGACCCATCTGAGTTAATAAGTCCAAAGTCCGATATACGGTAGCAAAACCAATTCCTGGATAGTTTTTATGAACTGATAAGAATATCTCTTCAGCACTTAAATGTTTAGGATTCTTGGCGAAGACATTTAAGATAGCTTGTCGAGGCAATGTTAGTCTAAAACCTGCATTTCTAAGTCTGTTATGGAGCCAGGAAGGACCGACCATATTTGTACCTCTTCAAGTAGTTAATAATGATTTTCATTGTTATTATAACCGATAATTGAAATTTGTCAACCCCTCGAATTAAATCTGATATATAACCGAAATTGGTATAATACTCCCTGGTTAAATAAAAAGACCAAACAGGGAAGGACAATGGATATTAAAAAGTTAAGGATTGTTCAAAATGGAGTAGTTTTCTATCAGCAGATGCTATCTTACTCTAACTAGATGAACAGAACAGGAGATGCAGGGATCGTAAGCTCTGGCCACCATCTCTAGCTTTGCTTGCAGACTGTCCTCTGGCTCATCAAGGAGGCGCTCGGCCGAGGCTCGAAAATCCTTCTCCACATTAGCCAAATTTTGAGCGGTGGGGGTGATAACATCAGCTTTGGTTAGCCTTCCTTCCTTATCGAAAGTGTAACTATGATAGAGTGTTCCTCTAGGGGCCTCGGCGGCGGCTGTTCCCTGACCAGCTTTGGGTTTGATCTTAACCGGTTTCTCATCCTTTATTCCTCTTTCAACTAGCTCGTCAATGATCTGGATTGATCTTTCGATAGAGTAGACTATTTCAATGACCTGGGCGGTATTATTGTGAAGTATATTTTCCGTACGCGAGTCGAGGCCTAATTTTTCTTTAGCCTTTTTAGCTTCTGATTGTAACTTGTGACCATTGAGCATTACTCTGGCCAGAGCACCCACCATAAATGGTTTACCTTTGAAATGGCTGTGTTTGGCGTGGGAATGAGGAACAACTGTCTCGTTGCAAATCTCTCTATATGACTTAATCCCCCTTGACTCTCCACCGGAAAAAATAACTTTATCTCCAAAAAGGCTATATTCTTGGGCTGAGGAACCTAATGCTGCATAGACAGTGGGGGACTGAGAGAAATTTGGAATCTCTAAACTGGCTATGAACTCAAGGGCAACCAGAGCCTCTTCCAATCCTTTTATTAACTCCTCTTTCAAAGTGAGGAGAGTTTCCTTAGTGGGTACCTTGCCGAACCCACCCAGAATAGCATTAACTGGATGGACAGCTCGACCTCCGATGGCCTCCTGAACAGTATTACCCAGTTTTTTCAATCCTAATCCTATCTTGACTTCCCGGGGGTGATCATTGGCTAAAGTGAAAGCCCCGCTATAGCCGAGAAAGTCGGGAATGGCTAAACAAAATAAATGCAAGGCATGACTCTCAATGTTTCCTCCCTGAACTAAGAGATCCCTTAACAACTCTGTCTGAGGGCTAATTTTGGTGCCAAAAGCATCCTCTATGGCCATCAAAGAGGTTATGGTGTGGACAGCAGAGCATATAGCACAGATCCGCGAGAGTATGGGCGGTACTTCATTATATGATCTTCCCACCACTAAAGCTTCCAGGAATCTTGTCCCTTCAAAGATGTCCATCTCAACCCTGACCACTTTTCCATCTTCAATAGCTACGTTAATTCCTCCATGACCTTCCACTCTACATAAATGATCAACCATGACTGATTTTTTCATTTTCTTCACCTTTTAGCGAAATATGTTTGCAGGACTTCGGCCGGGGCAGCAAAAGTACGCAATTGATTATTTATATCTCCCAGAGTGAATTCCTTTTCTTTTAATATTTCTACCTCAGAGGCGATATTAGCCTCTTCCACCGGACCTCGACAGCCGCTGCATGGTATGCCGTAGCTGAGACAGCGTGCATTACAGCCAGCAACGGTTATCGGACCCAGGCAAAGCTCGCCTTTCTCTACTAAGAGACAGGTATTCTCATTCATCTTGCACTCGGTGCAGACAGCATATTTTGGTAGAACAGAGATGTCTCCATGAACCAGAGAACCAACTGCCTGCAGGAATTGTTCCTTCTCTATAGGACAACCGGAAATGGAAAAATCAACCTTTACGAAACTGCGAAGCGGTTGGGCAGGAATGCTCTTAAATATCTGCCCTGTAGGGCCGTAAACCTCATCCTTCAACCTCTGACGTGAGACTTCATTTTTCATGGCGGCCACTCCTCCCCAGACGGCGCAGGTGCCCAGGGCGATAAGAAGCCTTGATCTTTTTCTGATTTCCTTTAGCAACACCTCTTCCTCGGGCTGAACTACTGCTCCTTCCACAAAGGCTATGTCCAGATCAGATTTTTCGTCATTTTTACTCATAGCAGTGTGAAATGATTTAATGTCCAGGACTTTAAGAATGTCCATTAGCTGATCCTCGCAGTTGAGGATCACTATTTGCTCACCGGCACACCCGGTCATTCCGAATACACCTACCTTTGGTTTCGCCATAATATTTTCTCCTTTATATCATCTCTGGGAGATTGATGACATCCCAGTAGGTAAATATGGGTCCATCAATACAGGTATATTTATAGCCGATGCTACAGTGACCACATTTACCCACGCCGCATTTCATTCTTCTCTCAAGGGACATCAGTATTCTATCTTTGGGAAAATTTCTCTCTAAAAGCTTTCTTAAAACAAACTTATACATAATGGGTGGTCCACACACGACAGCATAGGTTATCTCAGGATCAACCTCGACAAAATCAAATAGCTTGGTCACTACTCCCACTTGAGCTGGCCAGATTCCTTCTTCATCTTTGTCCACGGTGAGAAGAGATTTCATATCCGTTCGGTCCAGAAGACTCAATAGTTCATACTTAAAGAGCATTTCCTCAGAAATTTTTGCCCCCAACATAAGTATAATCTCTTTGAATTTAGAACGGTTATCCAGAGCATACCATAAAAGAGATCTTAAAGGAGCCATACCCAGACCCCCAGCGACAATTAAGAGGTTATTTTTCTCCATTTCTTCCACTGGAAATCCGTTACCATAAGGTCCTCTTAAACCGACCAGAGAATTTGGAGGAAGTCTAAACAGAGCCTCGGTCACGCGGCCGATTTTCCTTACGCACAGCTCAAGGACTCCTGGACGTGTGGGGGAAGAAGATATAGAAATAGGAGCTTCCCCCGTCCCAATGACGCTTAATTCAACAAACTGACCTGGCTTATAAGTAAAGCTCCGTCTCATTTCAGGATCCTCGAGTCTGAGTTGAAAGAGCCGATGATCCTTAATCTGGGGAAGAATCCGCACAATTCTGGCTAAGGATGGTTGATAAATATTGTCTGCACCGCTTGTTGAAGAATAGTTACTCATAACTGGCACTCCTTATTTTAGTGATTACCTCAACGATATCTATTTTTGCTGGACAGGACTGAATACATCGTCCACATCCAACGCAGCTCGGCCTTCCGTATTGAGCCACGAAACCTCTCTGTTTATGAAAATATCTATTTTTAACCCTTGCCGATCTTTCACTCCTAAAATTAAGGCCTCCGGCGACAAGAGCGTAATCTTTAAACAAACAAGAATCCCATTGCCTCTTGCGCTCACCAGTTTTGCCGTCCAAATTTAGCTCGTCAAAGACATCGTAGCAATAACAGGTTGGGCAAACCATTGAACAGGTGCCACAACTGAGGCATTTTTCTCCGATTTCTTCCCAGATCTTACTCTCATACTCCAGGTCCATTATCTCCGGTAAATTATAAAGTTCAAGATCTATTTTGAAATAGTCTTTCCTCTCATTCGATTTCCTTTTATATTCTGCTATGTCTTCTTTATCCACCTCTTTGAATAAAGATTGATTGGTCCGCATGATGTCGTCTCCTAAACTAGTGGCAATTCTAACTAGATAGGAGTCATCGATATCCGATAAGAATAGATCAAATCCATCCTCAACGAAATCTGTTTCCATCGAGTGGCAGAAACACATATCATCGGGAATACAACTGACCCCAATTATTGATGTCCTCTTCCTTCTGGTAAAATAGTAGTTATCTACATACGTGCCAGAAAAAACTAAATCAAGGATCTTTAGACCATGAATATCGCAAGGGTGGACTCCCAGAAGGACGTATTTCTTGTTTAAATTATTTTCCGGTGGCTCATAACCCTTCTCGGGTGAAAATCTGAACAGAGTCTCAGTGGGTGGAAGGAAATATTTTTTTGGGGGCAGGATTGTTCTGTTATAGTTAAGCTCAATTTTCGAGAGATCCTCAATTTTTGAGAATAGATATGTATTCTCATCTTTTTTTATGGGAGCATGGATCTCGCCAAATTTACTTAAACTCCCGATGAACTTATCCAGATTTTTTTTGGGCAGTTTAACTATTTGCATTAATTTACCTCCTTAAGGTCTTATCGATTTTTCATCAACTGAGACTCTCTTCATTAGGTCTAGTAAACTTCGGTAGAAGGACGGTGAAAGTACTTCCTTTCTCTGGTTTACTTCTTACTTCGATAGAGCCCTTATGAGCTTCCACAATTTTCTTGACAATAGATAATCCTAATCCGCTGCCAGTGATGTGCTGAGTTTTTCTATTTTTCACCCGGAAGAATTCGTCGAAGATAAAAGGGATATCTTTTTGAGAAATACCTATACCTGTATCGGATACTTCTACAATTACATACTCTCCTTCCTCTTTTGCCTTAACTGAAATTTTACCTTCCTCACGGTTATAGTCTATGGCATTACAGATGAGATTAGTGAATACTCTTTCGATACTTAACTTCTCCCCTTTAATGAGGGGAAGATGGGGAGGGATATTTACCTCTAGAGTAATCTTTTTGCTTTTTATCTTTCCCCTTAAGAAATCCACCGTCTTATTAAGAATTTGAGAAAAATCCAGAGACTCAACGTTCTCTAACATCCTGCCAGCTTCAATACGAGACATATCTAACCAATCTTTAATGAGGACTAGAAGTGTATTGATTTGACCACTAGCCTTTTCTAAAATCTTCTTCTGCTGCGAGGTCAGTTTGCCGGTAATACCGCCCAGAACAACCTCAAAATACTCTTGAACATCGATGAGAGGTCTTCGCAGTTCATGGGAGACCATACTGATGAAGTTCTTTTCTATCTTTTCTTTTTCCCGGCGCAAAGAGAGAGATTCAAGGGCGAGTTTCCTCCTTTCTAACCCTCTTTTTATAATAATCCGAAGCTCATCGGGAGTAAATGGTTTGGGAAGAAAATCGTAAGCACCGCGCTTCATGGCCTCAACAGCTGACTCTATAGTGGCATAACCAGTGATGACTATGGAGATAATGGTGGAATCGATCTTCCCGATTTTCTCCAGGACCTCCATTCCACTAATTCCTGGCATTTTGAGATCAACCAGTACCAGATCAGGAGTAAGTTCTCTTACCTTATGCAGCCCATCGGCTCCATCGGCAGATGTCTCTGTGTCATATCCATTTTTACTAAGCACTTGCTGGCAGGCATCGCGCATAGTCTCTTCATCATCAATCACTAAAATAGTGGATTTTTTTGACATCATTTTTGTCTCTGGTTTTTCCATATCCTCTCTACCTGGTGAGAAGTTTTTTAACCCGCTCCAGCAAATCAGCCGCCTTGATAGGTTTATCCACATAGTCATCTGCTTCTAGATATTCCCCGTCGGTCTGGGGAGAAAACTTAAAACCTGTCTTTTTAGTTACTCCTGTGATAATAAGCACCGGGATTTGTTTAAGTTCAGGATCATGTTTAAGCTTGTAGCAGATGGTAAATCCATCGTCCAATCTTTGCATCATTACGTCCAGAAGAACTAAATCTGGCTCCTCTTTTTTAATCTTCTCCATTGCCTCTTCTTTGTCATAGGCAGCTTCGACTTTATAGGACCCGCTCTTCAGAATAGCCGTAGTTGCCTCCACAAAAGCAGGATCATCGTCAACGATGAGAATTTTTGCTTCTTCGTTCATTCTCTTCACCTCCTTAATCTTTCCCAGTTTTTTGAATACATCATGGACGGCTAATCTCAGTTCTTCTCTGTCAAAAGATTTTATGTAGTAGTAGAAAATATCCCGTTCTCGCACCCTTGCTTCCAACTCCGGGGTATTGCGGGCAGCAGTCATAATTACATCTATTTTGGGGTTAACTGTCCTTATGATGGGCAAGGCCTTGTAACCCTTCATTTCTGGTAGCTCAACATCCATGATGAGACAATCAAATTTTATGTTTTTGAGTTTCTGCAGCCCATCGGTGACCCCCTCACTTATTTGGACCTGGTATCCTTCACTGCTGAGAAAAGAAAGTAGCTCTTTCTGAGTCTCATGATCCGGATCTATGATTAAGATTTTTCTACTTTTTTGGTAATACATTTTAGCTACTCTCATAATTCTCTGAGCAATTTTTATACCAAATTTTCTCGAGTTACAAAAAAAACCACCCACTGACTTCCAGGGTGGTTGATAAATAAAGAGCTATCAGTGATATGTTAATCTTTTTTCTTTTAGATTCCTTTTCCCTCCGTTGGAGAGTTCCTCCCCAATAATGGGGAATTATTCCCCAAACTTTCAGTTATTCGGTATTTTTTCATCTTGACACGCAGTGTCTTACGATCTATACCTAAGAGTTTAGCTGTTTGACTCTTATGCCATCCTGTCTCTTTGAGTATCTTTAGAATGTGTTCGGCCTCAATATCTGTAAGGCGCTTATGATTACCGGGAGGAGACCCAGGGGGTACATCAACCGCTAGTCCATAGTATGACAGATCAGAAGGCTCAATAACATTGCCTTTAGCCAATACTACGGCTCGCTCAATAGCATTCTCTAACTCTCGGACGTTCCCCGGCCAGCTGGACTCTGTCAGAGCTTTCATTGCTCTTCGGGAAATACCGGTTAAGTTCTTTCCCCTCTTTTGATTATATTTTTTCAAGAAATAGTTGGCTAATTCTGGGATATCCTTCCCCCTTTCTCGCAGCGGCGGCAAGACTATGGGAACGACACTTAATCTATAAAACAAATCCTCCCGAAATGTTTTTTCCTGAATAGCTTTCCTCAAGTTTTTGTTAGTGGCGGCAATAATTCGCACATCTACCTTTATTGCTTTTGAACTCCCTATCTTGGTAATTTCCCTTTCTTGAATTGCTCGCAGCAGTTTAGCTTGTACATCTGGTCCTATATTTCCGATCTCATCGAAGAACAACGTTCCTCCATTAGCCAACTCAAATCTACCGTGTTTAGTAGCCACAGCATCAGTGAACGAACCCTTAACATGTCCAAAGAGTTCACTTTCAAAAAGATTTTCTACCAATGCACCACAGTCTACGATGATGAATGGCTTATTCTTTCGCCGGCTCTGATAGTGTATGGCCCTGGCCACAAGTTCTTTGCCGGTACCACTCTCTCCCAGAATGAGTACAGTGCTATCAATGGGACCTACTCTCCTTATCAATTCATATACTTTTTGCATGGCCTTACTTTTTCCAATAATGACATCTGACTTACGCTTTACCTCCAGTTCTTGACGGAGGTAAATGTTCTCCAGAATTAACCTCTTTTTTTCCAATGCTCTTTCTGTAATTAGCCGAAACTCCTCGGGGGTAAATGGTTTGGGAAAAAAGTCGTAAGCGCCACGCTTCATAGCCTCAACAGCGGATTCTACGGTAGCGTAACCGGTGATTACAACTACTACTGTTTCTGGACTACTCTCTTTAATCTTCTCTAGAACTTGCATTCCATCAATACCGGGCATCTTTAAATCAAGGATGACTAAATCAAAGGATTTTTTTTTCAATAACTCCAATCCCTGGTAGCCATCTTCTGCCAGCTTGACATTGTGTCCCTGACGGGAAAGTACCTGCTTGCACGAATCACGCATCACTTCCTCATCATCGATTACCAGAATATTAGCTAAAATAGATAGCTTAGCCATTATTTTCCCTTTGTTTCCACAGGTAATTTAATGGTAAAAGTGGCCCCTTCCCCTACCTTGCTTTCCACCTCTATACTTCCATTATGTCTTTCAATGATTCCGGCAGTAATTGCCAGTCCCAGTCCGGTTCCGTGACCTGCTTTTTTAGTGGTGAAGAATGGTTCGAACAATCTTTTTATATTCGCTGGCGGAATTCCACAACCGTTATCGGTGATGGCAATCTCTAAAGATCGAGTATCCGGAAGAGCGCGAGTAGCAATGATCAGGTTTCCTTTTCCATCCATTGCTTCTGCGGCGTTTAAGATGATGTTCATAAATGCCTGCTGAAGTTGAGATCTGTCTCCCATAATATCGGGTAGAGAGAGGTGGAATTTCTTGGTAATTTTGATATTATGAAACAGCGCCTGATCTTTAACTAAGGATAGGGTTTCTTCCAGCACCACATTTATGCTTATAGGTTCCACCTTAGGCTCAGGCTGGCGGGCAAAATCGAGTAGCCTTTTCACGATCTCCTTGCAGCGGGTAGCCTCTTTTATTACTCTTTCCACATTGACTCTTTTCGAATCATCCAAGTTTAGATCCTCCAGTAACAGGTGACTGTATACTAAGATTCCGCCAAGAGGATTATTTATTTCATGGGCTACACCGGCAGCCAGCTGACCTATACAGGCTAATCTCTCTGAATGAATCAACTGGCTCTGAAGGTCTTTAAGCTCTTTATAGGCTCTTTCCAGCTCTTGAGCCTTGGCTCTCTCGGCCTCTGCTGCGGCAGCTTCAGCGAGAAGCCATTTAGTTTCTCGTAGATCCTTGGCTACCCCGATGATACCAATGATTTCTCCCTCAGAGTTTCTCATTACCGAGCTGCTCAGAGTCATGGGGATTTTTTCTCCGGATTTACTTTTAAAATCAATCTCTAAATCCTGGATGGATGAGTCCTTGAACTTGCTTAAGTAAGATCCATTAAAAGGTCTTCTCTTTTCTTTTGGACTGGCAAGGATTATTTTAACCGATTTTTTGATTATTTCTTCTTTCTTATATCCCAGAAGATCTAAGGTGGCCTGATTGACCATCTTTATTTTTTCCTCAGAATCCACCACAATCAGAGCATCTACCATGCTCTTGAGAATATTTTCCGTGAATTCCTTAGCCTGAAGAAGTTCTCTGTGCTTTCTTTCAATTTCTGCCTGGTTATTGGCCAGTTCAGCATAGATAGTTTCCATCCTT
>JRER01001735.1_pt1 | contig 11412 bp, 11 predicted proteins | sample 210161 | NCBI WGS metagenome assembly JRER01 (sample SAMN03019618, study PRJNA260268) | marine sediment metagenome | biome: Marine; feature: Sediment; material: Clay; isolation source: clay from marine sediments 136 meters below sea floor depth collected from... | place: New Zealand: Canterbury...
ATAGGGGGTGGGTTGCTAAGTAAATGTCTAAGGGGGTGAGGTGCAGAAAGTTGAGGTGTCACTAAGGTATTGAATGAGTACATAATGTTGACTTTTGCTATCTGGGCGAATTATACTTGTTAACAGTTATGTAATAAATTGTGTGGAGGGAGAGCTTGGCAAAAGTCGATAAGCCTATAAGCAACATTCCAGAAGTAACCGAAACCCCACCAGCTATAAAGGCGGGGGAAAATGAAACGGCAATGAAATTGGTGGCAGAAATGCTGGCAGAGAAAATTACTGATATTAGACCTCAGCTTGATTTCACCAGCGAACTGGGCTTCATCTATCCAGCCGTTGAACAGGTATTAGGGGTTAAGGGCAAGGAAGTAGCATCAATCCTAGAATCCCTGGCAGATAAAGGCATACTGAAAAGAGATTTCTTTGATAGGCTCCTCCACTGTCCCCAGTGCCGGGCAACGAATCTTAGGCCAACTACCCACTGCCCTAAGTGTGGCTCAGGGAATATTGCCCGGGGCAGGGTCTTCGAGCACTTTATCTGTGGATATGTTGGGCTTGAAGATGAGTTTGTAGCTAAGGGTAGATATATATGCCCCAAGTGCAAACAGGAGCTACGGACTATTGGCAGTGACTACCAGAGCCTGGGGCTACTGCGCAAGTGCCGCGATTGCGATGAGGTATTCAACATACCCCTAATAAAGTGGCGCTGTCTGAAATGCTCCTCGCTCACCGCTGAGGATAAGGTTATTGAGGTAAATATCTATTCCTATACTCTCAATGAGGCAAAGAGAGGCTGGCTGGAGTTTGAACTCAAGCCCAAATCGCAGCTCATAGAATTTTTGAAGCGGTGCGGCTATGAAGTAACGGAAAATGCTATCTTGAAAGGCAGGTCAGGGGCGGAACACAGTATAGACATACTGGCTACCAGGGATGATGGCATCGTTACCTATAATATTGCTATCGGGGTTAAGGTAGCTGGGGTTGAGATAGAGCTGGGAGAGATATTTGACTTTGATGATAAAGCCTATGATATAGGCATTCATGATAAAATCCTGGTTGTCCTTCCTGGACTGCGCAGGGAAGCCGAGAACTTTGCCAGCCAGCAGAGGATAAAGGTGCTTGAGGTCAGGGATTTGGAGACGGTGCTGGCTAGTGGTGCCCCTCAGCCCAGCAAGGAAGTAAAAAGGGAGCCCTTTGAATTTAAGTCCAAATCACAGCTCATAGAATACTTGAAGCAACTTGGCTACGAAGTAAAGGAAAATGCTGAGGTTAAAGGTAGGTCTGGCGCTACACATAATATAGATATACTGGCTACCAAGGATGATGGCATTGTTATTCACCATATTGCTATCGGCATTGAGGCGGCTGTGGAGCCGGTGGGGCTGGATAGGGTGTTTGATTTTGATGATAAAGCTTATGATATAGGCATTCTGGATAAAGCCTTCATTGCTGTTCCCGGGCTTGCCCCGGAAGCCAGGCAGTTTGCTCAAAGGCAGAGAATCAGGGTCTTTGAGGTTAAGCAGCTAGAACCAACTGGATAGAAAAATTCTAAATACTAAATTCTAAATCCTAAATAATATCAAATGACATTCCTTTTGGTCATTGCGAGGAGCATTGTGACGAAGCAATCTCCAAAAATATCCCCTACAGAGATTGCTTCGCTTCGCTCGCAATGACAAGGAAGAGAACAAGGGACTAAGCGGTTTTGGAATTTGAAAATTAGAGTTTGTTTAGGATTTAGTGCTTAGATATTAGAGTTTGGAGCAGAGGGGGTGTGAGGTCAATACTATATTACTATTACCAAAGGGCTATTGACATAAAAGAAACTATACATTACTATAATTTACGCTACTCGAGTTAAATTTAAATAACCAAAAAGGAGGTAAAAGGAGAAATGAGGAGGTTTATGAAACGGCTTCACCGTAGGGAGAAGGGCTTCACCCTGATTGAGCTGCTGATTGTGATTGCCATTCTGGGCATACTGGCAGCGGTTATCATCCCTAACGCTGCTGGCTTTATGATTACCGGCACCCTAAACGCAGCCAACACCGAGTTAGCCAATATTCAAACGGCGGCTGTGGGTTATATGGCTGAGAAGGGATACTGGCCCGCTAGCTCAGACCTCTTAGGACCATATTACACTGGAACACTTAAAGCAAACTATGTCTGGGCTGCAGATGGCACTGTAACGGGCTGTCTGGACAACTTGGCTCCATGTGCCGCATGTGCAGCTGCCCCGACTACCCCTTGGACGGGCATTAAGTGGCAGGCTACTCCTCCCCAGTGGATAAGAGAGTAACCATAAGTAGTGCCATATCCTGAAGCCTTAATTAAGCCAAGCAATTAAGAATAGCTCATTGGCGGGTTATTTTATTTCTACCCTGCCGATGAGCTTTTCTACCCTCTGTTTATCAACCCACCCCCTTTATGCACCCTAAAAAATCTTTGATTTTTCAGGGAACCCGCTTTATCCCCCTCCCTTCATAAGGGAGGGGGAATTGGTTATGTAAGAGAGGATTTTCACCCCACAAAAACTATGTTTTTGCGGGGACCCCATTTATTCGCCTCTCTTTAACTCTCCGTGATAGGAATATCTTCTTATCATGAGGGGAAGCATAGATTTTGAAGGGGCGGAGCCCCTTCAAACTTCTCCTGATAAACGACATCTGCATCAGAGTGTTTAACAGAGGTGAAGCCCTCTTTATTTTTTCCTCCCCGTTGATAGGGAATGAAATCTGAAGGGGATAAAGGGGATAGGGTTGATAATCAATCTCAAAGCAAAGGGTTTTGACACTTGTCCACAGCCTTGTGTTGGGAATCATAAACTAGATTATCGGCGCAGAGACAGGAACTCTTGCTGAGTTAGCCCAGATTGTTTAATTATTGAGTGTAGAACGCCTCTTTTGATGTCTTTAGCGTGATAAGGAACTGGAATACGCTGAGGATAGTCAGGGTGACGCATAATGTAATGACTTCCGGTGGTATGGTCTATATAGTAGCCAGCCTTCTCCAGGATAGCTATAACCTCCCTTGGCTTTAGGGCTGGCATTCTAGTCATACGCTAATGACTTCTGCTCTTTCTATTCTTTCTTCAAGGCTCGGCGGGACCGGTTCGCCGTGCTTTTGGAGGGAGGTTATATACCCTTGAATGGCATCCTTAATCATTGCTAGGGCTTCCTCTACAGTCTCACCCTGTGTAACACAGCCTGGCAACTGTGGACAACTCACTATATAGCCACCCTCCTCTGCCACCTCTAAATAAACTAAGAACTTTGCCATAATCCCCTCCTTTAAGAGGATAACAGATTGCTTCTTGTTAAGCAACCTCACAGGGGAGAATCAGCGGGGCAATTAGAAAAAGCTTATTGGCAAGGGAAATCCTAAATACTAAACGTTTAGGGTTTAGAAATTAGGATTTAGTATTTGGAGCGAAGCGACTTTAGGATTTAATCCTTGGGGGGTTATCTTATCTCTACCTTGCCCATGAGCTTTTGTACTTCCTGGCGGTCGTTGCAGAAAGCAAGCAGGGTTTCACCGGTGATAGTTCGCTTAAGATAGAGGCTAACCAGAGCTTCGTCGAGCGAAATCATACCTATTTCCCGGTGAGTGCGAATTACATTAGGTAACAGGTAGATTTTGCCCTCACGAATGAGGTTCCTCACCGGCGGATTAGCCAGCATAATCTCAACAGCAGCTATTCTCCCTGAGCCATCAGCCCTGGGGATAAGCACCTGACACAGCACGCCAAGTAGTAGAGAAGCCAACCGCGTCTGAGCTAAATGGCGCTCATGAGGCGGGAACAAATCTATTACTCTCTCCATCGCCTGGCTGGCACTAGGGGCATGACCGGTGGTTAATATCAAATGCCCGGTCTCAGCGATAGTAAGCACCGCTGCCGCAGTATCTAAATCCCTCAGCTCACCCACCAGAATCACATCTGGGTCCTGCCTCAGGACATGCTTTAGCGCCTCAGCAAAGGATAGGGTATCGCTGCCCAACTGCCGCTGAGTTATAGCACACTTTAGGCCGGTGTGGACATATTCAATAGGGTCTTCAATGGTAACCACATGGCGACTTTCATTAGCATTCAAATGGTGAATCATAGCCGCCTGGGTGGTGGTCTTGCCGCTACCGGTAGGTCCAGTAACTATTACCAGTCCTCTTGGCCTTAGAGCAAGCTCCTTATATATCTGAGGCAGCTCCAGCTCATCTATGGTGGGGACTTTTGGTGGCAACAGACGCAGGGCAAGGCTGATAGTCCCCCGCTGCTGAGCAGCATTGCAGCGGAGACGACCGACACCGGGTAAGGTATAGCCAAAATCAAGCTCCAGGTGGCGGTGGAAATCTTCCCTCTCCTCAGGCGTGGTTATCTGGAGAAAAGCCTGGCTTATCTCGTCAGCAGTTAATGGTGTGACACCATCTACTGTCTCCAGGGAACCATTAACCCGCAGTAATGGCTGGCTGGAGAGAGCCATGTGCAAATCAGAGGCACCCCTCGACTTAGCTATGCGAAGCAATGAAAAAATATCCATCTCTTCCCCCCTACTTAAGGAGGAAATTAAAGGTAAACCCTTTAATTTCCTCCTCTTCCTCTTCTTCCTCTACAGCGATAGAGGAGATAATAACGATAGGGAATCTGCCGCTGTTTCTTAAATCTCTGGCATATTGGAAAATATCATCCTCATCTGGGGCTATGCCAGTTACAGTTACCGATTCACCCCCATGATTAACTACCCTCAAATCTACATCCCTTGGCAGCAGGCTTACAATCTGGCTCAAATCTCCGTCAACCTGTTCCCGAGCCTTTCCCAAAGAGGTGAATGTAGTGTTAAAAATGTCCGTCCTGGCTTCCACCGGCTCAATCTGCACTTCTATCTGCCCAACCTGCTCCCGCAGCGTCGCTATCTGCTTATGCTCCTGGGCAATACGGCTCTCAATAGGTGCTAGCTGAGAACGCAATACATCGGTATAAGCAATCTTGTTGTAAACCAGAAATCCCATATAGACGACTAAGCTAATGCCGATTATGATACCAATCGGGGCAAGGATGCTGGATAAACGGACAGCCTTAGTTATGTAAACCTCAGGCAAGGCATTAAAATTGACTAATGAAAAGTTAGCCTCCCCCTTTTCAGGCAATAGCTCCTTAAGTGCCAGCCCAATATTGACCATAAATTCGCTTGGGGCGAAGCCTTCAGGGGATTCCACAGGCGATGGCAATATTGACACCGAGCACTCTAACCTACCAGCCAGTGATTGCCAGCTCTCCGGCGCCTGTGCCAGGTCACCGCAAACAAACATAGGCACAGTTGAATCTAAAGGCTTCTCCTTGTGGCTGGAATTATAGAAGGCAATGGTTCTATCAACCTCTTCGGTGATAGTGGGCAACCTTTCTGATAACGATACAGCCTCACCGGGTAGGGATAGCCTGCGGATTAGTTGGGGGAGCCTATCCGCCATAACTATAATGTCAAGGTGGTCTAACTTAGCATTAACAATTATTGCCCAGGGCTCATCTAGGGTTCGACACAGGGCTAACGGGGCTAAGTCCATAATATATGGCTCAAGACCTGCCCGGTGCAGCGTCCGGTACAAAGCGTCAGCCACATGGCGGGGGAAGGTGGCTAAGAAAACGCGTGTTTCTCCTTTGGAGGCAGGAAGAGACTGGTATGAAAGGTAGACCTCCTCTAAAGGTACTGGTATCACCCTTCTCGCCTCTTGCTTTACCGCCTCAGGTAGTATAGCTTCAGGCAATTCGGGCAGGGAAATCAGACGATATAAGGAATTGAGCCCGCCCAAACCGGCAATAACCTTCCTTCCCGTTACCCCTGTAAGGTTGAATAGCTCCTTAAGCCTGTCAGCTACCCGGGCTTCATCAACGACGAGCCCCTGGCTGACCAGACCTGGCTCCAGGGGCAAGCTAGCCCACTTTTCTACCCGCTTGCCCTTCATTTCCAGCAGGTTAATAGCGTCATCTCTAATAAATAGGGTAGTAACTTTTTTAGCCATACTTATTCGCCTTGGTAACCATAGATAACAAGCCCAATGGTAGCTGACGGCTTGTCCTCTTCCTCCTCAGGTTCAGGAATATCCATATCCACCATCTCCATAGTAGCGGTGGTGAAATACTCACTTGTGGCTATGGCGTTGACGAAGTCAAGTATATCAGCCACCTCACCCCTCACCTCTACTCCGAAAGAGGTAACAGAATAGGTAACATCCTCTACCTTTTCCTCACTCGGCTCTGATGCAGTAAGACTGGTTATCTCCAGGTCACAATCATCAGCAATCTCAAATAATCTCTCGTCGTATTCAATGCTCTGCACTGATTCAGGGAATCTTGCCTCAATCTTAACAAGCGATGATGTAGCCTCAGCCAGTTTGCTTTCCCATTGGGTCAGTTGGCTTTCCAAATCCTCTCTTTCCGAAACAAGCTGGGGCAAGGCACCTTGAGCCGCAGCCAAGCTACTATTTAGCTGCTCCTGCTCGCCAGACTGCTGAGAATAGAACATATACAGGGTAGCGAAGGCAATAACGAAAATGCCAATTCCCAGAATTAACCAGGCTGTCTTACTTAACCTCATCAGCTACTCCTATTATGGACTAACCTCCCAGGTCAGAATATTCACCACACCAATTTCCTCCAGTATAGCTGATTGGACTGTAGTATCTCCAGCAGTGGCCTCTATTAGCCATTTGTAGAGGTTAGGGAGGTTAGTTACAAAAGATATATCCTGCTCTTTGACAGTGGCGAAGATATAGTAGGTAGAAGCCACCCAGTTAGGGTCCCATATCTTGAACTTAAAGCTGAGGGTTCCTGTATCACCACTATTGAAAAGCGGGCCATTGTTTTTCTCCCATCTCCAGAGGAAGGCAAAGCCCCCGGAGGCTATCTTGGTTTCAGGGCTGCCAGCTTCAAGATTAGCGTCTGTCATAACTGGTGTATAAACAATGTCGTATAGACCATCAATTAAATTCTCATCTCCCGGAAAAGGAGAAAGCAAAACTCCTACACTCTGTATCCGGCGATTCCCACCCCCGAGATACTCGAAATTGAGGTCACAAGAATACTCAACATAATCAGTCGTTTGGTCTACCATTTGTGGTGCATCAAAGGTAAGCCAGTCTTCGTGAGGTCGGTCTGTTCCATACTCGTCTTCACCCAGCACACCTTGCAACAGGGACAGCTTGGTAACGGTAATACTAACTGGCGAGATACCATTTACCGAGCCAGTCAGGCTATAGCTATAAGACCCATTCTCAGCCAGGTTCTGCAAATCTGTATAGTATGGGGCAGCAGGAGTAATTATGTTATATATTGCGTCCTCTACCCCAGCATCGGCGGCATAAACCTCATCCATCTTCTCCTCAAAGACTTGACCTACCATAAGCCCGGTGCCCATATAACCCAGAAGAGGGGTGATGATAAGAGCGCCTACGAGCATCAGAATGGCGACTATAATTAGTGCCTGTCCATTTTCCTTCTTGTGTATTTCCTTCAAAAGCTTCATTTTTAGCCACCTACTTTTATTAGGTACTTGGTCTTGGTGTGATTTCGTAGGTTCTCTCCTCCTCAGTCTCACCCACGGAGGCGGTTATGGTTACAATAAGCTTGTTATCATCGATAGTTACATCAGTGATGTGCTCAGCAATAAGGGCTGTTGAGTCCTGTGGGGCAGGTTGTGGGTCTACAAGAGAGCCATCGCTATCATATTGTACAATAGTTATTGTCTCATAGCGCCACAGCTTATCACTATCATATGTATAGCGCACTTCATGGGTACTAATGCAGGTGTCATCGCCACACTCGTATTCCCAACCCACCCAGGCTAGAGTTAAGACCTCTGTTCCTAGGGTAAGCGGGTCATCAACAGGGTCAAGGTCAATGCTTTGAGCCATCAGGGCATCGTGGCTGACCCAGTAGCCAGCATTCTGCACCTGCCTGACAGCAGTCATATGGTTAGAGGTGCGGGTATTAGCATCAAACACCTGAAAAATAGTCATCGTAATGCCACCAGTGATAACGCCAGCAACGGCGATAGCCAGCATGAGCTCAACCACAGTAAAACCCATCTGGTTTTTATGAAACAACCTTACCCCTCGTAGAGTCTTCGACCTGTGTCCCCTCTCCTTTTTAAGGAGAGGGGGAAGAGGAGTTTTGGAAGGGGCTACGCCCCTTCGTGATTCCCTATTTAATATCAATCCTAACCTGTTGAATATCATCGGTCTACCTTATAGCCCACTAATGTAATTACTGGCGGATTAGCATGTGCATCATCATGATGATAAATTTTGACTGTTATCTTGCGAATGCCTTCGTCAATCTCGCCATCACCATCAACATCAAAGTCCTCGGCTTTGACCTCAACGGAATAACCAGCATAATTGCTGGGAAGCAGTGGCGGATTATCATTATCAGGATCCCACCAAGATGGAGCATCTGTTAAGACTGTGCGACTGGAGTCAGTAACTTCGTAAGACCATTGGTTATCAGAGTAATCCTGGTTTTTAATATCTTCCATCTGGCTTCTAGCCAGGCTTTCAGCAGTGGCTCGCTCATCAGCAATAAACAGAGCCTTGGAGGCAGTAGAAAGGGCGCCAAGAAAGGCAACACCAATTATGCCCAAGAGGGCTATGGCTAGCATCACCTCAATTAAGCTGAAGCCTTTTTCGTTTTTCATCGACCTTAGCTCCTAGAAACTCACCTGCCCATAGATAGAATACATGGCTGAAATCATGGATACGGCAACAAAACCAATTATTAAGGCGATAATTACCACCATAGCTGGCTGAATAAACCCCACAGCAGAGCTAGTCCTATCATCAGCCTCAACCTCATAGCTCTGAGCTACAGTAGCCAGTGTGCTATCAAGGTTACCGGTTTCCTCACCAACTCCAACCATCTGCACCATCAAAGGCAAGAAGAGCTTCCTCTTTGCCATAGGTTTGGATAAGCCTTCACCTCTAATCAACTCCTGCTGAACCTCAGCTAGAGCCTTGACCATAGCCTTATTGTTACTGCTGTGGATTGCCAGGGTCATGATTTCGGGTAAAGGCAAGCCGACCCTGAACAGGAGTGCCATAGCCCGGCAACAGCGGGAGAGCTCGCTAAGTAGATTAATTCGCCCAACTATGGGCAAATTGAGTGATAATCTATCCCACTGATATTTCCCGGCTGGCGTTTTAACATAAGTAAAGCCTAAACCAACAGCCGCTACTATCGCCAACAGCAAATAAAGCCCGTAATGGACAAGCCAATCAGTAACCCCAATAAGCATCCTGGTAGGTAAAGGTAGTTCAGCTCCGAAGGCAGTGTATAGGGTAGTAAAGGTGGGCAAAACAAAGGTGACAAGTATGCTTATCACTACAATAGCTACAATGACAAGGATAAAGGGGTAGGTCAGGGCATTTTTAATCTTCTTTTCGGTAGTGGCTCCCCTCTCTAAATAATCAGCCATTTGTCTTAGCACTATTTCTAGATTGCCGCCCCGCTCACCGGCAGATATTGTCCGATGGTAGATTTCAGGGAAAGCCCGGGGGTGTTTACTTAGAGCTAATGATAACGAACTGCCACCGCGAATGTCAGAGGCTACCTCGCCAATCACCCTCTTCAGGGTGCGATTGGTTACCTGGCTTTGTAATAGCTCTAAAGAGGTAACAATATCAGTGCCAGATTCAAGGAGTAAAGCTAGCTGACGGGAAAACATTATTACTTCTCTGGGCTTTACCCGGGAAAAGCGGGCTGCCAGCTTTTCCATATTAAAAAAGGGAGTTATCGACTTCAGGCTAACTACTTGATAGCCGCCATAACTGAGCAAACTGGTTGCTGCTTCCTCGTTGGTAGCCGAAAGCCTGCCTCTGACCAATCTTTTATCCTCGGTATAAGCTATATAATGGAATTCCATTGAACCTCCAGTGGTTAGTCTGCAGAGTAGGCGCTGCGCAGCACTTCAGAGGGGGTGGTGATACCTGCCTTTACCTTACGCATACCATCGTTCATCATCGTTACCATGCCCTCCTTAAGTGCCTGAGCCCGAGTCTGGCTACTGCTAGCCTGGTTAGAGAGCATTGTCCTTATGGTGTCGCTCATAGCTAGAATCTCAAAGATTCCTGTCCTACCCAGATAACCGGTATAAGCACACGACTTGCAGCCGGTACCATATTGAAATTCAGTCTGCTTCTCCCCGATTTCCTTTTGGTAAGCCATCTGCTCTGCCAGCGGAACCTCAATAAGATGGCTACAATCAGGGCAAACGCGACGCACCATTCGCTGAGCTATAACACCAATAACCGCCGAGGCTATCAAGAAGGACTCTACGCCTAGGTCAAGGAGACGAGAGAGTACACCAGCAGAATCGCTAGCATGGACAGAAGATAGCATCAGATGCCCGGTCAAAGCTGCTTGAACGGCTATGTTAGCTGTTTCAGCATCGCGTATCTCACCGACCATTATTACATCGGGGTCAAGACGAAGTATAGACCTCAAGCCAGTGGCAAAGGTAATGCCAGCTTGAGGATTAACCTGAATCTGATTAATATCCTTAAACCGATACTCCGCAGGGTCCTCAATGGTAACGATGTTTCTCCCCATGCAGTCAAGAGAATTGATTGAGGCATATAGGGTAGTAGTCTTACCAGCTCCAGTAGGACCGCTAATCAAAATCATGCCATAGGGAACCTTGAGCATGCTTTCATACTTTGCCAGGCTATCAGATAGCATGCCAAGCTCAGATAGCCCCAGAGTAGCCACTGACTTGTCCAAAAGGCGCAGCTCTACCATCTCACCATCAACCGTGGGAGCAGCAGATACTCTGACATCTATTTCTCGCCCTTTAGCCTCAATGGAGAACTGACCATCTTGGGGACGATGACGGTCGGCAATATTCATATCAGCCAGGATTTTGATTCGGGAAATGAGAGCCAAATGTATGTTCAGCGGCAGAGACATCATATCCTGAAGGGTGCCATCAATACGGTAGCGTACCCTTAATCTGTCCTCTTCAGGCTCAATATGGATATCAGATGAGCGGGCTTTGACTGCTTCTTCAATAATAAGGTTGAGAGCTTGAGCCAGAGGGGCATCAGTATCAGCAGTAATGGCAAGCCTCTCTTCAGCTGCCCCGCTAGGGATAGAGATACGAGAAAGCTGCTTTTCAATCTCGCCATAGCCTTTATAGTTAAAGTCGATGGCCTCTCGGACTTCCTTGGCACTGGCAGCTATAGGTTTAATCCTCATCCGGCTTAGGGCGGAGAAAGCCTCTAGGGCAAAGATGTCAGTTGGGTCTGCCATAGCTACCTGTAATGTGTCACCAGATATAGCCAGGGGTATGACATTATACCTTCTCGCCACCACCTCAGGAATTAATTGCAAGGCTTCAGGCTGAGGCGCAAGCTTCAAGTGCTTGAGCTGAG
>JRER01003576.1_pt1 | contig 11409 bp, 16 predicted proteins | sample 210161 | NCBI WGS metagenome assembly JRER01 (sample SAMN03019618, study PRJNA260268) | marine sediment metagenome | biome: Marine; feature: Sediment; material: Clay; isolation source: clay from marine sediments 136 meters below sea floor depth collected from... | place: New Zealand: Canterbury...
CAAAGCACCACTTCCCTCTTTTAGAATCGGAACGAAGATTGAAACCCTGCCCGATAATAAAATCCACTCCAATTATTGCAGGTAATTCTTTGAGTAAAGCACCTTCTACTTTTTTAGTTGGTAGTAAAAAACTAATGTTAGGCATTTTGTTAAGCGCTGCAACTCCTACACCTCGCACAACAATATCAATATCTTCAATGATAAGCCTATTAAATTTATATCCTGCGATAGAAACAACTGTGTAATCTTTTGGTTGTTTCAGTTTATTTATATTTAATTGCATTGTTTCAATTCCAGAAGGCATAATTGCTGTCCACGGGCTTCCGGTATCTACGAGAGAAAGAAGTGGGATATTTCTTCTATAAAGGCCTTTTTTTCTTAAATTAAGGAAAGCAAAAGGCATTGGTTGACCGAAACGTGTTTTTGTATAGAGTGGAATTTCTGCTTTCATAGAATCGAAGCAGTCCCTATTTCAGGAATTCCCGTTATGAGTGCTTTTCTTATATCAATCCCTTCTTCCTCCAATTCTTTCATCAAATTATCTAAATCATCCGCTGCCATGATTTTGCCGGGCTTTAAAACCGCAATAAATTTATTATTGTATTCTTCTTCGATCCTTTCAGCATTGGCAAAAAACCATTCCGCACATCTATCAAAATCACGCAGTTTTTTCGGATCGAGAATTTCTTCCGTATATTTATTTTCCGCCTCCATTTTCCACCACCTTTTAAACTTTTTAAAATATAAACACAGGATTGGCTGTACATGTATATATAAACCTCACATGTTTTAAAGTTTTGTTGAGATGTTTTTCATCCTGCTCCTAAACTCTTTCATCTGCTCCTAAAGCCTATACTAAGTGGTCAAATAACATATAAATTTATAACAAAAAACTCCTCTAAACAGATATTTCTCGAATGACCTCTAATTCGCCTTATTTTTGTAAAAGAGGCACAAATAGCCTTTCTTTTCATGCGTCCTAACGAAATAAATACTTTTTGGAAGACATAAGTGTTGCTTTATCTCTAAAATTGGCTTAAAACTCATCTATGGAAGCCGATTTTGTGTTAAAGGATTTTAACCCCCTGTTGATGAGTATGTTTGAGCAGAAGTAGGAGATGGAGTCTAATGTTAAGCAAAATTTTGCCTCACATTATGGTTGATGAGTATGTTTGAGCAGAAGTAGGAGATGGAGTGTGTATCGCCTCTGCATCTCCAACCGTTCAGGGTTGTTGATGAGTATGTTTGAGCAGAAGTAGGAGATGGAGGTGATGGTGTATCTGGGAATTCTTCGTTTAGCGTGTTGATGAGTATGTTTGAGCAGAAGTAGGAGATGGAGGTAATGACTCAAAGTCTTTATATACTTATAATCTCACCTTATTAGGGTTTTGCACTTTTATTCACTTCTGCACTTTTATTCAACGAAAATTAGTATTAAAAGTGCAAAGCCCCACCCGTTGAGAGCAAACTAAAAAGGTATCGAAAAGTGGAAGGGGGTAGTGAAATAAAATGGATTTAAATGAAGAGGAAGTCGAAGAGCTAAAAAGTTGGCTACGGGAATACGAATTTTATTTTGAAGACTATTTGAAAGAGGTGCAAGAACGTATAGCTGAAGAACGCTATGATATGCCCTTTGATGCTTTGCCGCTGCCAGAAGCAGAAAAAGTTGATAAAGTAGCAAAGACATTTTTGAAAGAGGAAGGCAAAGTATGGTTCAGAAACACTTATTTGGAGAGGGAGTTATGTGGCAAGCTCGGATTCGCCATGTATAAACCGACACCGACAAACTACTGGTGGCTCTGGGAGAACGACCCTGAAGGATTTGAACGCGATAAAGGCTGGTTCTCAGCACCGTACTGTCTCTTATATCAACGCTTGATAGTGGAGAAGACGCTTACATATAAACAAATAAAAGATGCAACCGGAATTCCGCCTTATGTCATTGATGCTTACATAGACAAATGCCGAGAAGAGCGAAAAAGGCGAGGATTGCCAATAAAATTCTAATCGTGCTACAATCTCTTCCATTTGGTTCTTTTTTGCCTGGACACAACAGGAGATTGCAGATGTCTTCGGGCTTTCTCGGCAGGCGATTGATGCTATACTCGGTAAAGAAGAGAAAGTTAATAATGGTAAAAGTGGCAATGCTCACTCTGACAAGAGTATGTTGGAGTGAAAGTTGAAGGGATAGAGATAGAGAAGGCGAAGCAGAGACTTGTCGCTCATACAATTTTTACAAAAAGTAATAAAGGTGTTCCAATGTTGGAACAGGATTATGAAGGATTAAAAGAAAAGTGTGAAGGCACAGAAGAAAAAGGGCGTGTATTAGAGAAATTAGCCAAAAAAGTTGGTTTAAGCAAGGGTACAATATACAAAGCAAAGAAGATAAAAGAGGAGGCAGAGAAGGATCCAGAGATAAAAGATGAATGGGAACAAGCGAAGAAAGGAGAGAAAAAGAAAGGTAAGAAGAAAAAAACCATTAATAGTATCTTTAACTCAATAGATCACCACAATTACATTCCTTACCAATTTCACTGAAGGTGTAATAAAAAAACCTCTGCGCTGTTTTAAAATACCTTTCTGAGTGTGATAAAGAGAGATAAGTGGCTATCTTTATAAATAGCTATCTTTATCAAAAATCGATAGTTTTCTTGTCCTTGTAGTAGGAGTTTTGAATAACGGAAGTAATCTGCGTTTGCAGTTTTTCGCCAATATCTCTTACCGTCTGCTATGCAATCTGTTTTTTAAAAGCTTTACCCATTTTACCATCTGTGGTATTTTGGGTAGAACTTTCTATTACCCTACTTACTGTTTGTTGAGCAACCCCAACCTCATCAGCGATCTGCTCCTAAGTTCCACACATCGTAAAGCTGTGGTTTGAAATCATTATTACTTTTACCATCTGTGGTATTTGTTATATTATCAAGCACCTTTTTTATCCCTGGTTGTGATAAACCAACCTCATCAGCGATCTGCTCCTGGGTAAAGCATTTGAGATACATCGCTAATATTTTAGCGTTACGTTCCTCATTTTCCTGCTCTCTCTCTTTCTTAGTCCATTTTTCAACAAATTGGTGAGATACCGCCAAATCTTTTGCAATTTCCAGAACTTTTATTTTTGATTTAAGCAATATCTTAGAAAGTTTTTTCTTTTCATATATTAGTGATTACTTTTTCCGTTTTTTTCGCCTAAAGCAGAAAAGGAAGGGAAAGGGAAGCAAAGGAAAGAGGCGGAAAGAGAAACGCCCCTAGATATAGGAGGATTTTATGCTTCCCTTTTTTCAGGCTGTTGGACAATTAATAATAGGGACTGTGGGTATATAAACTTAACATATCTTTATATAACCTAAAACTTTCTTTATAAATATGTTGTTGCGGGTTTCCGAAGCAGGAGAAAAGTTGGGGTTACACCCGCATACAGTACGGAAATTGTGTGATGAGGGACGGTTGCGACACGTTCGAGTAGGAAATCAAAGATACATTGATGCGGAGGAAATAGACAATTTCAAGGGCGGAAAAACGATAGACGAAGCGCAGCGGCTTTTTAGTAACTTAAAAATCGAAACTAAAAGGGACAGCGAAGAACTAAAAAACCAACTTTTCTCTGCGTGGGTCAACACTTTTGTTTCCTCTCCCGATACTTGGCAGAAAACGCCATACGAGAAAGCACTCCCAGAATTTAATGAGTTCGCATTTCGTATGGGGATAGAATTTAAGGAGCTACTAAAGATGCTGAGGTAAGAGAAAAAATGAGTGTACGTGAAGAGGTTAGGAGAGATTTACGAGAAAAATTCGGCATACGAAGGGATGACGCAGTTGATTATTTAGAAAGATATATAGAGGAGAAAATTAAGGAATTACAACCGCAACCACCTGTTATTGAAAGGCCGTACCCCGAATTAATTGACGCTTTTAATTCAATCGACGAAAAATTAAGTGCAATACAGGAGTCTGTTGCCACTCCCAAGGGATTAAGATATCATCATGTGGTCACGATTCCAAGTGCAACTTCATCAACTGAACTTCGCGGGGTAGAACCTTCATTAGCAAATTATCCGAAGCGAGAGCAGATTCATCTTAGATTAAAGCGTAATGCTGATGTCTCGGTGGTAAATGAAGGGCCGGGAAATTTGTATATAATTATGAGCTCTGATGGCATACACTGGACAGTGGATGAAATTAAAATTGCACCGGACGGAGTAGTCAGATTGGATGACGCTTATGATATTGCCTTACGAACCGACACAGACGAAACAACATTTCGTGCTATTGAATATTTGTATAAATGTCACGAGACGCTTGTTACAAAAGCGATAATTGGTAGGGGGCAGAAGAAATGGACGGATTTGTGGGAAGATACCATTTCGCCAAATAGTATGGAGACTGTTAATGCTTACACTGTTCCAACGGGATTTAAGCTATATCTGGCAGGCGGATACATTTCTTGTTCAAGTCCGGGGTGGCAACTGGTCAAGCTTGTTGGGACACCGGGGCTCGTTGGCAATTACAGATATAATTCTCTGGGCGATCTAATCCTGGGACCTCTCTCCGCAACAATTATTGAAGAGGGTAATGATTTGCTATATTACATATACAATTACGATTATGTAGAACGGCTTTTCAGCGTCAGTCTTACCGGAGTGTTACAAAGAAAATGGCAGGAGTAAAAAAACATACTGGAACGCATACACAAGAAATAGGTAGTCCCGGAGAACCGGGGCATAAGAAAATATACATAAAAAAAGCGGAAGCAACTGAATATCCCATAGGAGAAGAGCCTGAAATATGACTGAAACGGATGCAGAACCGCAGATATTTCACGATGAGGTATTCAACGCTGCACTTTCTATACTCGGCTGGGATTCTGAAACCGTTGCGATTAATGATACGCTGATAGTGGATACGCTGGGGTATCCCAACTTAACTGCATTCATCGAAGTAGATGGTGCTGCAACCATAACGCTCGATTCAATATCTCAGGACCACAGCAATTGGCGAACGATAAATGAAACCGTAAAAGTTTTCACAGGTGCAGATTCCGCCATAATCGACCTTAGCGAGGTTATACCGACTGCGGAAGCGTTGAAATATCGCTATCTAAAATTCAAAATTAACGCTGCGGTAAAGGCTACGTTAGAGATCACAGGGAAACTTTTTGGTAGCTCGGATCTGGCCATGTTAACTTCTTTCAAGTCTATCGTAACTGATAAAGATACTGATTTCACAACTGCACTGGCTCAATTTGCGACAAAAAATGAGGATATCACAGGATTGGATTTGAATAAGGTTACGATTTATGCAATTGTAATTATATCAGAACAACAACTCAACTTTCGGCTACATTTTTACTCCGAGGATACATTCGCAGCTGCCTCTTGGATTGGTTTTATCGACTTGAATTTGACCTCTAACGGAATACAGATTGGTAACACCGGTAAATGGTTATTGAACATCACCTCAGAGAGCGAAGGTCTCCTATTATACGAAGATGAAGATGAAACTAAAGAGCTGCATATAGCACTGGAGAATTTATCCAGCGCCGGGAAAAATGCCGGTGCTGCAGGTGAACTCATGTTGAAAATATTTTACAAATAAATAGGAGAAAAAGAGTGCCTACATTGTCATATATGGAACTGAAAACGGCGGTGAAGAAGGCGACGACGCCAACATTGTATAATGTGACATGCACATTAGCAGATGTCGAATACTCGCAATCGTTACCGGGATTCACCAAGAAGTTTATGGTGAAGCCACGCCATGGCGCCCTCCAGGTTTGTTTCGTTGAGGGTGAGAGCGGTACGATATATGAAAGAGTAGCAGATGGCGGTGCATATTATGAAGATTTATTGGGCTTGGAGGACGAATGGCTAAATTTAAGGTTCCGAAGCCCCGCAACAGGTGCCGTAGCGGAGATAATAGCATGGGAGTGAAAAAATGAAAGCAATCGCAATTTCGGATGTCCATTTGGGTTGGGGTGAAGAAGAAGGAGAAGCCTTTAGAGATTTTCTTGATGAGATCCCGGATTATAAATTGGATTATTTCCTCATTCTCGGCGATTTTTTTGAGTTTTGGAGACGTTCCGTTCCCGGTCCTCTATTACAATTTAGCGATATCCTATCAAAACTGGTTGCACTTGGTAAGAAAACTATGCTGATACTGCTCGCAGGGAATCACGACTGGAGTTTTATTACTATGGGACACCCTGAGTATTATCCTTATCCATTCAATTTCAGAGAGTTTTTCACTATCCGCATGGATGATTTCTATTTTTCGTTCTCGCACGGGCATCAGTTTGATCCACAATGTAAACATGATAGGCAGAACAACGCAATATGCCATAGCAATGACGAACAGGGAGAAAAAATGAGCAGCACATGGGAACGGAGGGGTAAAGCTGCAATTCAAACTTATTCACGCCCTTTAAAAACTGGTGTCGACCCAGCACGACCTTATATTCCTATGCACGCTATCTCTCTCTTGGCATATGTTCAGCACCCAGGATTGCCAAGTCGAGTGCCTTCCGTTTTGGAGATAATTAGGGAGAATGCGAGACGTAGCAAAAGACCCAATGAGTTTGTCGTGCATGGGCACACTCATCGGAAATATTTAAACATAGACGAAATGTACTGTGACACCGGCTGCTGGGTTGAGGGACATACAGATTATCTCTTAATTGAGGATGATGAAATATCCTTGGAGGTGTATTGAAAATGATAGGAATAATAGTAGCGTTTTCAGGCGTTTTAATCGCAGTAGTTGGATTGTTTATGAATTATATTCATAGAATAAAAAAGGTACAAGAAAATGATATTACCCATATCAACACGAGATTAGACGATTTGGTGGATGAAATAAGTGATTTGAAAGAGCGAGTCGCAAGGGCGGAAGAGTCAATAACACGAATAGACAAAAAAGTTAACAACATCAATACCCTTTCGAGATAGCCCGAAACGGCACCTCCCCTCTTCACTTTTCTTCTTCGTAGAGATTTATAAGCGTTGGGATTAAATCTCGAAAAACTATAACCCCTAAATCTCTTCTTCTGGATCCGACAGCGGGTTTACCGCCGATAACTTTTGGCCCAATTTTTTCGGCGATTATGGGTGCGGCGATTGCTGCTACTGTTGGTGCTAATTTTTCCAGTGTTGTTGTTAATGCTGGAGCAGTTTTAAGTTTGTTCATCTTTCTTATTATTTGTTTTGATATTATAAGAATATTTAAATTTTTTCCTAAAAATCTATCATATATCGCCGTCAGCGCAATGTTTTTTATCTCGGCATGTTATTACTTGCCTTCACCACTTTCCTTCTTCCCTTTCTCTCTTTTGTAGCGCTTTGAACCGAGACCCCGGCGAGGATCAAGACTTTTCTGCGGATGCAACCACATTACATTTTCCTCTTCCCCGGGTGTGATCCTGTAATAAACACGATCAATATATGCGGGATTGCTCGCTGGTTCGGTTCTTACTTTCTCTATCAGTCCTAATTTCTTCAGAACCCAAACGTAATTGGTGAAAAACGATTGATATGAGCAGACTTTAATATCCCCCCTCTTTGCTTTCAACGCTCGCCAAATCTCCTGCGGATACCCTTCGTCGTGTTCAAGTAGATAATCCCTGATAAAAATACCTGTGCTAACACCCCTTATCCAGGCGGCTGCCCAGCCTCTCTCCTCTCCCATAAAAAATAATTGTATTCATTCTATATAAAGCCTATCCAACAAAAAAATATTTTTGTTTAATTTTTTAATTTTTAATTTTTTTAAAATATCAATTCTAAGGCTGTGAATGTGCCTTGTTACACATAAGATTTAAGCTTTTTCAAAACATTCGATTTGAGAAGCTTTAAATGGCTTTTCCGTTGAAAATAAAGACTGAACAATCAAACAAACGTCTTAAAATTAAGTTTTTGTGACTGAACGCACACACCCGCCGCTTTCCACTGCAAAAGCAAAGCAGCATTGATAACGCTATTTTAAGCTAAATAAAGCTTTCATAAAACTTCTTTCAAACGAAAAAATCATCCCCTATGGGAGAGGCGAGGGGAAGAAGGGAGAGAAACTATATGCTGTGCAAACCGTTTTTACCGAATATATCCCGTGCCACGTGGCAACTTCCGAAAAGCTTATATATACTATAATACCTATATTGGATATATAGGGCAAAGAAAATGAAAAGAGAAGCGAAAAGCGATGAGGAAGCGAAAGAAAAGCGACTGCACTGCTTCGCTTATATGGATAAAACAGGCAGGATACTTATCCCTTTGCGAAACAGAGAAGAAGCAGGCATAGCGGGCATAGCGGGCGCGGATGTGGAAGTGGCTTTGGTTGTAAAGAAGGAGTATAAAAAAAAGGAGGAGGAAAAATGAGAAACATGAATCCGAAAATAGTGGAAATTTTGCATGACGGGAGTGCTGGACCCGGTGCTAAATTTCGATGTAAAGTGTGCGGGCAAGTGTGGTGGCCGAATATAAGACCAGATAGCGGGGGCAGATTTTATCGTGGATCGTGGCAGTGTCCTAACGGATGCAAGCCCGAGGAGTGAATGGAATATTTGACAAAAAAAGAAAAACGCATCTTTGCGAAAGAGGGGCATAGCAGTCAATGTCCGGCAGAAGTAGCGAATATTTTTTGTCACAAAGTATATATACGATAAAAACAGAAAAATTGGTAACGGAGGACGGAGAGAAGGTGGTTACTCTTAAAGGATGTATGTTTATAGCTTTGGAGTTGTTATAATATTGCATTTTTAATTTTTGAAAGCGGTAAATATCCTTATATACTAACCATGCTAAATGAAAAAATAGTGAAGAAAAATGGCGGAAGATGTAGCAGAGCGGATTATAAAAGGTGAAAGAAGAAAGCAAGGCAAAATCGAGCTACCTGATGTTAAAATAACCAAAGACCAACAAAAGACCTTAACGGATTACAATAAGCATTTGATAGCACAGGGACGCCCCCCCTCTTCGCGCATATCGTATCTGAGAGGGATATTAAGATTTGTTCCGTTCTTACAAGGAAAAGGGTTTGAGGACGTAACACGAGAAGAGTTTGGTGATTTTATGTATTCCCTACATGATAAGAAGCCAGCAACGATAAAAAACGCCTACGCGACACTCTTTGGATTATATAAATGGTTGGGTGGTTTGAATGAGGATGAGGATGAAGATAGGTATATTCGATTATTACGAAAAGAACGTTACAAGCCCCCCGCAGGTGACCGACACGTTATCAAAGCGGAAGACTTGCCGAGTACCGAAGAGATAGAGAAGATAATTAAGTTCGCGTCAAGTCCCAGGGATAAGGCAGCTATCGCTATGTCCTGGGATGTAGGTTCAAGACCACACGAATTACTAAACTTAAATGTAGGCGATGTTAAATTCGATGAATACGGCGCGGTGGTTACAATAGGCGAAAAGGGAAAGACAGGTGCCAGAACATTAAGGCTTATCCTTTCATTACCTTATCTCAAAGAGTTGATAGAATCGCACCCACTTAGAGAGGATAAGAACGCACCACTTTTTTGTAGAACGGATTATAAAGATTTTGGCGGACGGTTAAAACCACCCTGGCTTAGGCAAACAATCCAAAGAGTAGCTAAAATCGCAGGTGTGGACAAGCGTATTTATACCTATCTGTTCAGGCACGCCAGCATAACGAGAGAGGCGGGTAACGGCTTAGGCGACCAGGAGCTAAAGACACTTTACGGATGGACACCGGATTCCCGGATGCTGCAAGTGTATTCGCACCTCACAAGCGAAGACGTGAATAAGAAGCGGTTGGAGCGGGCGGGAATATTGAAAACGAAGGAGAAAGTACATGAGCTTAACTTCAGGAAGTGTCCCCGGTGCGGTGCTGAGAACCCACCCACTTCTGATTATTGCAACAAATGTAGTTCACCTCTAGATGAGAAGAGATACCGTGAATTACTATCGAAAGATGACGAGATAGCACAGCTTAGAGAAGAGTTGGAGGGAATGAAAACGACAAGGAGTAAAATCGCTGACGTGGACGATAAATTTTTAAAGATTTTCGAGGATCCGGATGTTAAGCATTTAATACTGAAGAAAATGAAAGAGATGATGATGGAGAAGTAAAATGTTCTTCCGCAACTGTGAACCGTTAGGAGCTGATGAACGCTTTTACCTATACAACCTGCCGGCTATAATTCCACGTTTCAAAAATGCACCATCGAAAAAAGTTTCACACGCTGTAAAAACTGAGATTGGTATAAAACCAGAAATGGAGGAAAACCTCGACGCTCTTTTCAGGCGTTGGGTGTGGAGGGTCGGAGGGGAAATAGAAACAGAAAAGCGAGTATATGTGCAAGAGCGGGGGGGGCTAATTACCATAAAAGTGCCAACACCATACGGTTCATTGAGGAGGGATGTAATAAAATCGCTTTCCTTCTACTCCGAGTGCAAATTAATTCGTTATGGCAGTGTAGAAAGTAAAGAGTTGATTTTTATTTTTCTAATAAACCACTTGAGTTGGAGATATCCCGAGATAGCACTCAAACTTGGATCACGTTTTACCCTTGAAGAACGTAAGAAGATTTTGGAAGGACGTAAGATATTGTTAAAGAACATTGGAAGAAGGATCGGTGTAACAATAAAATCTACGGATAAATTTGCGATAGAGGCTTATGATGCGGATAAGTGGCGGCGATGCTTTGATGAAGGAATACCAACGTGTGCAATACCTTCCATAATAGCCGCTGCTGAGAAATTAACTAATCGTATTGTGATGAAGAGTGCGAAAAATGCTTACACTGTGGGGAAGGTACTAACCGCGCCAAAGACTTGGATGGAAGTGCTATCAGTAATTTATACTATTCGATGTATGGAGAAGATAGTGGGCATGAGGATTTTTAAAGAAGATTCAGAACTGAGGCGGGTCTTTGGAATACCCAGGAAGACATACCGGGAGAAAATGGCTTTATTGGATTCCCTCTTCGAGACGGGACTGGCTCAATTTGCAAGATGAGTAATAGTCAAAATCTCAAAAATGAGAAAATGGCTACTCCTCCAGAAGATCTCTAAAATAAAAACTGTAGACTAGAAGTTTTGTTTTTTCTATTTTGAGTTGTGAAATAGCCCGAATACAAAAGAACGATTCTCCGGCGGCGAAAAAAGGGCTTTGTAGATTATTAGTTTATATGAGGAGAAGTGAAAAAAGTAGTTTCTATTAGTCTGGAGATCCGGGTGCTGGAATGGATTGATTCTCGACGAGGCGATACACCACGATCCCAGTTCATCGAAAGAATGTTAAAAGGAGGGATGTGGGGTGATGAAATGCTATACCAGTGAGTTTGAGGATCTGCCCGAATGCTACAAGATCCTTTTAGCACTTGAGAAGAAGGCACACGAGGAATTAAAAAAGAAAAAAGGGGATGCCAAGCCCCCCCCAACT
>JRER01000501.1_pt1 | contig 11390 bp, 10 predicted proteins | sample 210161 | NCBI WGS metagenome assembly JRER01 (sample SAMN03019618, study PRJNA260268) | marine sediment metagenome | biome: Marine; feature: Sediment; material: Clay; isolation source: clay from marine sediments 136 meters below sea floor depth collected from... | place: New Zealand: Canterbury...
GGGCTAGCGCCCCTCTTAAACACCCCAATAAAGTAAGGGATTTTTGGGGAGACCCCAGAGGGCGGGCTGGGTGGGAAGAAAGACATTCTTTAAAAGAGGAATAAATGATGAGTGTTGTATAATTGATTACAAAGCTGAAATATGCACGAGGAGGTCAAGAAATGGATACCTTTTTGGGGGTGTTTAGTGACTATATTTGGTTACCATTATTGGAATTGTTTATTTTGTTTGTGTTCTTTCGCTCTGTCTGCTATGACATTCCTGCTAAGATGCGAGAGGGTGGTACAGGTGCTAGGGTTAGAAGAGGTGAAAAAAGCTGGTCAATATTATTAGCATTTTGGGCTTTATCCGTTATCATCATTGAGATTATCCTTTCCTCTGATTTAATATCTAACTACAAAATTATAATAGGTCTACTCAATGTTGCCATTCTAGCCTACCTAAATTTGTATAGTGTTTATTTTCAAAATAAGATTATTGGATGGTCACAAAAACTCCGAAATAGGGAGCAACAAATATGAATCAATTCCCACCCCAAATCGCTACCAATTTCACCCGAGTAGAACCCCCTAAATTCAAAATATTGCAATCGCCAAATAAAAGTGGTATAATATTAATTTAATAAGAATCAAAAAGGACCTTTAAACCGGTCCAGAGAGGCTGGCAAGGGAAATAGTGGAAGTCAAGGAGCAAGACCTCTTGCCAGTTAAGGCAAGAGGTTAATTTTATGTCAACAAAAGTCATAATGAACCAAGAGGATATCAGGCGAACTCTAGCTCGAATTGCCCACGAGATTATAGAGCGAAATAAAGTTATTGAGCATCTGATACTGGTTGGCATGCATACCCGTGGGGTGCCTCTGGCAAAGCGGCTAGCCGCCAATATAGAGGACTTCACAGGACTGAAAATACCGGTGGGTGCCCTAGACATCAGCTTTTATCGAGACGACCTTTCTTCACTAAATCTGCAACCTGTGGTCAAAAGCACCGATATCCCTGCCAATATTGATGGTAAATCCATAGTGCTAGTTGACGACGTTCTATATACCGGGCGCAGCATTAGAGCAGCTATGGATGCCCTCACTGACCTGGGGCGACCCCAGTTAATTCAGTTAGCCGTGCTCGTTGACCGCGGTCACCGCGAGCTACCGATACGGGCTGACTATGTAGGTAAGAATATGCCCAGCTCCAGACATGAGGAGATACAGGTCAAATTGGAAGAAACCGATGGCGTAGACGAGGTAGCTATTCTCTCTATGCCTGTGGTTAAGGAGGGGCAATGAGGACAACCCAACAAAAAGATGACCCCACCCTACAAATAAAGCCCAAGGTGCCCCCGACTACATCAATATGGCAACATCACCACATTCTTGACCTTGATGACTTCACCCAGGAGGAAATAGAACTCGTCTTCCACACCACCCAGGCGATGAGGGAGGTCCTGTCCCGACCAATTAAACGGGTACCTACGCTCCGGGGCAAGACCCTCATAACCCTATTTTATGAGCCTAGCACCCGCACCCGATTATCCTTTGAGCTTGCCGCCAAAAATTTGAGCGCTGATACAGTTAACCTGAGCGCCTCAGCTAGTAGCGTAGCCAAGGGGGAATCCCTGGTTGACACCCTCAGCACACTACAAGCACTGGGGGCTGATATAGTGGTAATGCGTCATCCCCGGTCAGGTGCCCCTTATATTGCCACCAAATCTATAGAGGCAAGCATAGTCAATGCCGGAGACGGCTGGCATGCCCATCCAACTCAAGCCCTCCTTGACCTCTATACTATCCATAAACATAAGGGAAGCCTGAAAGGGCTCAAAGCAGTCATTATTGGCGATATTATGCACAGCCGGGTGGCTCGCTCCGATATCTGGGGTCTAACCACCATGGGGGTAGGGGTTACCCTATGTTGCCCCCCTACCCTTCTACCCGCTGGCTTGGATAGGCAGCATCACCACCTCCCTTCGGTCAGCATCGAGCCCAATATTGAGCTTGCCCTTGATGGAGCCAATGTGGTGATGGCACTGCGTCTGCAGTTGGAAAGGCAACAGAGCGGGCTACTGCCCAGCATCCGTGAGTATATCCAGCTATACCAGCTCACCGAGGCAAGGCTAGCCAGAGCCAAGCCAGATGCCCTAGTTTTTCATCCCGGTCCAGTAAACGAAGGGATTGAGATTTCTCCAGCCGTGGCTCATGGTCCTCAATCGGTCATCAATGAGCAGGTAGCCAATGGGGTAGCCGTGCGCATGGCTTTACTTTATCTCCTAGCCGGGAGCAAAAAACAATGATGAAGCCCTTGCTTATTCAAGGTGGTCGAATAATTGACCCCAGCCAGGGGATAGATGAAATCGGCAGTTTGCTTGTCACTGAAGGCAAAATCTCATGGCTGGGCAAGGGAGAGGCAACCCCACCCCAGCCAGACTATGCTGTCCTTCATGCCCAAGGGCTAATCGTCTGTCCTGGATTTGTCGACCTTCACTGCCATCTCAGACAGCCTGGATTTGAGGAGAAGGAGACCATTGCTACTGGAACCAGAGCGGCAGCTAGAGGTGGCTTTACCACCATCTGCTGCATGCCTAACACCAATCCGCCACTGGATAATCAGACCTCCGTTGAGTATGTAAAGTCAAAGGCGGCTTCGGAAGGGGTGGTCCGGGTTCTGCCCATAGGCTGTATCTCCAAGGGTAGAAAGGGAGAGGAGCTAGCCGAGATGGGCGAGCTGGCTTCAGCCGGGGTGATTGCCTTTAGCGATGACGGCGAACCAGCGCTAAATTCACACCTTATGCGCCAGGCGCTAGCCTACAGCCGTGCCTTTGACCTGCCAATCATCGACCACTGCGAGGACAGAGCCCTCACCGAGGGCGGACAGATGAACGAAGGCATAATATCTACCAAGCTAGGTCTTCGCGGGATACCAAATGCCGCTGAGGAGATTATAGTGGCGCGCGACCTGACGCTGGCTCAACTAACCGGGAGCCGGCTGCACATCGCCCATACCACCACCGAGGGCTCGGTTAACCTTATTCGTCGTGCCAAGGAGAAAGGCATCAAGGTTACTGCCGAGGCTACACCTCACCACCTGACCCTGACCGAGGAGAGGGTTATCGGCTATGATACCAATGCCAAGGTAAATCCTCCCTTAAGGGCTGAACGGGACATCCAAGCCCTAATTCAGGGACTTAATGATAATACCATTGATATTATTGCTACCGACCATGCTCCCCACACCGAAGCCGATAAGCTCTGTGAGTTTGACCTCGCCCCCTTTGGCATCAGTGGCTTTGAAACCGCCCTGGGCAGCCTGATGAGCCTGGTGCATGATGGAGAGCTAATCCTGGTTACCCTCATCGCCAAGCTTACCCATGAACCGGCCAAGATTATTGGCAATAAATATGTCAGGCTGGGGACTCTGGCTATTGGCGCCTCAGCCGATGTCGCCCTGTTTGACCCGGCTCTGGAGTGGGTGGTAGATACCAAGGCTTTTGCCTCTAAGGGCAAGAATACCCCTTTGGCTGGCGAGAGACTCAAAGGCAAGGTGATGGCGACTGTATCACAGGGAAAGCTAGTTTATAAAGACGACTCTATTACTGTAAAGGAGAGTTAAAGAGAGGCGAAACTTTTCCCCGGCTAATGGGGAAAGCTCGAAGGGGCAAAGCCCCTCTTACATAACCACCTCCCTTTCTTGGAGCATAGAAGTCATTACGGGGGAGTGATAGAAGGTATGTCATTGCGAGAAGCGGAGCGACGAAGCAAACTAAAAGATAGGATTGCTTCGCCCTTGGCTCGCAATGACACATCAGACAGAAGGAGAGGGGGATTAAGGGGGTGAGGTAGATAAATAATAAAAGGGCAATCCTGGTCTTAGAAGATGGCTCAGTTTATGAAGGTTACTCCTTCGGGGCTGAGGCTGATGCCTATGGCGAGGTGGTATTCAACACCAGTATGGCGGGGTATCAAGAGATGCTGACCGACCCCTCCTATGCCGGGCAGATTGTAGTTCCCACCTACCCCCTTATCGGAAACTACGGCATAAATGAGCAGGACTTTGAATCAGATAAGATACAGGTCAGAGGCTTGGTGGTCAGGGAGGAATGCTACCAGCCCCATCACTATCTGAGCACCAGCACCCTTCACCAGTTTCTTAAAGAGGCTGGCATACCGGGGATAAGTGGTGTTGACACCCGTGCTATTACCCGCAGACTTCGCTCATCGGGGGTAATGATAGGCATGATAACCAGCGATAAAACTCCACAACAGGTTCTAGAAGAATTAAAGGGCTTGCCCGACTATGGCTCCACCGATTTTGTTAAGCAGGTTACCACCGATGCCCCCTATGAGTGGGAGCCAGAGCCAAGCCAGGAAGCTTCACCATCGCGTAGAATGGTAGTCCTAGACCTGGGCTTGAAATATAGCATCCGGCACACTATGCAGGCTATGGGCTGGAGGCTGACGGTAGTCCCCTGCACTATGTCAGCCGAGGAAATCCTCGACCTCAAACCCGATGGTATTCTTCTATCCCCCGGTCCCGGTAATCCTGAAGTATTGGATTACATAGCGGATACGGTCAAAAAACTCACTGACAAAAAGCCGATGATGGGTATCTGTATGGGGCACCTTATTCTGGGCAGGGTATTTGGTGCCAGGACCTTCAAGCTGAAGTTTGGGCACCGTGGCGCTAACCATCCCGTCAGGGATTTAAGTGATGGGCGAATTCACATTACTGCCCAGAACCACGGCTATGCCGTTGATGCCGACAGCCTCAAAAATGAATTAGAGGTTACGCATATAAATCTAAATGACGGCACGGTGGAGGGCTTGCGCCACCAGGAGCTACCCATCTTCTCCATCCAGTATCACTCCGAAGCCTCCCCCGGCCCCGGCGACAATACCTACCTCTTTGAAAAGTTCCTGGAGATGGTGAAGAAGGCGAAGTGAATATAGGGATTTTTAGGGGGGCTTCGCCCCTGTTTAGTGGTGACCCCATCCCCTGTGTCCCCTTCCCCTTGGCAAGGGGAAGGGGAGGAAAAGTAAGAGAGGCTTCGCCTCTCTAAAACTCTCCTGAATAGAAGGGGATAGTTAAGGAGTAAAGAAAAATAAAATAGAGGGAGTCCGAGAGGGGCGAAGCCCCTCTCCACCACACCTCCCCCCTTTCCTTTGAAGGAGAGGGGGATAAAGGTGAAGACTCTTCGAGGGGTGAGGTAGATAAACAATCTCTTTGGCAAGTTTCTGGGGATGGTGAGGGGAAATCTAAAACTTAGAAGAGGTGATAGAAGTGAGTAGTTTAACTGATAAAACTACCGCAAAAACTGCTAAGGATACCGCAGAACTTTTAAAAATAACTAAAGCAGCGCAAAAGAAATCGAGAAGACGATGGATAATCTCGATTTGTGTTTCGGTAGCCACTTTGATTGTGGCAGCAATAGCCGCAATCGCTGCCATATTAGGGTCGGGGGGGATGATTGAAGGGGCTTCGCCCCTTCAAAACCCAACACCTCCCCCTCTCCTTTGAAGGAGAGGGGGATAAAGGGGGTGAGGTAGATTGGAGATGGGGGAAAAAAGAGAGTTGGAGAACTGTATATGGAAAGGCAAGCCAAGTTAGACCTTGTCATTAAAGCGATTGAAGAAGCCAAAGGCATTACGCCTAAAGGACAAGAGGTCACAGTCTATCTTTCCAATGTCTTGAAACGCAATCAACTCCGTCTTCAGGAGCTTTATGACATATTAAGCAAACTTGAAGACGATGAGAAGATATTAACGCTGATGAGATTCCCCCGCTACTTATTAAAACTCGACTTGGACTCCTACGATTACACTGATATGCTCACCAGGGAAAGGGTTGACCCTTCGAAAGAATACTTTACAGTCAAAGTTCATAGAAGTTTCAATGAATGGTGTGCCAACTATTGGAAATTGACGCATCAGCAAGCGGGTTCGGTTAAGTGGACAAAAGAAGACGTTATTAGAAGATTCCAAGAAGCCTTGGATGAAGCAGACAAACAGGCAAAAGGGCCCCAACAACCAAATAAAAGGCAAGAGGAAAAAGTACAAGTACCTGTTTATAAAGGCGAGAAATCCAAATATCAAGAGATTTGGCAATGGATAGAATCGCATAAAATTTTAAGCATTCTTGGTGCTTTAGCAGCCGTAGCAACTATTATCGGTGTAGTTTTTGCTGTTCTCAGTTATATAAGAGGATAGAAGGAGCTTATGTCTAAACCATCTAAAGTCTTAATTATTGGTTCGGGACCGATAATTATCGGGCAGGCGGCGGAGTTTGACTACGCCGGCACTCAGGCGTGCAAGGCGATGCGGGAGGAGGGGGTTACCTCGGTGCTGGTCAACTCCAACCCGGCCACCATTATGACCGACGAGGGCATCGCCGATATCGTCTATATTGAGCCGCTAACCGTGGAGATGGTAGGTCGCATTATTGAGCGGGAGCGCCCTGATGGCTTGCTACCAACCCTCGGCGGTCAGACCGGGCTTAATCTAGCCGTAGACCTGGCTGATGCCAGCATTCTAGATAAATACAATGTAAGAAGCCTGGGCACCCCCATACAGACGATAAGAAATGCCGAAGACCGGGAGCTATTCAAGGAGTTGATGGCTAAGATTGGCGAGCCGACACCCGCCAGCGCCACTGTAACCAGCCTGGAGCAAGCCAAGAAGGTGGCTAAGAAAATAGGTCTGCCTTTAATAATCCGTCCAGCCTATACATTGGGGGGGACGGGGGGCGGAATGGCAAATACCTGGGAGGAACTGGACAGAGCAGTAACCATAGGGCTGGCCGCCAGCCCCATTCAACAGGTGCTGCTGGAAAGCTCGGTGGTCGGCTGGAAGGAAATAGAGTATGAGGTAATGCGAGACGCCGCCGATAATTGCATCACCGTCTGCAACATGGAAAATATTGACCCCATGGGGGTGCATACCGGCGATAGCATTGTGGTCGCTCCCAGCCAGACCCTGACCAACAAAGAATATCAGCTCTTGAGGACAGCCAGCCTCAAGATTATCCGAGCCCTGGGTGTTGAAGGTGGCTGTAATATACAATTTGCCCTTGACCCTAATAGCGATAGTTACTATGTAATTGAGGTCAACCCCCGGGTCAGCCGTAGCTCAGCCTTAGCCAGCAAGGCTACCGGTTATCCCATCGCCCGGGTGGCAGCCAAGATAGCTGTGGGCAAAAGGCTGGATGAAATCCCCAACGCAGTAACAGGCAAAACCATGGCTGCCTTTGAGCCAGCCCTGGATTACCTGGTGGTCAAGATTCCTCGCTGGCCATTTGATAAGTTTGCCTCAGGCGACAGAATTATCGGCACTCAGATGAAAGCCACCGGCGAGGTAATGGCTATTGATAGGTGCTTCGAGGCCGCCTTGCAGAAGGCAATACGCTCCCTGGAATTTGGCCGAAGGTCGCTGCTCTGGGAGGACCCAGGGTGGGAACTGGGAACAAATCTTGATTCCTACCCCCTAGAGCCCAACGACATCAGATTGTGGGCACTAATGGCAGCCTTAAGGCGGGGGATAACCGCCGAACAGCTAGCCGAGCATACCAAGATTGACCTGTGGTTTACTACCAAGCTCCAGAACATTGTGGATATGGAAAAACAGCTCCTGTCCCAGCCACTGACGCCAGAGCTTCTGTGGCAGGCAAAGCGACTTGGCTTCTCCGATGAGCAGATTGGAACTCTAGCTGACAGACTTCCGGAGCAAGTAAGGCAACTGCGTCGTAGCTGGAATATCCGCCCAGCTTATAAGATGGTGGATACCTGCGCCGCCGAGTTTGATGCCGGCACCCCCTATTTCTATAGCACCTATGAGCAGGAGAATGAGGCTGAGCCGCTTGAGGGAAATAAGGCTATAGTCATCGGCAGCGGTCCTATCCGCATTGGTCAGGGGATTGAATTTGACTACTGTAGTGTTCATTCAGCCTGGGCACTGCAGGAATCTGGCTATAAAGCCGTTATGGTAAACTCAAACCCGGAAACAGTATCCACCGATTTTGACACCAGCGACCGCCTATACTTTGAAGCCCTGGACGAGGAGAGCCTGCGTGATATTCTGGAAAACGAAGGCGGAGCCAGCGATGCACCGCCCTCAATAGTCCAGTTTGGTGGTCAGACAGCCATAAACCTGGCTGAACCCCTATTTCGTAGTGGGATGCCTCTTCTCGGCTCCAGTGCCGAAGCCATCGACCTGGCTGAGGACAGGCGTAGATTTGAGAACTTCCTCAGTGAGTTAGGTATCTCCCAACCGCCAGGAGCCGGAGTAACCTCTGTAGACGAAGCCCTCAGCATGGCTAAGCTCATCGGCTATCCAGTACTGGTTCGTCCCAGCTATGTCCTCGGTGGCAGAGCAATGGAAATAGTTCATAACGCCAGCGAGCTGAGCCGCTACATGAAACTGGCTATGGAACTGGACACCAAGCACCCTGTCCTTATCGATAAATATCTGGAGGGAAAAGAAGTGGAGGTTGACGCCATAGGCGATGGGGAGGATGTTCTCATTCCGGGAATAATGGAGCATATTGAACGGGCGGGAGTCCATAGTGGAGATTCAATGGCCGTCTATCCCGGGGTAAACCTGACTGAACCAGAGGTAGAAACTATTGTTGACTATGCTGTCAAGATAGGACTGGCACTCAAAATCAAGGGCTTGATGAACATCCAGTTCGTCATTATGCCTGGTAGCAGTAATCAAGGTTCGTCAGTCTATGTATTAGAGGTAAACCCTCGGGCTAGCCGAACTATCCCATTTATCTCTAAGGTCAGCGGTGTGCCGATGGTAAATGTGGCTACCAAGGTCATGCTGGGTAAAAGTCTCAAGGAGCAGGGTTATACCACCGGGCTATGGAAAAGGCAAAAGCTAGTAGGCATTAAAGCCCCGGTTTTTTCCATGTCAAAGCTGGCTGGCGTTGACACTTACCTTGGACCTGAGATGAAGTCGACCGGGGAGGTAATGGGGATTGACTATAGCCTAGATGCCGCCTTAGCCAAGGCACTTCAAGCCGCTGGACTAATGCTTCTGCCGCAAGGAGCAATACTCTTCAGCATCGCCGATAGGGATAAGCCTGAAGCACTACCCATAATCAAGAAGTTCTCCCAGATAGGCTATAAACTCTATGCCACCGAAGGCACGGCAAACATGATTGAGGCAGTTGGACTCCCGGTGACCATGATAAGCAAAAAGTTGAGCGAGGGGCACCCCAACGTTATTGACATCATCAACGACGAGACAGTGAGTGGCATCGTCAATACCATTACTGGAGGTCGCATTCCACTGAGGGATGGTTTCCAAATCCGCCGTGCTGCTACTGAGAAGCGCATCCCGTGCTTTACTTCCCTTGATACCGCCCAAGCTGCCCTGGAGGTACTCCTTAGCGGGAGCCAGATTTACAGCGCTCAGCCTCTATCAGACTATCGGAGAAAGGAACCCACTTGAGACAAGCTACAGCCACCGTTATTTCTAACAATGAAGTCATGCTCGGAGTCTGCCTTATTTGGCTGGATTCTCCCCAAATAGCCTCCCAAGCCCAGCCAGGGCAATTTGTCATGGTTCGCTGCGGGGAGGGATTGGAATATCAGCTACGCCGCCCACTTAGCATCCATCGATTAGCCACCCAATCAGCCCTGCCTGCCCAACTTGCCTTACTATTCACCGTGGTAGGAAAGGGGACTCGCTGGCTATCTCAGTGCCAAGCCGGTGATAATCTAGACTTGCTCGGACCACTAGGCAATGGCTATTCTGTTCATCTTGGCTCACATAACCTGCTACTGGTGGCTGGCGGCATTGGTATTGCCCCGTTAGTCTTTCTGGCTCAGCAAGCCTTAGGTCAAGGATGTGCGGTAACGCTGCTCTCGGGAGCACCAACCGCCACCCAGCTTTACCCGGAATACCTCCTGCCCTCTGAAGTCAAGCTTATCATCGCCACTGAAGATGGAACTGCTGGCGAAAAGGAGCTAATAACTGACCTACTGCCCGATTTTATTGGCTGGGCAGACCAAATCTTTGCCTGCGGACCTACCCCAATGTATCATACCATGTATCACGCTTTACTTGCCCATGACCCACAGCTCCTGAAAACAAAGCCGGTCCAGATTTCCCTGGAAGTGAGGATGGGCTGCGGGCTGGGAGTCTGCTACGGCTGCACACTAAAGACCAAAAGCGGACTAAGGCAGGTATGCAAGGACGGACCAATATTTGATTTGGACGATATATTATGGGAGGAGTTGGCTAACGGGGGTGTTTAAGAGGGGCGAAGCCCCTCTTTACCAAAACCTTCCCCCTCCCTTGGTAGGGGAGGGGGATAAAGGGGGAGGGTTGCCAAATAAATATTAAAAGGGTGATGTTAATATCTGTAACCATCAGTCACAGGAGGTAACCATTATGGTAACCACCAAAAAAATCAGTTTCCAGACCAAGGGGCACTGCGATATTATAGATATTACGCCACAGGTAGAACAACAGTTAGCTGAGACGGATATAAGTGATGGAACAGTTACCCTGTTTGTTTCTGGCTCAACTGCCGGGATTTCCACCATTGAATTTGAATCTGGACTACTCTCTGACTTCCAGAGCATGTGGGAGCGAAATGTCCCTAAAGACATCCCCTATGACCACGACCGGCGCTGGGGCGATGGCAACGGATACTCACATGTCCGAGCCTCGCTACTGGGTGCCTCGTTAGTAATCCCATTTAACGACAAAAGGCTAGCTTTGGGAACCTGGCAACAAATAGTGCTGGTAGATTTCGACAATAGGCCAAGGTCAAGGCAAATCATAGTGCAAATTATGGGTGAGTAGATTGTTTATCAACCCTATCCCCTGTATCCCCTTCCCCTTGATAAGGGGAAGGGGAAGATAGTTTCTTTAGAGGGGCTACGCCCCTCTAAAACTCCCCGTTACTACCCCACACTAAGGAGAGTTAAAGAGAGGCTTTGCCTCTCTTACATAACCAATTCCCCCTCTCCTTCAGGAGAGGGGGACAAGCGGGTTCCCAGAAAAATCTTCGATTTTCCTGGGTGCTCAAAGGGGGTGAGGTTGCAATCTCGTTAGAGGACTTTGACAGCAATCTAAGCCAAAGCTTATAATAATGAGGCGTTCAATGGCGGTAAACTAAGCATAGAAAGGCGGTATGAGATGGCAAATCAGATAGGCAAGAGGTATCGCTGTGCTAAGTGCGGCGCTGAGTTCATCGTTACCAGAGGGGGCGACGGCACAATCCACTGCTGTGGTCAACCCATGGAGTTAAAGAAATAAGGTAAGCTGGTTTGTGGGAGTATTACTCGAATGGCAAGTCAATTAGGTAAACGGTATCGCTGTCCCAAGTGTAGCACTGAAATACTATGCACTAAAGCCGGGGAGGGTACACCTACCTGCTGCGGTCAGGAAA
>JRER01004659.1_pt1 | contig 11387 bp, 15 predicted proteins | sample 210161 | NCBI WGS metagenome assembly JRER01 (sample SAMN03019618, study PRJNA260268) | marine sediment metagenome | biome: Marine; feature: Sediment; material: Clay; isolation source: clay from marine sediments 136 meters below sea floor depth collected from... | place: New Zealand: Canterbury...
GTTACTCAAAATTAAAAGGCAAAGGGCAAAGATCAAAATGACAAATCAAAATGCAAACCTTTTTAATTTTTGCTCTGTATTTTTGCTTTTTGATTTCACCTAATCTCTACAGACGCTCCAGCAGCCTCCAGTTTCTCCTTTATGGTGGCTGTCTCCTCTTTGGAAATGCCCTCTTTTACTACCTGTGGAGCAGCTTCTACCAAATCCTTAGCTTGCTTTAATCCTAAACTGGTTACTTCACGAACTGCCTTAATAACTTCGATCTTCTTTTCGCCGATGCTCTTCAGGGTAACGCTGAATTCCGTTTTCTCCTCTTCTGGAGGCGCTTCAACTGACTCGCTGGGAGCCGCTACTGGCGTCGCTCCCACAGCTACTGGAGCAGGGGTAACTCCAAATTCATCCTCTAAAGCCTTAACTAAATCAGCTAGGTCCACTACTGTCATTTCCTTAATAGCAGTAATGATTTCGTCCTTGGTCATTCCCCTGGACTCTTTCTTCGCCTTTGCTTTCGTGGATTTCTTCTCCGCTTTCACCTCTTTCTCTTCTACCTTTGTTTCCTTTGTTGGCATGCTTTCCTCCTTTGTTATTCAAGTAAAATTTTGAATCTGCGCTTGTAGCACATGGCATAACCCGCGCAATGGGGAACTTAGAACATTATGTAAGCTCCTCGCTGGTGCCTGCAATTGAGCTATTAATTGAGAGACAAGAATTTCCCTGGATGGTAAACTGGCCAGAGCCACAACCTCATCAGCGCTGAGCACTCGCTCCCCAAGCAAACCTCCTTTAATTTGCACCGCTAAGTCCCCAGATTTGATGTACCGGCTAAGGACTTTAGCTGCTTCGACTACATCACCATAGCCAAAAGCCAGGGCTATGGGACCATTAACGATGCTCATAACTTGCTCCTTACCGGCTCTTCGGGCAGCAAAACGAGTTAGGGTATTCTTAACCACATGGTAATCAACAGCTCCCTCGGCTAAAGCTCGGCGTAACTCAGTCATCTCCTTAGCGGTAAGTCCTTGATAGCTAGTGGCGATAACGATAGTGCCTCGAGATAGTTTGTCTGTCAGTTGACCAATAATTTGTGTCTTCTTTTCCCTTAACATATCTTCATCCTATAAATAAAAATCCCCTATGCCAATGACACAGGGTTAATCCAAGGCCTCGGCAGGCAAGTGCTTTAAACCCTCAGGGAAGATGCCTTCGCTTCCCTTTGCCTCTTTATCCAACGAGGGGTAATTTCCAGAGGGGGATGCCCTCCCCACAACCTCCCTTTATCTGGCGAGGGACAAATAAAAAGGGTAACCCTCGTCAACCCCTCCCTTTATCTGGCGAGGGACGGTACCTGCTGTCATTGGCACTGATTTATTATACCAAAAAGAACTAACCAGCTAAAGCCAGTGCTGATTTGAGATCTAGCTTAAATCCTGGGCCCATGCTGCTAGACAGTGATACGCTTTTGATATACTGCCCTTTAACCCCACTGGGCTTTGCCTTAACTATAGCCTCAATCACTGCCCCCAGGTTTTCCAGAAGTTTATCCTTATCAAAGCTAACTTTGCCTATCGGCAAATGGATGATTGCCGTTCTATCCAGGCGAAATTCTACCCTACCCTTACGCGCCTCGCTTATAGTTCGAGGTAAATCTTGGGATGGCACCACAGTGCCTGACTTAGGGTTGGGCATCAAGCCTCGCCGTCCCAAAATACGCCCAAGCTTAGCTACTCTAGGCATCATATCAGGAGTAGCCATAGATACATCAAATTCAAGCCAACCAGACTCAATTTGCTTAATAAGCTCATCTGCCCCGGCATAATCAGCTCCAGCTTCTTCAGCCAACTTTATTGTCTCTCCCTGAGCAAAGACAAGTACTCTTACCTCCTTCCCCAACCCATTTGGCAACAGAGCGACACCTCGTACTTGCTGGTCTGCACTACGCGGATTGACCCCCATCCTTAAATGAAGCTCAACCGTCTCATCAAACCCAGCGTAGGAAGCTTTCTTAGCTAACTCGATAGCCTCCTCAGGTAAGTAAGCCCTTGAGCGGTCTACAAGCTTACTAGCCTCCTGATACCTCTTACCATGCTTTGCCATTTCTCAGCCATCAGATTTCAGCCATCAGCTTCATGCTGACCGCTGATTGCTGACCTATGCCCTCGCTTACTCCACCTCTATTCCCATACCTCGAGCAGTGCCTTGAATGATGCTCGCTGCTTTATCAATATCAGTAGTATTAAGATCCTTCATTTTACTTCGCGCAATCTCATAAAGCTTGTCTCTGCTTATCTTGCCTATCTTGTCGCCTTTGGGGTTACCACTACCTTTCTCCACTCCTAAAGCACGCCGTAATAAATCAGAAGCAGGTGGCATCTTAGTCACAAAAGTAAAGGAATGATCAGCATACACAGTTATTTCTGCCGGGATAATAAAGCCTTCTTGAGAGGCAGTTCGCTCATTATATTCTTTGCAGAAAGCCATGATATTAACGCCGTATTGTCCCAATGCAGGACCTACCGGTGGTGCTGGAGTAGCCTTACCCGCTGACAATTGTAACTTAATAACCGCTTGAACTTTCTTTGCCATGCTACAACACCCTTTATCAAATTCTAATATCTAAGCTCTAAATCCTAAACAAATCCTAAATTCCAAATTCAAATACCAAAACTCACTTTGTTTTGAATTTTTGCCATTAGTACTTCGATATTGTTTAGCATTTAGCATTTAGGATTTCGAATTTAGAATTTATCTGTGCTATATCTTTTCCACTCCCAAAAAATCCAATTCCACAGGCGTTTCCCTACCAAAAAGTGATAGCAACACCGTCGCCCTCCCTTTATCCACATTAACCTCCACCACCTTGCCGATAAAATCGACAAATGGACCAGTTGTTACACGCACACTCTCGCCCTTCTTAAAAGCCACCTTAACTTCGGAGGGAGTTTCCTCCGCTCGCTTGAGAATGACATTTGCCTCTTCTTCAGCTAAGGGCACCGGTTTAACACCAGTGCTCACAAAGCCAGCAACGCCAGGAGTATTGCGCACTATGTCCCAGCTATGCTCATCTAACTTCAGACGAACCATGATGTACCCGGGGAAAGCTTTTTTGTTTATGATGCGGCGCTTCCCACTTCTGATTTCAATCTCCTTAGTCGCTGGTATTACTACATCGAATATTTTGTCGCCAGCATCCATATATTTAATGCGTTGCTCCAAGTTCCTCTTGGCACGCTCTTCGTGTCCAGAAGACACATATAATAAATACCACTGCCCGTTAGACATCACTTTTAGCCACCTAGAAGCAAATCAGTAACCAACCTAGTGAAACCATAATCTAAAGCACCTAAAATAGCTCCCACAATAACACAAACAATAAGAACCAAGATGCTCAACCTTAAAGCTTCCTGCCTTGTTGGCCAGTGTACTTTCCTTAATTCCCCTACCGCATCAACAAAGAAACTCAGCCTTGACTTCTTCTTAGTTGGTACAGCAATAGGCCTGGCAGCTTTAGCTTTCTTGGACATGACTAGTCATCATATAGTTTGCTTCACTTTGCTCGCAATGAAACTACTTCACTTCTCGATGAAGAGTGTGAATACGACAATGCGGACAATACTTCTTCAGCTCTAACCTTTGGGGGTCATTCTTTTTATTCTTAACAGTAGTATATGTTCTCTGCTGACATTGGCTACAAGCTAGATGAACGATTGTGCGTAATCCCCCCTTCTTCTTGGCCATGTTTAGGCACCAACCTTAGAGATCACCCCAGCACCCACTGTCTTTCCACCTTCCCTGATGGCAAAGCGCAATCCTTCTTCCATAGCCACAGGGTAGATGGTTTTAATCTTCATATGAGTTAAGCTATCACCAGGCATAGCCATTTCGACACTCTCAGGCAGAGTTATGCTCCCAGTAACGTCCATAGTCCGGATGAAGAACTGAGGCTTATATCCATTGAAAAAGGGCGTATGTCTGCCACCTTCCTCTTTCTTTAATATATATACCTCAGCCTCAGCTTCAGTGTGAGGCTTAACCGTGCCCGGCGCAGCTATAACCTGACCTCTTTCTATCTCGTCCCGATCCATACCACGCAGCAGCACTCCAATGGCATCACCAGGTTCCGCCTCACCCATCGTCTTATGGAACATCTCCAGGCTGACCGCCACCGTTTTTCTGGTCTCCTTTAATCCCACGATCTCCACTTCCACCCCGGGTTTGATAACACCGCGCTCCACCCTCCCCGTAGGCACAGTCCCTCTTCCTTTAATGCTAAATACATCCTCCACGGGCATTAAGAAAGGCTTATCCCTATCTCGCTTTGGCATGGGAACATATTCATCTACGGCATCCAGCAACTTCCATACTCCACCACACCATTGGCATTCTCTTTTGCCACAACCACACTCTAAAGCTTTAAGAGCGCTTACCCGCACGACAGGGACTTCATCACCAGGAAAGCCATACTTTTTAAGTAAATCTCTAACCTCCATCTCTACTAGGTCCAATAGCTCGGGATCTTCCATTAAATCTATCTTGTTGAGAGCTACCAACAAGCAAGGAACTTCTACCTGCCGAGCCAAAAGAATATGCTCCCTGGTCTGTGGCATAGGTCCGTCATCAGCAGCAACTACCACAATAGCTCCGTCCATCTGAGCTGCTCCCGTTATCATGTTCTTGATGTAGTCAGCATGCCCTGGGCAATCAACATGGCAGTAATGGCGCTTCTCAGTCTCATACTCAATATGGGAGATAGCAATTGTCAACCCTCGAGCTTTCTCCTCAGGAGCATTATCTATGGATTCGAAGGTGCGAAACTGGGTAGGGCCGACCTTAGATAACAGCTGAGTCATCGCTGAGACCAATGTAGTCTTCCCATGGTCAACGTGCCCTATTGTGCCCACATTGATATGCTCCTTAGTGCGCTCATAAACTTTCTTCGCCATTTTCTGTTAACCTCCTTATCTCAAAGCCCACAACCAGATTCGAACTGGTGACCCCGTTCTTACCAAGAACGTGCTCTACCGGCTGAGCTATGTGGGCATATTCTACCATATATGGTGGAGGGGGTAGGATTCGAACCCACGAAGCCCAATGGGCGGCAGATTTACAGTCTGCTCCGATTAACCACTCCGGCACCCCTCCCATCCTATAGTTTACTATAAAGTACCTAAAAAAATCCAATCCAGCCCGAGAGGGGACTCGAACCCGCTAACCTACCGATTACAAGTCGGTTGCGCTACCATTGCGCTACTCGGGCAACTTTTGGTTCGTTAGTATAAATAAAGGCAAACACAATGTCAACTAAGCAAAGCATCTGGAAATGCCTCGCTGATTTAGATAGAATACTATCATGGACATTAGAGAAAAAGTTTTAAATTTGCCAACTTACTCTCAAGAGCTGGGTCTTGATTTAAGAAGAGAGGAGGATAGATTCAAATGGTTTCTAGCCTCGATTCTTTTCGCCAAGAGAATCTCTTCTGAAATAGCCAAAAAAACTTATAAGGAATTTGAAAGGGAGGGAATTGTAACCCCTGAGAAGATTATTGAAAGTGGCTGGGATAAACTGGTGGAGGTATTGGACCTCGGAGGCTACGTCCGCTATGATTTCTCTACAGCATCGAATTTGCTTGAAATAGCAGTTAGCTTGAAGGAGAAATACGGCTCATTAGAAACTTTATATACTCAGGCGAGGGATAGCCGAGACCTAGAGAACAAACTGCTTGAATTTAAGGGCGTGGGGGCAACCACAGTCAGCATCTTTCTACGAGAACTAAAGGGAGTCTGGGAAAGGGCAAAACCACGGCTCTCCCCGCTCGCTAAGGAAGTTGCCTCCAAACTTAGACTAGGAGAGGAGGAATTAGAGCTCCCTGGTATAGAATCATCTTTGGTGAGGATAAACTTGGAATTTTGCCGGCGCAAGAAGTGCTCTAGCTGCCCGGTAAAGGAGGAATGTCGAGAGGAAAAGATTAGCTAAGTCCCATCAATGCTCCAAACTCGACTAGTACCCAAGGATAAAGTTCAAGTACAGCCTATTGACATTGAGGCATATACCTATTATTCTGCTACATACAAAAACATAAAGGAGGCCAGGGATGCAAGCATATTGTATGAAGTGCCGGGCTAAGAGAGAAATCAAGAACCCTAAGTCAGTTGTGCTCAAGAATGGTCGCCCAGCAACACAGGGAGTTTGTCCCGTCTGTGGCACCAAGGTATTCCGTATTGGCAAGAGCTAAACAGACTCGCTGGTAAACCAGCAAAAAACCTGGAACCAATCGAATAAACATCAGACTGGTTGTTTTTAGCACTTCTTATCGGAAGTGAGAGGTGGCGTATTTAACTCTCAAGCATAGTCTAGTTATCGAATAATAAGAATGCAGGACAGCATATGCGCATTGTCAGAGGCATTTTCTCAGGAATCCTTAGCTTTGTGCTAGTTGTCACTCTGGTCACCCTGGGCATTGTTATCACGGTAAACCTTACTATCCTCAATCCCCACTTCATCATCTCCGAACTTGATAAACTAGATATCTATTCAGTCATCGCTGACCAAGTAAAAAATCAAATTCCGGCAACAGAAGACCCTTATATAGCCCGAATTGCAGATGAAACAATCGCCGACCTTGAGCCCTGGCTAAAGGAGCAGACTGCCACTGTTGTCTATGGTGGCTGCGCCTATCTTAAGGGAGACCAGGAGCTAAATATAGTTATCCCACTAGAACAGGTAAGAGCCGCTGTCAAGGACAATGTAAAGCAAGCTATACTTGAATCTCCGCCACCTGAATTAGCAGGAGTTCCTCAGAGCCAAATACAAGCCTTTCTGCCACAAATATATGCCCAAATAGATAACCAAATTCCGCTACAAATAGAAATTAACGAGTCAACACTGGGACCAGAGGTAGCAACAAATCTTCAACAAGCACGGCAAATTGTTAGCTATATCAAACTTGGCTACAAAGCGCTCATTGGTCTGACTGTCCTGCTGATATTACTTATAGCTTTAATACAATGGTGGCATGTAAAGCCCATCACTCTTTACGTTGGCATACCCTTTGCTGTAGCTGGCATTACTGGCCTTGTGGGCTCCATAGTTGCCGGAAGCTTTATCCCGGGAGTAATCCCAGTTGAAATCCCGCCTGAGATTATGTCAAGATTGCCCCAGTTAATCAGCGACTTTACCGCTCCCTTACAAATATACGGCATAGCGCTTCTGCTCGCTGGAATAGGACTAATCGTACTCTCTATCAAGCTCAAATCCCCAGGTTATGCCTCCTGACAAGATTCACCATAGTAGCTAGACGGACAGGGACTCATGGGTACATGCTCCTTAGATCCTCTACAATTCTCCTCTCTTCCATAAATTTCTCTCTTTGCTCCGGGGTTAGCTGAGCTTCATATTCAGCCAGCCTACGATGTAGCCTCTCCATCTCCTCATCGAGTTTTGCCCTCCCAGAACCAGACATTGCGGGTGTGGGAATTCCTTTAACTCCTTCAGCTAGGCCGATTGCAGCAGCAATCCTCGAATACCATGATGGTCTAAAAAGCCCGGCAGTTAACAGGTCTCCAAACCGCACTATCAGAGTGTCAATGTACCGCATAGGTGGAAAGAACCAAGGCACACCCCCACCTCTCTGACCTGTTACAGCACGCAATAGGGTGCCTCCCCCAGCGTATAAGAAGCATAGCGTGAACACAAGGCACAGCAGCGATAAGATGACGAGGACCAGACTCCCCAAAAACCTGGTGCCAATCGCACCAAAAATGAAGCTTAAGACAAGGCCAAATATAGACCAGCCAAAGGCCAATACCAGGTAACCGGTGCCCCTGTACTCATTCGGCTCTAGTTCGCTCAGTTTGGTGCCCGTCACTTGTGGACCAGCGGCACTACGTTTGCCAGCAACAAATAGTAGAGCAGCAGCCGTTAATGATAAGCCAGCAAGGATAGCGAAAAAAGAAGGGGAAAGCAATCTACCCAGTCTTACTAAGATTTCCATGACCACCTCTCTTTGAACTAGTTCCGATGTACATTTAAAGATATCATAACAGGTTTGGATGTGATGGAACTAGTGGCAACGCGGCTGAGGTTATTGACCGCCATGAATACGTATCACCGAACTGTCATAGGCTTCTTTACCAGGCAAAACACCTTGAAAAGGCAACCTTTTAAGCTTGCTCTTTGATAAGAGGAAGAAAGTTGTAGTTACATTCCGCGTGCACACAGATTTGTGATAGGGGTTATTTCAACCCTTCTTTAGCTACAAAAACTATGCGAGGCACTTTGTGATGCTGATACGACATCCTCTCCTCCTACACTGCTGAGGCTAAGGTAAGGCCAGGATGTAAGCAGTTAGTGGCTATCCCGAAACATAGGGCAATACCATCACACTGATATATCGCATATCTGTGGGGCAACTAACCTTGTGATGTCCTGCACCTTCAGCTTGACTAATCTTGTTCTCGCCCCACCACCACACCAAACATACTCACTGCCCAAGACTCGTTGATCCAGATATACGGGTAGCCTCTTCTTGTGCCCCACAGGAGGTATGCCCCCAGTGGGATAGCCGGTAACCTTTTCCGCAGTTTCGTCTGAAGCAAGCTTTACTGATTTTGAGCGGCAGCAAGATTCAAGCTTGTGCCTGCTCACACTACAATCAGCCTTAACTATAGCTATTAGCGGCTCTGAATTTTGGTCAATAAAAACAAGAGTTTTTACAATCTTATCCAAAGGTATATCAGTAGCCCTGGATGCCTCCGAGGCATGATGGGTAGACTTTTTCTCCACAAACTCAAATTCAACTTTGTTTTGGCGTAGAAATGCCGTCAGATTCACCATCTTTCCTCCAGAAACTGTCCTTAATGTATACTCAACCACAAGCCATCTCAAAAATCACACTGCATGTTACTGGCCTGCGTTAAAACTTAATGGTGGAGCTAGGGCTACAATAGGTAAAACTTTCGAATTCGCCTTTGTCCTAACTATTTAGCCCCGCCGGTCTCATCGAAGCTAATTGTAGCAACAGGGGGTAGGCCGTGCAACCAATAAATAACAAGAGGTAGATTTGACCCCGATCGTGATTCACCCGCTGAGCCTAGGCAGAGTATAAGCTACTGGAAGAGGTCTTCAGCGCAGTAACATCAGCAGGGTTATCCTGCCATCCGAGTTGGGCAAGAAATATACCCTCAGCTAATTTTTGTTTTACCCCGCTCAGCTTTGATGGGTCTTAAAAGTGCAGCTAATACAAGACCAACAATACCGATGCCAGCACAGACTAAGAAAGCCATCTGATAGCTACCAGTAGCATCGAACATAGAACCGGTCAGAACGGGGCCGATAGCAGCTCCAGTTGTAAACCCCAGGCCACTGACTCCAAAAATCAAACCATGTGACCTCAGCCCAAAAAGCCCGGCTACCAGAGGCGACTCTGATGCTCCCATACCCCCATGGGCGAAGCCAAGGCCAACAGCAAACAGGTAGAGCATCCACACCTCTGTGGCTGGCACCAACCAGAACAAAGCTGCTGACATCAGAATAAAGCCAATAATAAAGACCCGCTTACTCCCAATTCTATCACCGGCACTATCTAGTACAACGTTGCCAGCAATGCCCCCTCCACCCATAGCAGCCAGAATGCTGGCAGCACTGGCGGGGGAAATTCCTAGGTCGGTGGCACGTGGCACAATATGCACCGTGATAGTGAACAAACAAAATCCCAAACAGAAGAGCATGGCAGAAACGATCCAGAATTGTCTGGTGTAAACTGCCTCTTTGAGGGAAAATCCCTGAGCCCCTGCTTTCAACTTCTGTTCTCCACCTTCGTTCTCGCCGTAGGGCACCTGCTTCATCTGAGCTGGGTCACGCCTTAGAAGCTGCGCGGCTGAAACGACAATTACCAGGACTGCGCTGCCCAGTATGATGTAGGACGCACGCCAACCATAAGCAGAGATAAGCCAATTAGCCACTGGCGGCCCGATCAATGTGCCAATGCCGGTGCCGGTCACAACAATACCGCTCATCATACTTCTCCTCTTGGCAAACCACCTGGCTACAGTTGACAATAACGGGACCCAAGCGCCACCCATGCCGGTGCCTATTATCACCCCATAGAACAGATATAGCTGCCAGACAGCACTAATCTGTGACATCAGCAAATAACCTAGACCTAAAAGGAAACCACAAAGTGTCAATACCGTCCGGGGGCCGAGCCTATCGGTAAGTCTCCCCATGACAATACCCAGTAACCCATGCGTAGCCATGGAAAGCGAGAAGGCGCCTGAGGTCAGTGCTCTAGTCCAGCCAAACTCAGTTAGTAGCGGCTTGAAGAAAACGCCAAAAACAAGATATGTGCCAAAAGCTGCAACCATGATACATAAGGCAGCCACAGCCACGACATAGCCATAGAAAAACCGTGGTTTAGGGCCTGGGGACTGCTGGACTTCCTGATTAGGCATGATAGACCTCCTCTATGTAACTGACTGAGAATGTTTTGAGTTGAGCTTCCTGAAAAGGCGTCTTTTGCTAGTAGAACCCGATTATAGCATGATTTGTCATCATGACAATAGTTGGTCCATCTCCTTTCTCTCCAAGTTCATCTCACTGGTGTAATAGTTAAGCTGACCGCCTTCGTTTAACAAACGGGAAATGTATGTTACACCGGCACATAACTAAACAAGGCTCAAGGTGGTTACGCTGGATATTAATCGAGACAGCAATACACGCTGTAAAGAGGCCAGGGCTATTACGACGCTTCTATTTTAAGGTAGAGAGAAAGAAGGGAGGGCCGATTACCAAGGTAGCCACTGCGAAAAAACTGGTGGGGAAGGGGGGACTCGAACCCCCACGCCTTGCGGCACATGATCCTAAATCATGCTCGTCTGCCAATTCCGACACTCCCCCAGATAGGAAATCGCCTAATACAATAACATTTTATCAAACTTGCCTCAAACCATCAGGACTCAAACGCAATCCCCGTGCCTTCAGAAGGACTATCGCCGAAGGGGAATTTGGCTCTATAATAAAGAACGCAACGCCCTTGAAGGGATAATTAAGAAGCCAGTGGAAGCCTCGCCTGGACTCCAACTTTAGGTAGTTCCACCATTGTTTGGAATATTGAGTAGAAATCTACTAGCTGTATTTGCTTCTTGCCTTTTGTTTCATTGAAAAATCTCTCTAGATCTGTATAGTAAATAAACTTCCATCTCTCCATAGCAATTCTCTTCTTCAAAAGCTCTGAGTTTACTTTTTTATAGAGCAAGGTTCGCCGCTCATCTGGAATTACAATACACTTTATGGTCTGGAATTCCGGCGGTATATTTGTGCCTCTATTGATTGCTTCCGTAATGGCAGTGGTGTTTTCAACTTCAAATGCATACTCAATTCTATTTGCCTTCAG
>JRER01000055.1_pt1 | contig 11380 bp, 9 predicted proteins | sample 210161 | NCBI WGS metagenome assembly JRER01 (sample SAMN03019618, study PRJNA260268) | marine sediment metagenome | biome: Marine; feature: Sediment; material: Clay; isolation source: clay from marine sediments 136 meters below sea floor depth collected from... | place: New Zealand: Canterbury...
ACACCACAGTTATCGACAAGTACGAATATGTAATAGATGGAACAACTCATGTTGTATTGCATACTATAAACAGCACTTACCCATTGATAGAAGCAACAGCCAACGACTTGCTCCGGCAACAATGGTACAAGTTACTATCTACCAAATCGGGAGACCGTATTTTGGTGCATATTGAAAAACGAGGCGAAATCTGGACCATAGTCGACTTCGAAACTTAAACCTCTAAATTTACTTTATGCACGTAATTTATAGCGTTGCGAGTTAAGCCCCGAATTTCCTGGTTTTTCCAAGAAGGTTCATAATGACTGGCAAGAGGTCTTTGCCTTTGATTCTGCCAAGTCCTCCTTTTGCGCAGGCTCTTTCGGAGAACTCTTTTACGTCGTCTGTGCGCACTTCTGGTCCAGAGATAACCACGGGCACGGGGTCGCCCTCATGTTCCCTTGTGCGAGAAGAGGTTGTGTGATCCGCAGTCACCGCGATGTAGGTTTTGCTCAAATCAACATTACGGATAATATAACCCACTGACTGGTCTATCATCTCTATCATCCTCACCTTTTCACTGACTCGACCATCGTGACTGGCAATGTCGGTTGCCTTCACATGCACAAACACGAAATCATAAGAACGAAGGGCTTTAACGGCAGCCTTAGCTTTAGCCAGAACATTAGTGTCATAGGTCCCCGTAGCCTCAGAAACATTGATAAGCCTCATTCCCGCCGCTTTGCAAACGCCCTTAACCAGAGGCATGGCGCTAATAGCAACTGCGCTGATGCCATATTGAAGAGGAAGAGGAGTCAAATCGGGCAGTTTACCAGCGCCTCGACACAAAACAATGTTGGCTGGGAGCAAGCCTGCCATTTCTCTTTCAACGTTTAAGGGATGATTTTTAAGAACCTTACGGAAATAATGAGTGAGCTCGTTGAGGAGTTGGGCTGTCTTCTCTGCTTCCGCTGTGTTGTTACGAGGACGCACTTCTAAAACTTTCTTCCCTACTTTGTATGGGTCAGAGTCGCTCACCATGGTAGATAGATGGGCACCCCTGAGCAGAAGTATGGCGCGATGCTGAATGGTATTTTTGAATATTATTTGAACATCCTCGTGGCCTTGAAGAGTTATTTCTTTAAACTCTTCGGCGAGACGGGCAGCATCTACAGTTGCGATCCTACCAGCCCTTCTATCAATCACTTTAAGTTTGCTGTCTACTGTGGCGAAATTGCATCTGAAAGCCACATCGTTGGGTAAAATTTCTACGCCGAATCCTATCGCTTCGAATGCTCCCCTTCCAGAATAAACCTTTTTGGCATCGTATCCAAGCAGGGCTAGGTGCGCCACATCGCTGCCGGGTGGAATTCCCGGCGCAATGACGTCCATTATGCCGCAGATGCCTTTTTCTGCCAGCCAGTTAAGAGAGGGTTTCGTTGCAGCTTCAAGCGGGGTTTTGCCATTCAATTCTGCAAGAGGGCGGTCCCCCATGCCATCTCCAACAATTAGAATAGCTTTCATCAGTTTTCATCCCAGCAAAGACAGTTTTTCTTCAAATTTAACGTCGACAAACCTTGAATATAATTGTGCATATCAAGTCAGCCCGTTTAATTTCGTTCGAATCTCCTTTTCTAGCTTTCCCCACGGTGTACGTCATGTAGCGATGTAGGTTAACTTGCTTTGCAGCCTAATACGACTTTGCAAACAAAACAACCTCTTTAGCTTTGCTGCCGCAGTAAAAGCAATCAGAGAACGGCTTTTCCTTTTCAAATGGAATCATCGATATGGTTGCGCCTGTTTCTTCCTTTACTTTTTCTTCACACTCTTTGCTCGAACACCAGCTGGCCTTAAGAAAGCCGCCCCTTTTTCTCAAAACTTTCTTGAATTCACGATAGCTCCTCACGGTTGTGATGTTGTCCTCTAAGAACTTTTTGGCTCGGTTGAAGAGATTATTTTGAACTGCAACGAGCATTTCGCTTATTGCGCTGACCAGCTGTTCTTCCTTCACCTCAACTCGTTCAAACGTGTCTCTTCTCGCCGCTACCACTTGTTTTCGCTTTATGTCTCTGGGGCCAATCTCGATTCTTATGGGCACGCCTTTCAATTCCCACTCGTTGAATTTCCATCCCGGCGTGTATTCCGCTCTGTCATCAATTATGGTGGTTATCCCGTTTTGGTTAAGCCTCTCGGAGATTTCTCGCGCTTTGTTGAGGATCAAGTCTCTTTCAACTTCCTTGTAGAATATTGGAATGACTACAACCTTATACGGAGCTATTTCAGGAGGAAGCACAAGTCCCTTGTCGTCACCGTGAACCATCACTATCGCACCAATCAGTCGGGTAGCTATACCCCACGAGGTTGTCCAAACATAATGCTTCTTTTCATCCTCTCCGACGAACTGGATTTTAAACGCCTTCGAAAAGTTTTGCCCAAGATTGTGAGACGTTCCCATCTGCAACGCCTTTCCGTCTGGCATCAAAGTTTCTAGTGCGGCTGTGTAAAGGGCTCCGGCAAACTTCTCAAGCTCGCTTTTCTTTCCGACAAGCACTGGAATGGCAAGCAGGTCTTCCATTAGATCCCTGTAGATGTTGAGAATGTCCATGACTTCTTTGTCAGCCTCTTCAAAGGTTGCGTGCGCTGTGTGACCTTCTTGCCACAAAAACTCCCTTGTTCTCAAGAAGAGCTTAGTGGCTTTTGTTTCCCATCTCACTATATTGCACCATTGATTTAACTTGAGGGGGAGGTCTCTCCAACTCCTTATCCACTTCTTAAACATCGTGTAGATTATTGTTTCCGACGTGGGCCTAACGGCTAGCCTTTCTTTTAGCTCGCTTTCACCGCCGATTGTGACCCATGCGCATTCGGGAACGAATCCCTTGAAGTGCTTAGCCTCTTTCTTCAAGAACCTCTCGGGTATGAACATGGGAAAGTACGCGTTTTTGTGTCCGGTTTCCTTTATTCTTTCATCGAAGTATCTCTGGATTTTTTCCCACATTGCATATGAATATTCTCTGAAGACCATGCAGCCCTTAACAGGAGCGTAGTCAGCCAGCTCCGACCTTAAGACCACTTGGGTGTACCACTTTGAAAATTGTTTGGACTTTTTGGCGGTAATCCCTGCTGCCTTTGCCATTCTAATCCCTTCCTCGCCACATGGTTTCGAAGAAGCTAGACATCAATGTAGGATCGATCTCAGAGAAGAAGTTAACGTTGTGGAACACAGTCACCCATTGCGACCACTTCTTCACCAAATCTATGAGAAACTATTTAAAAGTTTCCCTTGATGACACCGCAGCATTGTGTAATGAGTTGAAGTCTAGAGAAGCAGTTTCACCGCTTCTTTCCCTTTCATTCCAACTCTAACTCCCATCGTGTGCGCCTTAGAAGTAACCGCTTTGACTTCAGCGTTAAGGACATCCTCGAAACTTTTTACGCCAGTCACCGTGGCTGCTGCTACGTTAAGCTTTTCAGCAGCATCAATGTTTATGAAGCCGCATCCAACAAAGCCTGTTCGTCCAATTATCAGCAGCAGAGGCGGCGAGTCAGGCAGCTCAACTCGAAGTCCCATTGCTGTTTTTTCACCAATTCTTAGAGGAGAAACCTCAATCATGTGGCACACCCTTCACGCTAGTTGTTCAGATGTGGTTTTTAAATAAAGATTGCGATAATACCTATCTCAACTGTGGCGGAATAAGAGTTGCTTACCAAGCTGAAAGAAAAAGTTCAGTTGTGGCTGGTTGGCGAAGCTAGACTCGCCCATAGCTTAGGGCTAACACCTAACAAGGTCAGTGCAATCGGTATTACTTTCGCCGTGCTTTCTGCGGTTAGCTACTGGCAGTGGGAGACTCAACATCCACTTCTCTTAACGTTAGCGCCACTTTTCCTCCTCGCTTCTGGTTTTTGCGACGCCTTAGACGGCGTTCTCGCAAGACGTTTCGGCGAAGCCACGGCATTTGGCGGTTTCTTAGACTCGCTGCTGGACCGCTACACCGACGCGATGATTTTTGTTGGCATAATTCTTGGCGGGTTAAGCGTTGTTTATTGGGGGCTTTTGGCGTTGATTGGCTCTCTGCTGGTAAGCTATTGTAGGGCAAGGGCAGAAGCGGCTGGAGTGAAAATGGAGACCGTTGGCTTGATGGAACGCGCCGAACGCATAATAATACTCGTAATCGCTAGCTTTCTCACCTTAGCATGGAAAGAGGCATTACAATGGGGCATAATCCTCTTAGCGGTTCTAACAAACCTAACTGTGCTTCAACGAGTAATTTATTTCAGAAAAGCCTCACAAAAGGAGCGGTTGGTAGGAGTAGTTTAACGGGGACGGGGACGTCTGCCGTGTCTCCAACGCTCTTTACGTTCACCTCTTGCTCGAACCTTCACTATGCCCCGGTGGACAGCACAAGAAACACAGTAATATCGCACGTTAACATGAGAAGGAATATAGGCGCCTTTTTGGCGGAGCTCCCGGGCTAGAACCGGCTCAATTAACGTAACTCTACGAAAAACTTTTTTGGCTTTGTCCTTGGGAACCAGTTCTCCACATTGACAACACTGCACAAGTGAACCTCTGCCTTTGCCGCCTTTAGACCTTCCGCGACTTTTCCTCTTCACTGGCACAGTTTACCATCTCTGGCATAATGAATGGAAAGCGAGTTTATAACCACTTCTATATGTCTTTCCCAGAATTGGGCTTGCAACTTCGCCGACAACAGAGATCTTAACCAGGTGGTTTACGTTGGTTTTTAACATTTCAGGTCTCCTTTAATTATTGCTAGCGCAAACTAATAAAACCGTGTAGGATGCAAAGCCAGCATGTTTGATCTAGTAACGGTTGGAAATTTCGCCATAGACCTCATAACCTCACCAAAAATTGCTTCGCCACAGCCCACTCTAGGCGGATCGCCAACCTACACTTCTATTGCAGCGGCTAAACTTGGCGCCAAAGTTTCGGTAATCTCCAGAGTGGGAGCAGATTTTCAGAATAGATATTTAGAATGGTTAAAAGCTAACGGCGTTGACCTTTCTGGACTCAAACAAGTTAAGGGCGCTGCCACAACAAAGTTTATTCTAACATACAGGAACGGAGAACGAAAACTTCAACTGAAAGACCGTGCGCCACCCATCTCAACGCAAGATATATCTGACTCTTTACAAACCATAGCTCTTCATGTAGCACCCATAGCAAACGAAATCCAAAACGCAGTTGTCGCCAAACTCCGTGGACTAACAGAAATCTTGTCGCTTGATCCCCAAGGATTCGTCCGAACCTTTGACAAAAAAGGAAACATGCGTTTAAAACCGTGGAAAGCCAACCAAGCGCTTACGCAAATCGACATATACAAGTCTTCAAGCCGCGAAATCAGAATGGTAACACGACCGAAGGAATTGCCACTTGCTATGAGAGAAATTCGAGATTATGGGGCAAAAATAGTGATGGTAACTCGAGGCATGAAGGGAACAATCCTACTAGTAGACGATGAATTTTATCACATACCCGCATGCAAGCCTAGGGTTTTTCAAGATCCAACTGGCGCTGGCGACGCCTTCATTGGCTCCTTCCTCGCCGAATACTTGCAAGGAAAAGAGCCGTTGTGGTGTGCATGTGTCGGCTCCGCGGCATCTTCCTTTGTTGTTGAAGGCATCGGACCAGCTGTGTTTGGAGAGAAAGAAGAGACCTATAGGCGAGCAAAGGGAATTTATGAAAAAGGACTTAAACAACTCAGCATTTAATATGTGCAGTTCGGAGGCTGAGACTTGGGACGAGTTGCGAAAGGCATCAAATGTACCGTAACTGGATGCGAAAAAGAAGCAGTTCGTTCGTTGCCAATCGAGAAGGTGACAGCCGCTGGACTCAAAGTAGGCGAGTCAAGACGAGCCTATCTATGCAAGGAACATTACAAAGAGTTCAAGAAAGAGACAAAAAAAGACCGAATGCTAGAAAAATGGAGACACGGAACGCGAGGCGCGCGCGCGCATGCGCGGTTATCGCGTCTTCCGAGTAGTTAGAAAGGATGATTAAACATGAGAATCCTCCAGTTGCACTCCAACTTCATAGAATATAAACCAATAAAAAAGGAAGTTGCAATAGCTGAGAAAACCGAGAAAAAAGCGAAGAGACTTGAGGAAATTGTTGTATTGTTTACCAGCATAGAAAAAGGAGACAATGACGCTGTCGCCAAAAGGGCGATAGACGAAGTTAAGGCTTCACTAGACAAGTTAAAAGTCAATCGAATTCTAATTTACCCATACGCTCACCTAAGCAGCAACCTAGCCAAACCACACAAGGCTCTTGACGTTCTAAAGGCAATGGAAAAATATGCTAGGGACATCGGTATGGAGACTTACCGGACTCCCTTTGGCTGGTGTAAACAGTTTTCCCTTTCTATCAAAGGTCATCCTCTGGCTGAACAGTCAAAGGTCGTTTTGCCAGAAAAAGTCAAAGAGAAGAAGCCCAAGTGGAAAGCGCCAAAACCAGAATACTTGCTACTAACTCTTGACGGCAAAGCGGTTCAACCAGAAAAATATCGGTTCAAGAAGGGTGAAGAAAACATTAGATTGCTTGTAGAAAAAGAAGTTTTCAAAAAGGAGGCTCCAGGCGGGGAACCAAGAATCATAGGTATATTGAAAAGGTTTGGGTTTGAATGGGAGCCTGCCTCTGATTCTGGGCATATGCGATATGGACCAAAGGCGGCGTTAATGGTTGATTTAGTCGGGGAATACGCATGGCAGAGCGTTAACGAGCTAAACATACCCAGTTTTTCTATAAAGGGAACTAACCTGTTTAATCTGGATGTTCCAGCGATTAAAGAACACGCTGAATTGTTCGGTGAGAGACAATACATAGTTGAGGTTGACAATGAACAGTACGTTCTAAAATATGCAGCTTGTTTCCCTCAGTTTTGTATGCTAAAAGATTGGCAAATCAGCTACAAACAGATACCCTTCGGAATGTTCGAAATAGCAGATAGCTACCGCTTAGAACAGTCGGGTGAGTGCCTACTTGGATTCCGCCTCAGAAGATTTTACATGCCAGACTATCACATCTTCTGCAGAGACCTAGAACACGCAAAGGAAGCAACACTAAAAGTTCATAAGAAAATTCACGAAAAAATGCGGGAATTAGGAAACGAGTATGTCTCCCTCTACAATATAACTAAAAGCTTCTTCGAAGAAAACAGAGATTTCTTTAAAAAAATGGCTAAGGCAGAGACAAATCCCGTTCTGCTCCACTTTGTTCCAGAAAAGAAATACTACTGGGTCATAAACGTAGAATACCACATAACCGACGAATTGAAAAGATCGAGAGAAATCGCTACAGTTCAAATCGACATGGGCAACGCAAAACGATTCGGAATAAAATATGTAAACGAGAAAAGAGAGGAAACCCATCCGCCAATTTTGCACATCGCAATTCTAGGCGGGATAGAACGCTACATATTCACAGTTTTCGACACAGCGCTGAAGCTAGATCCGCCACGCTTGCCTCTATGGCTTGCCCCCATTCAAGTTAGGGTAATACCGGTTTCAGGTACCTTTCTCAATGAAGCAGACAAAATTGCAGATGAAATCGCGAAAAACTGCGTAAGAGTCGATGTTGACGACCGCGCGCTAACATTGCCTAAAAAGGTTAGAGAAGCCGAAACCGAGTGGATTAACTACATCCTTGTTGTTGGACAGAGGGAAATTGATTCAGGTGTTCTGCCAGTTCGAGACAGAGAAGCCAGAAAGATTGGAAAAATGCGTCTTCAGCAACTAACAGAGATGATAAAGAAGCAGACAAAAGAAAAGCCTTTCCAGCCGTTAACTCTTCCTAGGCATCTCTCAAAGAGACCTAAGTTTTCCTTCTAAGATTTATATGTAGTAAATATTAAAATTCTCCTAGCTATAACTGGATAGATGCCGTAGTGTCCTAAGCCTTCTTGTCATTTTTGCCAAAAAGCATAAAAGAGAATCAAAGGTTGCATACATATTCTATCCTAGGAGGCTAATAAGTGAAAGGAGAACTTCTCGTTTACATTGACGGCAACTTTTACCCAAAATCAGAAGCAAAAGTTTCAGTTTACGACCACGGCTTGCTCTACGGCGACGGAGTTTTCGAAGGAATAAGAGCCTACGAAGGCGTAGTTTTCAAATTAGATGAACATTTAGACCGCCTATATCGCTCTGCAAACACCATTATGCTGCAAATACCATTGACAAAAGATGAAGTGAAAAAGGCTGTCTTAGACACCTTGAAGAAAAATAATCTCGAGACCGCTTACATACGCCTTGTTGTCACAAGAGGAATAGGAGACCTCGGACTAGACCCGAGGAAATGCTCTAAGTCAACCGTTATAATAATCACTGAGCCATTAATACAATTACATAGCGAAAACAGGAAGAAAAACGGCATAACAGCAATGATTTCATGGGTGAAAAGAGACCCAGTTGACGCCACAACCCACGAAATTAAATCGTTAAACTACCTAAACAGCATCCTCGCTAAAATAGAAGCCAACATAGCTGGCGTAGATGAAGCTATATGCCTAGACAAAAGTGGCTTCGTCTGTGAAGGAGTTGCCGAAAACATATTTATGGTTAGAAACGGAGAGATTGTGACCCCGCCGATTTGTACTGGGGCGTTACCTGGAATCACTAGGGGAGTTGTCATGAAGTTGGCGAAAAAGCTAGAGTATTCGATGGTTGAAAGAAACATTACTCCAAACGAGCTTTTCAATGCAGATGAAGTGTTCTTCACGGGAACTGCTGCAGAAATAATACCGGTTAGAGGAATAAATAAGCGAGTTATCGGCAACGGAAAGCCTGGACCTATAACTCAGCGAGTAATGGAAGAGTTCTACAAGCTTACAAGAGAACCGAAAGAAGGAACATTGATTCCTTAACTCTCGAAAATGCAAAAGCTGTTCAACCATGCTTTGACATAAACTCTTCTAGTAAGTTAAATGCCGCTTCAAGAGTCTCGATTGGTGGTAAAATAACAGACCTAAAATGCCCATAGCCATAGGTTGGCTCAAACCCCGAACCATAAACGAAAAGTACACCTGTCTCTTCTAACAAATTATAAACAAACTCGGCATCAGTTTTCCATTTCGAACCCACAGCTTCAACTCTTGGAAAAAGATAAAAGGCTCCTTCAGGTTTGGCGCAGCTTATTCCATCTATCTCGTTCAGTCTTTTCCAAGCGTAGTCTCTTCTTTTTCGAAGCTTTCTCACCATCTGCAAGATGTGGTCTTGTGGTCCCCTTAACGCTGCAACCCCAGCCTTTTGCACTGGCGTATTGGCGCTAAGTCTCACCCGCGCTTCTTTTTCAATGCATTCTTTAAGTTCAGTTGATCTTCCGTTGCTGTCGTGAAAGTATATGTAGCCTAGTCGCCAGCCAGTCATGAGATATGTTTTGGAGAAGCCGTTTAGTCCGACAACGGGCACATCCTTGGCTACGCGAGAAGTGCTTACAAACTTTTCTGCGTATACTATTCGGTCGTAAATTTCGTCAGAGATGAGCAGCAGGTTGTGTTCGCCAGCTAAGTCCACAATTTCCTTTACAACCTTCTCTCTGTAGAGGGCGCCACAAGGATTGTTAGGGTCAATAACCACAATCGCTCGAGTTTTTGCGGTTACTTTTGCTCTGAGGTCATCTACGTTAGGTTGCCAACCGTTTTCTTCCACGGTTTCATATGCAACCGGCTTGCCTCCGAAAAACTTGACATAAGAAAGGTAAGGTGGATACGTCGGACCCGGCACCAAAACTTCGTCGCCGTTTTCCACTATAGCAGCCATAACCATCTGGATGCCTTCAGAGATTCCATGCGTAACAACCACGTCTTCCGGTCGAATCTCCACTCCGTTAACTTTCTTTTCTTTTTCACAAACGGCTTCTCTAAGCTCTGGCAAACCTTCAGAAGGCGCATACCAGTTGGCTCCTTCCTTTACAGCCTTTATTAACGCCTGTTTAATGTGATTCGGAGTGTCAAAATCAAACTTTACAGGGTCGCCTATGTTGAGGTAAATTATCTTCTTGCCCTTTCTTTCTAGCTGTTTAGCTTGGGCTACAACGTCTCGAATGGCATACTTAATGGTGCGTACTCGGTCTGTGACTTGAAACATTTTCATAACCGCCTTTTCTGTTGCATTTTGATTCTAAAAGCCTTTTCCATGCCTCCGTAGAAACCTGAGGCGTTCTTATTGGGGACGGTCTCTGTTTTTATCTTCACTCTCTACGACCGACTTTTTACAAAGGCTGGAGGGTTACACTTCGTTTTGCCATGTAGCAATGTATCCTTGTAATGTTTCAGCAGTAACTGTGACACTCGTGCCTTGATAGTTTGTCCAGTTCCATGCGCATGTAAACATCACGGATTGACTAGAATTAAGGAAGTGCGGGAAGGAAACAAGTTCGCCATTCATCGTTATGTTTTGAGACGGAATTGTTTCTTGGTTTATTGTTAATTTTGTAATGTTAACATATGTGGCAGATGTTTCAGCGTTTTGAACTGTAACGTTGAAATGCTGAGTGTTTATCGTAGAATTAAACTGTGCCTCAACAGTTAATCCAACGTAAGGCAGCCTAATTTGAGCAGTAGGGCCGGAACCTTCAGACACAAAAACAATGACTTTTATTACTTGGCCAGTATAATTTGACCAGTTCCAGAGCCCCCTAAAAGTTTCGGAACTTCCCACCTCTAATGAACGAGACGAAACTTCTACATCATGTAACCGACGTGTGCCATCTTCAGTCAATACTACTATCTGATCAATGTTTACACTAGAAGGAGAATAAGAGGGATTGAGGATTACAACGTCCAAAAAGGTTGTGTTCTGAGCGGAAAATTCTACATCTTCTATGCTTAGAGTGGTTTTTTCTGGGAGTTGATATTCTTTGGAGGCGTAATAGCCCATGGTCCATACATAGGACAACGTGGCGCCAACAATTAAAGCAACTAACAATGAGATGACAAACATAGACTTTGAAATTCCACGTGTGCTCTGAAGCAGGCGCATAGTTTTTCACCTATAGTAAACCCTTATGAATTTCACTTTAAGTATTCAAACTTTTCCCTTAAAAGGCACGTAAGAAACGACAGCGATGTGGTTCTAAGCGGGCATTAACCCTTTAGCTCTTTCCGCTGCTTTGGTAACAGCCGAAATAATGGTGGCTCTCAAACCGCCTCTTTCTAGTTCGAGAAGACCCTCAACTGTCGTGCCAGCAGGCGTGGCTACCTCATCTTTGAGCTTAACCGGGTGCTCGCCAGTTTCAACGACCATCTTTGCAGCGCCAAGCGTTGTTTGAGCAGCGAGCGTTATGGATACATCTTTGGGCAATCCGAGTCTTACGCCAGCGTCTGCTAGAGCATCTATTATGAGGTATATGTAGGCTGGACCGCTACCAACCAAGCCTGTG
>JRER01003544.1_pt1 | contig 11309 bp, 16 predicted proteins | sample 210161 | NCBI WGS metagenome assembly JRER01 (sample SAMN03019618, study PRJNA260268) | marine sediment metagenome | biome: Marine; feature: Sediment; material: Clay; isolation source: clay from marine sediments 136 meters below sea floor depth collected from... | place: New Zealand: Canterbury...
AGTAACCTCAATAGACGATGACGTAGCCACCATCAAAACCGACGTAGGCACAGTAAAAACAGACGTATCAGACATACTAGAGAAAGAAATAACGGTAGACTTAACGCCCGTATGGATCGCCGTGGTCTTCTCAATACTAGCGTTCATAGTCACAATAGCCACAGCATACATGCTAAGAAGCAAACTGGCATAACAACGTCGAAGACGAGAAATAACTTTCCCTTTTTTTTCTGTTGTTTATCAGTAATGTTAAATAGTTTGTTTAGGCATAGTTTTTAAGGGCAGAAAGACAATAAAAAGAAAGGAGAAAAGAAGAATGAAAAAAGTAGTGAAAGTAACCCTACTGTTGATGGCAATATTGACGGTGATTTACATTAGTGCAGTAGTGTATGCAAATACCAATGCTAACGCTTATCCCCACCGCTATGTTCTTTATGGAGCATTCGAATACGAATCGGAAACACCACCCACCGACTGGTATACGCCGGAGCAACTAGGAATATATGACGTAATAGAGTATGGAGAGAATGCGTCTGTGTTTCACATCGCAGTTGACCGAGAAAAAGAACCTTTTCCGTTTGGTCCCTATGGAACGGACGACCAGCTGACAATATTCCTATACAAACACAAGTTTTATCAGGTCTCGCCACTCTGGGTGTCCTACGGATTACCTAAAAGCATCAAGCAATTGCAAATTCCGATAGGTGGAGCGTTAGGAGTATGTTGGATCTTCACTGGAGTTCTATTCCTTAAATGGAGGAAGAAAGAATGAAGACGATGCTATTGGCTGTGTTAATTTTTCTACTGTTGCTGACTCCAACTTTTATAAACGTTCCAGAAGTCTCAGCAACGACAACTGAAGACTTGCGTGTTGCTTATGCGTTACCAGAGGATGTTCCTTGCGAGCCAATGCCAGAAAACTACACCACTGAAGATTATCTAAATACGACAAATCCATACAGCCAGGTAAATCCATTAGGCGAGGAAAGCGAGGAAGAAGGGGGAAACCCATTATATGTTCTGGTTTTCGGAGACGAGGAAGAAAGAGAAATCATTCGAACATACAACGGTTTCCATACATGGGATTCGTGGGCTAAGCTCCAAATAGAACGCGGTGATGAGGCGTTAGTGGCAAACTTTGGAATAGACATTCGCATTCTAGGGTTTGAAGAGTGGGATAGTGATGATAGCAAAGACAATATGTATGACCTCTGGTATGAACTGGAAGAAGACACAGAGCAGTATCTTCGCACATGGTACGATGGCGAGTGGTGGAGCGGTTATGTTGACGCAGTCATCGGTATAACATCACAAGTAGACCCGGATCCAGTTCCAGGGTTGTCCCCAGGACCTGAATACCTCGACCAAGGGAGAATCTTTACACTTCTGAATTGGCGGATATATTGGGCGGATGACAATCTAGTGCAACATGAAGTCAGTCACCTCTTCTATGCTGATGATCATACCCCTACCTGTTGTGTTATGGCTGGTCATACGCATTACCAGACATTCATATGGGAAAACGGGCTTTGGCCAGTCTTCAACGATGTGCCTTGCGCCTATACTTCATATTCTTGGTGTACAAGCTGCAGTCAAACCATACAACAAAACAGCGGGACATATCTCCCTTACACTTTAACCATCTCTGTTAATTACGGCGGCACTACTGACCCAACGTCTGGAATTTACAATTATGACTATGGCTCTTCTGTGACTGTTACGGCTACTGCAAATTTAGGCTACACTTTTGACTATTGGTGGCTTGACAACGAAATAGTCGTTGATAATCCAATAATTATTACAATGGATTCTGACCACACGTTAGTAGCTTCCTTTGGACCAAAGCCAGTGTGTGCAATGAAAACTAAAACAGATGGATACTTCTACGTGCCAATCCTAGCTTCAAACCTTCTTAGAATCGAAATGCTGTTTGACAACTCAGACATAGTGGGAGATCAAAAAGGCGGAACCTCGCCCTACGCCATTCAAGCATATCCAGACGGAATCGTTGATTTGAGGGATACCTTTTTCATATCTCTCTATTACGGAACAACCGAAGGAGACGCTGATTGGGATTACATGACGGATATTGTTCCAGACGGAGTATGCGATTTGCAGGATTACTTCACGGTTTGCCTCAACTATGGGGCGTTCGGAACATACAGCACCGACCTTTCAGGGGTTACAGTAACATTCGACACAGGGCAAGTGAAATCACCTTACCTTAGTCTCGTATCCATCCCAGAAGGCGCTACAAACTTCACAGTCAAACGATACGGCAATCCAATAGGTGCAATGGTAATCTTCTGGTGAAAAATCTAAACTTCCCCTTTTTTTCTGTTGTTTGAATTTAGAGAAATGTTTAAGCTCTCAAAAGGAGAATAGTTAGATGGTTAAGCCAACACAGAACTGTGTTGGAGGCTGTTCACCGCCTAGCCCTAATTGAGGGGCAGAAAGAGAACAAAAGGGGGAGATGAGAAAATGACTGCTGAAAAGTCTGAGTTGCCAGTGAGACCTACAGTGGTGTCCATTACTTCGGTGATAATTTTTCTTAGCGGATTTATTTGGACAGTATCAGCGACAATCGCGGGTGTGGGTATAGTAATGATTCTACCTCCTCTTCCAAGCATTTTTGTTATTGCCACTATCTTCTTTCTTGTAGCAGGTCCACTTTTTATTCTGTCTGGCTATAACTTATGGAAAATGAAGAAGTGGGCGGCTCAACTAGCGACGACAATACTTCTATTTGACCTAATATCAACGCCCTTCATGCGTTTATCAGCACCATTCTTAGGCATAGGCATACGTGACATAATTGCATGGATAGCAGACATAATAATGTTAGTTCTCATAGCTCTAGCTTGGAAACACTTACGGAATGAGAGTCTCCCCCATAAATAAAAAGAGGAAAAAGAAAGATGAAAAAGCAATTTGCATTCGTAAGTCTTTTGATAGCTATGGTTGTTCTAACACTAATGCCAATCTCTCTTGTGCGTGCCATAAATATTCGACTAAAGCCCATTTCAGGTTCAGACTGCGACACGACGACATTTGAATACCACGACCATGTGTTAGCAGAAGGTTTTGCTGTATCTATATCTGCGGATATACCCTTTGACGCTATTACTCAAATCAGATTCGGTTGTGCAGTAGCAGGCCTCGGTGATCCTTGGATCGAAGGTGGCGGCGGTGCTTGGGCTAAATTCACTCCTTATGTGAAAGAGATGTGGGTGAAAGTTGAAGGCGGTCCTGACTATGAAACATACACAGGTTCAATATCTGATAACACTGGAACTGGTGCGGACGATTCGAACGACTATGGAATAATCTTGAATACGTTGGAACTTATTTTCTTTGCTTGGGATATTTATGATTGGCTTCAAGAAATCTATGAAGAACCTCCAGATAAAGAATTTCAACCAGAAGATCCGGGTGGATGGGTTAAAGCTATTACACGACAGACGATTCCAATAGTTGACTCAGATGAGCCACGACTTCAAACTGCTGGTGCAAACGTTTTGGGTTACTTCGAGGAAGGCTGTTCTCGGATTCTTACTGTTACAGCTCAAGCCGAAATCTACTATCAGATTTATGATATCATCAACAACGTCGTTAGTCATGGATACATTGGCACTTATTCAGTTAGCTTTGAAGTGTCTGTTGACCCAGTGTGTGCGATGAAAACCAGAACAGACGGATACTTCTACGTGCCAAACGTAGCGTCAGACCTTCTTAAAATCGAAATGCTGTTTGACAACCCGGACATAGTGGGAGATCAAAGAGGCGGAACCTCGCCTTACTCAACCATTCAAGCATATCCGGATGGAAAAGTTGATTTGAGGGACACCTATTTCATAAGCATGCATTACGGGAAAGACGAAGGCATGCCTGGCTGGAATTACATGACCGACCTTAATTCCGATGGGAAATGTGATTTAATTGATTGTTTCATTGTTGACATGAATTATGGAGCATTTGGAACATACATCACTGACCTTTCAGGGGTTACAGTTACGTTCAACACGGGTGAAGAAATAGAATCTGACGCCAATGGTTACTTAGCAATCCCTCAAGACGCTACAAGCTTCACGGTCAAACAAGATGGCAACCTTATAGGCGCAATGGTAATCTTCTGGTGAAAAATCTAAACTTTCCCTTTTTTTTCTGTTTGTTTATCAGCAATGTTAAAATAATCAGTTTCGCATAGCTTTAAGGATAGAAAGAGAACAAAAAATAGAGGAATAAGAATGAAAATGTCTAAGATTAAGATAGCGGTTCTAGTGTTGCTTACAGTTGTCGTGACCGTAGCGGTGCTTCCTCTCATGAATGTGGCGTATGACGAGTTTTACTTTAAACCTTGGTATGAAAGTCTTACTCCAATTAAAAAAGAATATGCGCATCCAACGCCTTTCTTCGCCACGTGGTACGGCTTCGGAACAATTGCAGTTTGGGCGTGTTTAGGCTTCGTTTGGCTGACCTATTTAATAGTTAAGCTGAAGCAAAGCCGGAATTTTCACCTTTTTCCTCGTCAGCCTGCCTCTAAGGCGACCCGTGAACATTCACTCATTTTGTTTGGGACTCCTTTCCACCCTTTCCTTATGGTAACTTTGGTACAGTTTGACGGCTTCTTTTGTGGTTTTAGCTTGTCCGGACTCTATCAAGTATTTGACGGCTTCTTCGGAGGGTTTTTCAGGCCATACTTTACCTAGGTAACAGTCTCGCACGGTTTTACCGCTTCCATGCGCCACATAATAGTAGGGTCCATGTGGGCATTTTTTACAATTGGGTTTTCCACATTTTACAAAGCGTGGTTTCCGGCGTGTGCCTATACGTCCGCAACGAGGACAGATGATTCGGTTTGGATGTTTGTTTTTATTCATGTATCCACTCTCTTACACAATAGTGTTGTGTAAGGTATAAACCATGTTCCGCTTATTAAAGGTTGTGTAAGACATTCACCCCAAAAAGAGAGGAGTTCTGCAGAATCCATGCCTTCAATGAGAATTTTGTTTCTACTGGTTCTCCCACTTCAGAAGATTTTGTTTCGCCCTGTCGTGCACAGCAAATATAGAAAGATAGGAAATGTTTGCTCATGTATTCTTGTTCTTGGCTTTTCCATGTTTTTTCGTCGGTTTCTCGATTAATAATTAGGCTGTTAAGATGTTGTTTTGCTTCCCTATATGTTAAAGTTAAGTCGATCTCCTGGTAATCCAAGCCATGTTTATCACAGAATTTGCGAAGCTGCCAAAACTGTAGTCCATTCAGTACAAACACCCCAAACAGAAAAAAGAGGAAGTTACTGTGCTGTTTTATCTATCAAGTCGAGATACCGTTGCCCACCCTTATACGTAGTTAATGTGAAACGTGGCGCTGGAGTTAACTTAGATTTAGCCATGACTTTATTTATGAACTTGACGATTTTCTTTTCTTTTTGTTCATGTTTTTCATCGCTGGACGCAAATGAAATTTTGGTGCAATGATTGCTTGTTACGTAAGTTTTTTCTTCTACGTCAAAGCCCCACCAATTTTCATAGTGGTGTCCACCTTTCTCTACGTAACTGGCGTGTCGTGCATAGAACTTGATTTGATAGTTTTTAGTGTCCACTTCACTGAATGTTCCATTTGATCTGATAATAATGCGTACTCTTTCGGGAGCAAGTGTTCTTACAGCGTTTAAAGCTATTTTATGGGCTAGTTTCTGTAGCACTTGTTCAAACTGTTGAAAACTGAACTGGCTTCTAATTGTTGGCATAACATCACCCCAAAAAAATCAGGAATGTTTTTCAGTGAATAGTTTCAGCGAGAATTTTTCGGAGCTAATAATGGGAATTGGTTTTTCTCTTATTTCTTGTGGAAGATACTGTAGGCACATACAACAACTAATTATATGAAGTAATCGTATCGATGATTTTTTATTTAGACGTTTATCTATTTGGTGGATCTGCACACGGTTAGGGCCTATTCCTGCGGAAACTCCAAGATTCGCAATCATGCTGAACATCCACATAGACGTAGCCATAATGCCTCCAGCCGTATTGACATTTTCAGCGTGTTTACCTTCTTTTTGAAAGAATTTATACCATTTTTCCCCTATGACTTCTTTGTTTGTTTCAACCCAATCCCAGAAAGCATCAAACAATTGTGTTCTAAATAGTTTAATAGCGTCTTGCATTGTTTCACCCCACCATAAAAAAAAGGGAAGATTTCGGCATTTTACCTCATCTCGTCAAGCACGGTTAGTTGTTTTTCCTTCGTCCTCTAACCAGCTTATCCTGAACCATCATCGCCTCGATTAGGTTGTAGATTGTCCACATTCCCTTCGTTATACCTTTCAAGAAAGCCTCATGGTTGTCTTCTTCGGCAAGTTCACCATTCACAGCGTAATGTTCGAAACCCATAATGTAATCCACGAGATAACTCGCCCAGAATTTCCAAGCCTTCTTCGAAATCGGTTTCTCAACATATTTCTCCAAAATCCTTTTGCCACATTTGACACATACAACCTCTAACACTTTATCCTTTTCCATGGTTAAGTCTAAGTAGTCTTCCTTCCAACTTCCTTTCATGTTGGTAGCGTCGTAAACCACTTGCTCCACTAGAATCTTAAACTTGTTTCCTCCGCAGCTGGGACATACTATTTTCTTTTGTTCTTCTATTTTTTGCATTTTTCACCCCAAAAAAGGGAAGATTATTGTCTGGTTTTCATGTACGTCTGGAAAGGAAACAGTTTTGCTTCTATTTCTTCAACGATTAGTCGTGCGTCTGTTTGCCAAGCTGGAATCCAATCACGTACAGGCTTGCCAAATTCGTTGCGTTTAAAGAATTTCTTGAGGTATTCGACAGTTGGGTAATGTGTAATCCAGCCGTGAATGTTATAGTGTGCAATGCTTCCACAACATAAGGTGAGAAACTGGTAGAAGTACCGTGAAAGTAAAGGTTTTCCCCCATTCGGTATTCTTAACATGGATCCGATTGGTATCCACTTAGGTCTTCGCTGGTCATATAATGTGCCATGCTTCAGAATAATGTTAAGGTTGCGTAGAATCCGTTTTTTACTCCATACACTATTACCGTTGATTAGTATTGCTGCTTTCAAATGGTGAGTATCGATTAACTCTTGGATTCTAAGCCTAGCTTCACCTTCCGCCATTTCATTAAGGCCTATAATTGTCGCTAAGATGTTTTGGGCTTTTTCTTTCTGTCCTTTGTGTCCACGAAAACTAATCTTCAATTTCATTGGTTTAGTCACCCCAATAAGAGAAAAAAAAGGGTTAATGAGCCTTGTCTTTCGTGAAGGCTTTCAACGAGAAATGGTCGCTTCTGATTGGTGGCGGTTTCCAGTAGAATTTTGTCATGTCTGGCGGATTCCAACGGTTTGCCAACCTCCATATCTGACTATTGTTATCCAAACGCAAGGTGTCAGCGCAAATTATGAAGTAAGGATGACGGCTCATTATAGCCATGTTGACTAGACACGCACGGTATAATGGAAGACTAATTTCTATTCCGTATAGTCTCAATGGAGCCTTAGGATACATTTGACTTGCCACAAGGAGGAATCTTCCCGTTCCAGTACAAGGGTCGAGTTGTGTTTTGATTGGGATCTCTACAGGTTTTAAATGGTGTGGCGCCATGTGCCAGAATATTTCATATCCTATAACGTACCTAAGGAGAGATATGAAACAGAATACTTCAGCTTCATACACCCATGGATCCGGGTGAACAGCCTTCGTCATAAACTGCACTATTGCTTTCGGTGTCATGTTCTGTCCTGGACCCACCAACCCTTCTTCCGTGTAGACTTCACCTAGATAGTCCCACGGTTTCTTTCTACAAGCCTGAATGAATCCTTGTACTTGAGGCTTCACTTCTTTTGCGAGTTCCACATGTTTTGTTTTAGTTATTCCCAATTCATCTGCCAACAGCTCTACAAGTATTTCCCAACTTCTGAAACGGCCATAATGCAGTTTCCGCTTTATCTTCTGAAGAATAGCATACAACAACTTCTTTGGAGGGTTCTTTTCGTATTGTCTCAGTTGAATCTTGTCGACTAAGTTCAGTAATTCTTTACTCAATTCACACCCCAAAATAGAAAAAAAGGGAAAATTAGTCTGCGTATTTTTCGACCTTCTCAAACTTAAGCGCAAGATTGTTCTTGTGATAATCGCATAGATACATTGTTCTGCCACCAAACATCGGGGCATCTTTAGCTACCTTTACTTTCCATTTAACTGGACCGCATGCTGGTCTTGGACGGAAACTTAGGGCTCGTATTATCTGCCAATCACATGTCTTTCCTTTTGCCTTTGCTCTTCGCATAAGACATTCACCCCAGAAAAAAGGGAAGCCTTCTCCACAGCTTTCTATCCACAGAGGTAGAGCTTCAATCTGTCACGTAGCTTTTATAGTACTTTTCTCCTCTCTTCCCTTGGTCTCCTAGTAAGCCTAAGGTATAGAACTCTATTCTTTCTCGCCTCGGGCTTGCCGGGAGATCTCAAACATATGTATAATGATTTCAAATCGGATCTGTGTTTCATCCGGCATTGTTTTCACCCCCTAAAAAAAGAGAAAGGAATTGAAGGGAACCAGTGAACCTTCGGTTCTGTCTTAATTCACGCAGATACCGTACTGCCATTATATATTCTTGTAGAATCTCCTGTTCCGCCCATTCTAAACGGTCTTTTATGAACTGCATGGTTTCGCATTTGCCTTCTGTTCTGTCCCAATAGTTGCCGAACACGTAGTTTTCTACTTGAGGGCATTCTGGATAAACTTGTCCGACGTCGTTGATTAGGTTCAAGTACCAGGGGCATCGGCTACCACAATATCTTTCTATGCATAATTGAAGCTCTAGCTGACATCGTTGGCAATGTTTGAAGTGACGGAGTAGTCGCAAGTCGTTTTTGAATTGTCTAACATCTCTTACTGTTTGCCGTTCATCTGCTTCTTTCTGTTTTGTCTGTTCAACTTGGTTGAGTAGTAAAAGCAAGTTTTTAGACATTTCGCACCCCATAGAAAAAAAAGGAGATTATTGAACGACTTCCAGAAAAACTGGGAACCGCATAACGCCGTTTTCTGTGGTCTTGTAATATTTCACTTGCACTTTCAAGTCAGTTTTGACTGCTATGTATGGTTGTTTTATGTCGAATGGCTTCTTGATTTTCGGCGAGTCAGTAAAGATGTCTTTGATTTGCCTTAGTTCCCAATCGTTGAAGCCTGAGCCTACACACCCGCAGTAACGACCTTTTCTAGTTAAGACGAGGCTGCCGAAGAAGTGAGCTCGCATATTTTTTCCTTTTGTGAAGCCTGCTACTGAACATTCTTGGAATCGCCAGTTCTTGACTTTCAACCAGTTATATGAACGGTCAAAACTGTATTTACTGTTAACGTCTTTCAAAACTACGCCTTCCTCATCTTTAGCCTTCACTTGTTTAAAGTGAGCTGCGCAGTCCCTTCTTGACGGCACAAACTGTATTGAGCAGTCGTCCATCCATTTCTTTGCCACTTTTAGTATGTCTTCTAGTATTTGTTGTCTTTCATACCAAGGTTTATCTGTTAAGTCCTCACCGTTGAACATTGTGATGTCAAAAGCCTTATGTATGATTGGATATTGCTGTCTTAACATGAAGTCTGGAAAATGTGTAGAACATCTTTTTTGTGAACCTGTGAACTCTATCTCGCCTTTATTGTTGATGTAGACTGCTTCTCCATCAATGCTAAATTCAATATTTGGAATCTGCTCTGCGGTACGGACAAGCTCGGGAAGTCGTTGAGTGTAGTTTACGCCATGTCTGTTCTGAATGTTTACTACATCGTCGATTTTGTTTATGATAACTCGTGTCCCATCAAATTTTTCTTGAGAGACAAACTTTCGCCTTTTCAAGTCGTCGAAGTCGCCTGTTTCACATAACATTGCTTCTGTCTTCAATTTGTCACCCCAATAAAAAAAAGAGGAGGTAAAAGAGTGTTGTAGATTGTTATTGTGCTACTACCAAAGCTTCAACAGGAGGCAACCGTTTCAAAGTTGGCGGTTGAGAAACAGGTTTTGCCGTCGTTGGAATCTCCATCATATGTTGAAACTCTACTTTTGCTTGAGTGAGTTTCATAACCCAGACAAACTTGTCTTCTCTTATCACTGGATATATAATTGCGTAGTATTGGACAAAACCGTTTCCCCACGAAAACAAAGCAATGCCTACAATATCTTCTTTCAAATATCGTTCTGCCTCTTTGTATAATGTGCCTGTTATGCTTTCTTCCATGTGGAATAGTTCGTATGTGCTGACGTGGAGAAAATCTGTTATGCTTGTTACTGGTACTTCCTTGATGATTTGGATCTCCTTTGTTCTGGAGAAAGGCCTGACTTCAACTTCATTACCGTCTTCCTGCATATGGAAATAATGAATCGCAGATTTAGCGACTTCTTTACCATCTTCACTGAAAAGCTTCCAATGATAGCTTGGCAGTATTTCACCGTTTGGTAGAACTCTTTTTTTCTCAACTTTTACGCCTTCATTGTTTCGCATGATTACGTGAGGCTTCGGTGCCAACGTGTTCTCGTTGACTTTCTTATATTTGACTTCACAATTGATTTTTGTTGTTATTAGGCGCATTTTACACCCCAAAAAAAGAAGAGGGTTAAGGATCGACTACAACTGCTTTCTCCAAGATTTTACGGTTTTGTCTGTCGTTGATTTCCCTAATATATTGCTGAGTTAAGCAGACAGCTTCTTTCAATGTTAAGTGATTATGGATTCTGTCACGGTATCGTATGCCAATGCTGTTTGTGTAAAAAACAAACACGTTCCAGAACTGTTCATTCCACATTCTGAACATTCGTATAAGCTCTTTTGTTTCTCTGCGAATGTTGATTCCTCGGGTTAGCTTTAGCACGCCGACTCTCCATGTTGGCTCCATCTTCATTAGGTCACGTGTAAACTTCTGGAAAAGCTCTTCGTCACTCATGTTTGCACCCCAATGGCGGAGAGTAGGGGATTCGAACCCCTGCCACATGACAGACAATCACGTATCATATCAGACTAGACCAACTCTCCACCCCAAAAAAGGAGGTTAGAGTGAAACCTCATTTCAAGATTCCTTTACGTCGAGTGTCAAGTTCTGAAGCAGAGAGATATAACTTTCTTATATCATCTTCGCTGAGGTTTTCCCAAGGAATAGACGGGAGTTTTCCAATTACTCCTTCTATTACATCGACAGCAAATTTTCTCGTTTCGTTCATGCCCATTACACCCCAAACCCCAAAAAAGTCTTTGTTCAGGTGTTAGACTCATCTGTCCCGCTAAGGCGAA
>JRER01000489.1_pt1 | contig 11305 bp, 12 predicted proteins | sample 210161 | NCBI WGS metagenome assembly JRER01 (sample SAMN03019618, study PRJNA260268) | marine sediment metagenome | biome: Marine; feature: Sediment; material: Clay; isolation source: clay from marine sediments 136 meters below sea floor depth collected from... | place: New Zealand: Canterbury...
GCAAACCCACTTCAGACAAGCGCCATAAGTAAGTTTCTTTCCTCACCAATTTGTATCAATTTATGTGATTTTGTACCTCACATGGAGATGGTTTGGACGCAATACCAACAGCGTTTGGCGAGCTTGTAGCAAGGTTTTGGATCGGTGGGACGATACCTTCAATCCTGACCTTATCTCCAGTAATAACCACCTTATCTAGGAGGAGTTCTATAATCTTTCGCTTGTCTTCAAAGCCGAGCATATGCAACCTGGAAGTGATATCAGCATAAAGGAATTTGATGTTAGTTTCAATTTCCTCCCAGTCAATCATTCTTTTTATTTGCTGTTCTAGCTCGGCCATTTCTCGCTTCACTCTCTGTCTCTCAACCCGTATCTTCTGCACTTCATCGTTGTATTGTTTTAAGGTGATTTCCTCATCATACTCATACAACTCAGCAGCCCGTGCCTCAGCTTTCTTGAGTTTCTTTAACCTCTTTTCCAGTCTTTCGAGCTCTTCCTTGCGATAGTCAGTTTTATCAGCTTCAGTTTTCTGTATTTCTTTAAGTTGAGTAACGAGCGCATCTGGGTGAGCGAGCGCTTTGAAGAGCGCCTCCCATACCGTGAAGTCCAGAATCGAGGCACTTACTGATTTTGCAGAGCAAGTTCTAGGAAGAGGAGACCTGTGGTGGCGATTGCTACATTGATAGAGTAGGTTGAATCTGGACACAGATCCATAACAGGGTAAGCCACACAGCCCACAAAATATCTTGCCCCGTAAAAGGTACGGATGGCGAGTATTGCGAGGAGATCTTCTCGCGTTTCGTTTTAACTGGCCTTGTGCTCGCTCCCACGCTTCTTGGTCAATAATTGGAGGAACTGATATAGCAATCCATTCCTCTTTTGGCCTGAGCTCCCGGGAAGTGTTCTTTAACCTTCTGTAATGTGTTGTTTTGTGTGAATTCTTGGGTGGGATAGATCGGTATTTATTGTAGTGGGCAACTCCGGCATAGGTTTCATTCGTGAGTATGTGGTGCACGGTACTTTTTCTCCAGACCGAGCCCCCAGACTGAGTCCGAACTCTCCGCTCGGTCAGCCGGCGAGCAATAGCCTCCACACTAAGACCTTCCCACGCACACCACTGAAACATTTTTCTCACCCAATGAGCTTCTTTTTGGTTAATCTCGTAGCGGCCTGGTGTCTCCCTGGTTCGCTCGATGTAGCGGAATCCGTATGGGGGCTTTCCTCCCACAACAAACCCATCTTGTGCTTTTTTCACTTTCCCACGGCATGTTCTCCGTTTGATCTTTCCTCGCTCCCATGCACTAATCAGTCCAAGGATATCAAGTCCAAGTTGCTCATCTTCAGTTTTTGCAGGTGGCACAGAAAGAAATTCAACAGAGACGCCCTTTTCCTCCATTTGTTGCTGGAGCAACTTCTGCCCGACAAAATTCCGAGCCAGACGATCGGGCTCGGTGATGAGAACAACGTCTATTTCCTTTTGCTCTATCTCATCCAAAAGGCGGTCAAGATCCGGTCTTTGAAAAAGTTCCCCACTGTAACCCTCGTCAATATATTTTCCTACGAGCTGCCAGCCTCTCTCCTCTACGGCCTTGGTAAGTCTCTGAACCTGAATCTGAACGGTTTGCTGTTTCTCTTGCTCAGTAGTGGAAACACGCGCATAGATAGCGGCTTTTTTTCTCCTCGTTTCATTTTCCTTTGCAAGACCTAATTCTCCGAAAACATCCTTCATGAGAACCTACCTTTCGTGATTAGCTTGTAAGCTTCAGTGAGTCTTGTCTGATAGTCTTTTGAATGTGTCCGCTTGAGTTCCACCTGATAGAATCCTGCCCGAGGTTTGAGAACAACTCGAGATAGAACAAGAAAGGCTCTCCCATTGATCTTCTCAGCCCGAAAGGTGGCACTCACGATTTTTTGTGAGTTGAAGCAATCTTCAGCCTTTTGGTAAAGCTTTTCATTCACTTCTCCCTGATTGGAGTGTACTTCTCCGTAAAAGATATCCCCGCACATCCTTTTAAAGTCAGCTTCATACTTGACAGTTCCCTCTCCCCCGAGGAGAAACTTCTTGAGCTCCCACAGGGTAGAGACTCCACACGCTTCAAGATAGTTTAGATGAAGAAGGTCATTCAGCACGTAGTCTGGGAAACACTCCGGTTGAGAAACGGGATTGAGCCATACAATCTTATCTGGACGAGGAATAAGTCCAGTGTTTAGAGAGTAATCAAATAGTTTTTCCGATGCTCTACTAATTCGTAACAGTTCAGGTTTAGTAAACAATTTACTTCCTCAATTGGTTTTTTTGTTTTTTTCCTTGCTTCCTTTTTTGTTTGCTAGCTTTTATACCTTTGGTCAAGGCGATAGCAACCAAAGCACCTAACCCAAACCAAGCAACCTTCTCCCAGGTATCATCTTGATTCTTTACGTGCTGGAGGATATTTTCTGCAGAAGGCGAGAGCTTATAGAAGAACCTCCCATTGTAGTGTGGTAGAACCTCCTTAGATAACCAGCGTTTCTGGTGAAAGTAACCGAGCCAACGAGTAGCAAGCTCTAGACTTATCCCTAGCTCGTGAGCCAATGAGGAGGTGGTTACCGTTTTTTTTCGCAGTATGTATCCCAGAATTTCCACTTCTCGAAGTTTTCCCACAGCAATTATACTATACACGAACCAACATTTTTGTCAAGTATTTTCAAACACGATCACTGGATATAATTTCGAAGGAAGCAGACCAAGCCTTTAATTCTCCCAGAAATTTGTTCTTGCATTTCGCCAATCTCAGCCAAAGATTAAATTAAATTTATGTTTAATTTCTTGTATACAAGAAATCGAGACTAGGAGAAATCGAGTTTGCGGCAATCTTACTCTATGGGCTGACCAATAAGTAATCCCGGGCTGGCACAAGCCTGATATACAGAAAATGAGCGTGTGTTGGATTGTTTGGCTCCCCGGATTGGACAATGTTGATAACAAATCCACCATGTTTGAGAAGTTGTATAGAATGGCTCCTCGAGACCCACGTAATACGAACCATCCAGAGATAGTGATAAAGGGTCAACCAATTAACCTAGAGGAACGCACTCAGAGCTCTCATAACATAGATTTGACATCACCTCGAGTGTGTGATATAAGAGAGAAATAGTAGTTATTTAACCGCTGGATCTATGCATTTATTGTTTGAGGCATTTAGAAGCCTTACGCTGCAAGAATTGAAGTACTTGTCAGATTACTTAGGCTGGTCTAATACATGTCGGACAGATCGAAGATGAGCAACTATTACCCCGAGAAAATTGGGCTCGCGGTGGATCCGCTGCTAGATCCCTACGCACATCTAGCGATCGCGTCGGGGCGCTGCCGTTCTGATGAGAGAGCCCTCCACGACTTTGCTGAAGCCCTGCTGCTTTTTCCCACAGTGGTCCTGCCTGCGGACTATCCTATCGTTGAGAGACTGTATGAGTACTTCTCCGTCGAGGACCTCAAACCCCTACTAGAAGATGGTCGTCTTCTATTCTGTTGTCCATGGGGGGTTGAATATCGATTCATTACGGAGTCAACCACTGGTACCAGCGAGCCAGTAGAAAAGACAGAGGAGTGGCCTGGGGCGTTAGCGAGATCCCTGAACCTCATGAGGGCGCCGGTTCAATCGAGTCCCAACGACATCGTGGACCAAGTCGGTGCGTTCTCGTTGCCACAATGCTCCCCGAGTGAAGTGATCGAGGATGCGGAGCAAGCTATCCTGGATGCCTTCGGGCAGACCGCCGCCAAGATACTGCCTCAACACCGTGAAGACCCCTGGTATCACTTCTTCGTCTTTCGTCAGCATGTCCACCGCATGCTCTGGCTCTGGGCCAGCGGCATCCTGCCGATTCATGCAGACTGCGAGTTCGGGTCGTATCTTGCCCTTTGTGGACCAAAGCGCGCTGACACGAGGGCCACGTTCGATCACCTTTCTCTTGCAACACTTCATTCGCTGCACTCCATCGCCCACTTGCCAACTCTAAGCGCTGCTATCGCCACAGGTGAACTCGACAAGAAGAGCTTGCTGCGGGTGCTCCAGAGTGACGAGGCAGCTACGCTCCGCGAGTGGATAAGGGCCAATCTGCGCCCCGGCTTGGACGTTAGAGACGCTTACTACGGCAGCTTGGGTAGCTTGCCATCAAAGAAGAAATGGGTGACCTGGTTACGATTCGGTGTCACGTCGTCCATTGCCACCGCGCTGGGTTTCTTGGTTTCTCAACACCCTGTCTTGGCTACTGCCCTCGGGGTATCCGCTGGTGTGGCGGATATGCTGACAGGAGACCATGTGGCCAGGCAACTCGATCCCTACCATCCCTCGCACTGGCTCAGTTTCTACAAGCGACACATGGGACGCGAACAAAGTGGATAGTGTGCCCAACAAAGCACTCCAGCCGACCGGGAACAGCCGTGCGCTTCGCGCCCGTTTGCTCGCGGTGGCTGAAGTTGGACGTCAGGGGTTCGGCGCCGCTGTCGATAACCTCATTACAGTCGCGTTGCCTTGGGTCGGTGCGACCATTGGTGACGCAGCACTATCCAAGCTCGTCGATCTGTTGGTCGATTGGTCGGCGAAAAGGATCTCCAAAGGTAGGTCCCGCTCACGTGGAAGGCGAATCAGAATCTTTGATGGCAACGGCAACGTTGTATCGAAAGTATAAATAGGCAAAAATAGCCTCAAATAGCGAAGTTGGACTGTGTAGGTTCGTCCATTTAGACATTTTTGGACAGTATTTGGACATAGGTTTGGACAACCTGTGTCCAGTCTTAAATTGATATTTAATGCAGTAAACTATGAGTTTTCTACTTTTCATATATGAGGAAAAAGTCTATTCTGAATAATTCTTCGTTTATAAAAAGACTTCAAACAATTAAGGAAAATGTTTCAAGATAGTTGCTATGCAATGTTGCATAGCGCCACAGTACTAAATCCACAACGGCAACTTTTTCGCCTATTGTTCTGGCGATATCTAAGGCCATAAGATGAGGAGAGTGATATCCTAATGCGTTAGCGATTCTGGTGAGATGTCGGTCAGGCTTGGCGACTTGAATCCCGATATTCTTTAGTAAGTGGTACGACGTTACGGGACCCATATAGGGGAAATGCATAACATAACTTATACCTTCGTTTTGGATGGACTTCCTTACTGCAGAAAATCCTTTTTGGGACACGTGGATAGCAATATGAAGAATTGCATCTATTTTTCTCCGATTATTAAAGAACCGAAGGGCGTTAATCCGGCATCGCCTACGATGGAGTGATATCTTCCTCGCTGATTCCCACTGGAAGAACGCTAGTGAGATATCAGGGAATTTCTTTCGGATAATGGCTTCTCTGATTCCACTTGAAAGGATTACCCAGGCACTCTCTCTTAGAAAATCCGATTCTGCTATGTTGCTGAACGTTAAACTGTCTTGCCAGTCTATTTCATGAGAGTATCCCATTTCAATAACTATTTCTTTGACAGTCAGATACGCAGATGCCAGTCTTCGTAAAGAAATATTATCCTGCACTACAGTGCTAAGCTTTTCCACTATTTCTATCACATGCTGGGTTTTTGCGACTGAGATCTCTTAGTCCCCGAAAAAACAAGGACAAACGTATCAAAAAGAGAGGAGTACGAGGGTACTTGTCAATTATTTTACTAAGTTCGACTTTCCTTACGTGTACTGATTTAAGTTGATTAAACTTCGACTCTGGGATTTTCGGAAGGATACTAAGGATCCGAGCGCAAGTCTTGCATTCCTGCCTCATCTGTTCAGTAGTCACCTGGCCATTTGATTCCAGAATTTCACGACACTCTGCTTTAAGCCTGATGAGCGATTGACAAGCTTGGTTATGTTTTTCTGCCTTTTCTTTCCAGTCAACCCTCAGCGTTACAAGGCCGATAAAAAAAATAACTATAGAACATACTCCGAGTATGATCCTAGCTATCTCTTGACTCACACTTAGCGCGCTCATGACTCTTGGATCTAAGAATATTGCTACGCAAATTATAACTGATAACGCCAGCAAAACTATATCCACAACAAAAGCTCGTGTCTTATTCCGGTCACGTAATACAGAATGCATAGTTAACATCATATCGATCACTCTAAAATTGCGTTCAAGCTCTGTCTTACTCATGACCGTTTTTATGAGATACCCAGAATATTACGCCATTCATCTAGTGAATGAGCACCATCAGCGTTTTGCATCCTGCGGCCGACGCGACTTAGAGAATCAGTAACCATTTTTCTTTCAAGACTGTCTCTAGGGCCAAGATAATCATCAACATGCAAGGATTGACCAGTCCTATCTGTAATCGGGCTTAAAACCAATTTGGGTGCCTCAGAGAAGAAATGCTTCAACATGGCTTTGGGTGTCTTAGGACCGTCATATTCTCTGAATATTTCCACTGATAGTGCTTCAACATGATAGCCAGATAAACGGCGATTTTTTGGAAACCCTGAGATAATTGATTTAGAAAGTTTTATTATGGGAACAACCTTATATCCGGTATCTGAATTCACCTTTGTTAGCAAGTCACTGAATTCCTTTGGCTTTATAAATGCCCAATCCTTCCCTGCGGAATCCGCTATTCGAATGCCGGACTTATATCTTACGGCGGGCAGAAGCTGAATTTCGGCATCTTTGAATTTAATTGTTATAGCTAAATCGCCTTCTTTTACCGGTGTTTTTGGAAACCGATCCTTAATACACGAAAATAGGTACTTCTTAACTTTCTGCGGGGTCCAATCTTTGAGTTCAGTTTTATTCAGAATTACGAGCGCATCAATGTCGCTGAGTCCATCAACATAAGTATGCTTTGCAACCGACCCCCCATATAACAGATCAATTGTCTCAGCAATCTCCTTGCCCAAAGCCCTTCTTATTGTCTCCAAATGCTTCCCTATCGCTTCGTTCTCCCAACGATTGATTTTGGGTAATAACGAGCTTATGATGTCATTTACTTGGGTTTCCCATTTTTCGTCCAGTGTTTTAGCTTCAGCTTGCCTGAGCCTATCACTGAGTGTCTTAGGATCCTTCTTTCTACCAAAAAATCCTCCTCCAGATCCACCCATTACCATCTACCTCCTAGTTTGCTACATAGAGCGTCATAAGACTGTTCTAATAAATCAGCATGGGGTTTAAATTTGCTAAAGTCATTTTCAAGTAAAAAGCTTTTCATTTGGACTTTTAGGTTTGAAAGACAATACACATTATCCCTTATGACCGTTGCTTTTACGTCCGTATCTCTAATTTGCAAACCCATGAGTGTTCCGTAATTAGCTTGGTATATTGCCGTACCATCTCGATATGCGTATCTGAGCCAAGTCAACCCATCAAAAATTTCCGCACCTGAAAGAAAATATAAACACGACGTCATAGGGTCCAAGCTTCCAAATATTTGAATAGGGGTAGTGATTTTTGCTTCATTTAGGGCATGTCGTAGCTTTGCAATATTGACCATTCTAGCCAGCAAGCTGTTTCCAAGCTCCTTCTCAGTGACACCTATAATATCAAATTGCCGAAGCTCGTCGATTATCCCTATTACGTTTGGTAATTTTATTTGTTTCTGTGTATACTTTTCTGGCTTTAGAATGAGATCGTGTAGCTGATCGGGATATCCTACCAACAACTCTGTAGCAGATTCTAACTGTTCTTTCAGTGGTTTTCTAACGCAACCATGGTCATAGCTTACAAAAACGGCAGGAACAGCATTACTCCAAGAATCATACACACTTCGAAGTTTTTTCTCATCCCAATCTTTTCGCGGCCAGGGGTAGGTATACACAGAAGAAGAATCGTGCATGTCTGCGGTTTCATAACCACCGCTGTCTACAAAGGTAATGTCCACGGGAGTTCTGTCCTGCTTGGGGATGTGCTCATAGAAAATGTCATACGCACTGATTAGCATGGATTCGTACAAATATTCCTTGGCCATTTCAAATGCTTCAGTTACCTCTGACTTATTCTTCTTGTCAAAACCAAATCCTTTACTTGAAAATGCAGGGACAAGAAGAGGTGTCTCGAGTATCACTCCTGATGGGTGTCTAAGTGTAGTGTTTCTGGCTAGCAAGCAAAGCCTCCAGATCCTTACAGGACAAACATTGGCCACAAGGTTGTACTTTTCCTAATTCACAACTATAAGTTAATCTTAGTGGAACATTTTCATTTTGACAAAAGTCCCAAATTTGACGTTTGTTCCAACTTAGAAAGGGAGCGTCAATACTAACGCGGCCATCTGTGTACATATTAAATAATGATTGCATACTCTGAATAAATTTGTCTGAGCAATCATAATAAGCCGTGCCAGAGTGAATACCTACGGCGATAAGACCTGAGTTATGTTTGAAAGACATTAGAGCTCCTTGGAGTAAGAATGCATTTCTGCCAGGTATGTAGCCGCCAGAGCACTGCTTCAATCCTATGCATCTTATCCTTTCTAAAGGAATAGCATTGTAGCGAGATATCCTCTGTGCTGCTTTATACTCCATCTTGCCTGATAATTGTCCGTAATCGAAAAACAGCGCGCTCACAGAAAAGTTGTTTTTCAAATAAAACGCAACACATGCCGCTGAATCAATGCCACCGCTCAACAAAACTAGAACATTTGTCTTTTTTCTGGAAACAGTGTTCTTATTGTCGTCGGGAAATATAGATTGTTGTGGCTTCGGGCGTTTTTTGCACATGTAATTTTTGCTCTTCAGTCCCGAGTTTTACAGTTTCATTCTAACCTTTTGTGTAGTATCCGTCAAGGCTCCGAATTGAATTGGGCGAAATTCAAGCGAAAAGGTACGGGTTTAAATCCTATGGAATCTAAATCCCAAAAGCCATCAACTAAGCTGTAACAAGATAAAGCTTGCTTTTCAGGTTTTGCGGATAAGATGGGAAGGCACCGATGCAAAAGCCAAGAATTGGAAATATCTATCGCTTAAACTGCTATTTAAGATTGCAAATTAGCAACTCGTTCCAGGTTTCCGTAATTGGTCCGCCCTTGGTATATCCTTGCCTATTTCCTCAATTGGGTTCTACATCGCCTCCATGATAGCATAATTGGAGGGAAATCGATTGTGTCTCACTCCCTGGTTTGTCCCCCAGCGTGAAGTCTTTTAGTGTTCGCCGAAAAGGATCGCATATTCACGTCCGTCGCAAAATGCAACACACATGGAATAGGAATTCTTGTCCGGAAGAAAGTAGTCAATGGCGTCCCTTCGTACTCAGGGCGACAACTGCACGGACAATGAAAATGGACGTGCGTTAAAATACGGTCTTTTGATAAAATATATAGGAGGCACCTGTAAAATACTTGACAAATACAAAAAATATGCTATAATAACATAAGAAAAACCGATATTTGTGAAGTAGCAAAAACCCTGTAGAAAGGAGGGGGGAGTGGTTGATTTCAACGAAAAACCCGAACAACGATTTAAGCGTCTAGCATCTTTACGAACCAATCAGGTTTTGGAGAGGCTTCGAATATTGGGGAACTGTTCCAATCCCCAAGTATATCAATATACCAAAGAAGACATAAACAAGATCTTTTCTGCCATCGAGAAGAAAACGAAGGAAGTACGGGCAAAATTCAATCAACACGAGAAAACGGAGAAATTTGAGCTATGATCTGCTAGGAGGAGAAGGATGAACAATAAGGAACTCCTGCTAAGTCTAGTAAGAGCTGAGGATGAAAAGGAGGTTCAGGCAATAGTATCCACGCATCCAGTCCTCTCAAAAGACATGAATTGGCGACCTTATGGTGGCTCTAGAGGGAACTTCAGAACCATACACAATCAACAAGGTAATGCGATACCTGCGTTGGTTGAGAAACCAATGAATTCTATAGATGCTCACTTGATAAAAGAATGCAGATTAAGGAATATCGATCCAGAGGGGCCTGACGCACCTAGATCCATTCAAGAGGCAGTTGAAAAGTTCTTTAATATTAGGGGAGGAAACTGTAGCGAACTACTCGAGACGGAAAGGCGAAGGATTGCAGAAAGTATCCAAATAATGGCCGAGGGATCGAGACAGAGCCCAAATATTGTCATCTACGACAGTGGAGAAGGGCAACATCCAGATGATTTTGAAAACACATTCGTTTCCTTAAACGAAGAGAATAAGATGAAAATAAAATTTGTTCAAGGCGTGTACAATATGGGGGGAAGTGGTGTATTGCCAAACTGTGGTTACAACAAGTACCAGCTTATAGTTTCGCGAAGAGATCTAAGACTACTAAACGGAAGAAAAGACCTTTATGGTTTTACATTGGTGAGATTACGAAGAGTGATGACTACCGAAGAATACAAGAATTCTTGGTATGAGTACGCCACAGATGAGAACGGAAAGGTTTTTGTTTTTCCCAGTGATAAAGAGCTGGATCTAGGTTTATACAAAAGAAAGTTTGCTGCCGGAACATACATTAAACTCTTCAACTATGATTTGCCAGACCCATCGGATATTACTCTGGGACTCTGGAGAGACCTAAACCGCTATCTTTACTCGCCGTCGCTCCCTATTCTTCTATACGAAAAAAGAGGTTACAAGAGTCACGCCACCACAAAACTCATGTTAGGAAACAGAACACGAATTATGATTGATGACAGGCAGACGAAAGAAAGAACCTTTCCTATGATTATAAACTTCAGAAGTATAAGATTTCCTACCGAAGTAACTATATTCAAGGATGATGTTGATAAAAGAGAATTCGTTGGCAAACTTGCCGTAGTCTTCACGTACAACGGGCAGGTTCATGATCATCTCACTAATGCCTTTATCACTTCAAAGGCAAAACTGCCATATCTAAGTGGTTATTTGCTGATGGCTATAGACTGTACGAATATTCCGACTTATATAAGAAGCGAGTTGTTTATGGCCTCAAGAGACAGAATGCGAGACAATACCGTTGCCCGAACACTGAAAGAAGAAATAGCAAGGGAGCTCAAGGACTATGATATCCTACGACAACTAAATGAGAAAAGGCGAGACGAAAAAATATTCCAAAATCCAAAAGATGAACAGTTTCTGAAGAAGGTTATGAGCAAACTTCTTCGCAAAAATGAAGAAATAAGCAGACTATTAGGACTCAATGGCACTATAATAAGCAGCATTGCACAAAGGGTAAAGAGAAGAACTAAAGAAGAGGGAACGGCTTTCAACCCAAAGCGGTTTCCGACATTCGTAAGATTCAAGAGAATAGGTCCTGGCAACATCAAAATGCTTCCGCAGAAGGGTGAATGCAAACTACTTTTGGAGACCGATGTAGAAGATGAATACCTTATTAGACCGCAGGATAGGGGAGAGGCTGGCAGCTCGTAGGA
>JRER01003099.1_pt1 | contig 11277 bp, 11 predicted proteins | sample 210161 | NCBI WGS metagenome assembly JRER01 (sample SAMN03019618, study PRJNA260268) | marine sediment metagenome | biome: Marine; feature: Sediment; material: Clay; isolation source: clay from marine sediments 136 meters below sea floor depth collected from... | place: New Zealand: Canterbury...
ACCAGCCATGGGCAGCTGATACTACCCTGGGGTGGCTAGTTGGAGTAACCAGAGCTTTAAATTTTACTTTCCCACGCTTGTTCTCGATATAGACCCATTCGCCATCTGCAATACCCAAATCCTTAGCTGTCTGGGGGTGAATTTCTACAATAGGGTCAGGGTCAATCTCCCGAAGCCAGGGAATCATACGATGCTCAGAGTGGAAGTAAACCGGGGAGCGCCGTCCACTGGCCAGGATGAGTGGATATTCCTTCCACAGCTCTGGGGTAGAGACTGGGCTCTCCGACGGTTCCTCGTAATAAGGAAGAGGGTCAAGTCCCCACTCCTCATACCGCTTGGACCAGAGTTCAACCTTACCGGTGGGGGTATTAAACCCTGGCTTTCTATCCTTCCGCAGAAGACCTCTCTCCCAGCGGCGGTAGGGCTTACTAGGCCCCTCAGGGCACATCTCCCAGCTTCCCTTCCTGGCGAGTTCGTCATAGCTTGTACCACCGATTTTCAGCCGGTCGTTGATGAGTTCTTTGACAGTCTTGTATGGAATTGGCTTGGTGCTCAAACGCCTGGCCATCTCAAGATTGATTTCCCAGTCTGATTTACATTCCCCTACCTCTACCGCTTTAACTACTACGGAAAGGGGTGTCCACCATGAGCGGAAGCTTTCCTTCTCGGGGAAGGTAGCTGCGGGAAGGAAAATGTCAGCCAAAGCCATACTGGTAGGGTTCTGGAAGAGGTCAACCACGACAATAAAATCAAGTTTCTTCAAAGCATTATAGTGCCTGCGGGGGTCAGCAGCTTGTCCGCCTAAGATGTTTGATGTTTGTATCCAGGCAGCTTTAATAGGGTATGGTTTACCAGTCTCCATCTGCTCAATAGCCACATCAGGCTGAGCCCACCCTCTAAAGCCTTTGATCATTGGATAGCGCGAAGCTCCAATCCTCTTCTCGTTGAGCTTCTTGACCACTTCTTCCCCGTAGAGTTCGAGCAACTCACGGGTGCTGAAAGGGTAGGTGGTAACTCCATGCGAAGGTCGGGCAATAACCATTCCTCCTGGGACGTCAATGTTTCCAGTTATAGCCCAAATGTGATTAATGGCCTGGGCAACAACGGTTGCTTGCGGATTGGCGTCAATGGGCTGCCCCCACTGAATAGCCGCTGGCTTGCTAGTAGCGTACAGTCGGGCAGCTTCGATAATCTTCTCTTCGGGAATCCAGGTGATTTCAGCTACCTTATCCGGAGGATAATCCTGAGCCCTCTTCTTCAGCTCATCAAAGCCAAATGTCCACTTATCAACGAATTCCTTATCGTATAGACCTTCATTAATGATGACATTGAGCATGCCCAGGGCCAGGGCACCATCAGTTCCAGGACGAATTTGGAGGAAAACTTCAGCCCGACTAGCCATCCAAGTAACCCGTGGGTCTACCACAATTAACTTTGACCCCCTCTTCATACAATCTATAATCCAGTGACCAAAGAAGGCATCGAAACAGCCAGTAACCGGGTTCTGGGCCCAGATAATGATAACCTTGGGCGGTGTCCACTGAGGGTCATCATAACGCTCCTCCAAATATTGAGAGGCATCCAGAACACAGTAATCACCTTGGGTAGCGAACATGGCTCCCAACCTTGGGGTATAACAGGCATGACCAGCTAGCCCTACTTGCACCCAATTTGGGCTGCCATAGGCATACATTAAGTAGGTGATAGGGCCCCCGATATCTCTGCCTGTCCCCTGGCAGAAGAGAACCGATTCAGCACCATGCTTATCGCGGATATCCTTAAGCTTTTCCTCTATAGTATCATAGGCCTCATCCCAGGAGATGCGTTCCCATTTCCCTTCGCCTCTCTCACCTACCCGCTTCAAGGGATAGGTGATGCGGCCAGGGTGATACATATACTGGGTCATCGCCAAAAGACGGGGACAAACTTTACCTTGGTTATAGGGGTGGTTCTCATCTCCCTCCACCTTCAGCACTCTGCCATCTTTCACGAAGAGCTTTGCCCCACACCCCCCATGGCAGCCAGGACCTGCTGACCAAGCAGTAGTGCGAATAAGTTTGTCCCATTTACCTTCTTTTGCCATATAAACCCTCCTATGTTGTTATTTGAAAACTCTGTTTGGCGTCACAACTATGTTCGCCAGAGTATTTTTTAATAGCCTCTCAAAGGATTGATATTTTGCCGTTGTCACAATTTTATCTTTGCCGGGCTGGAGGGATATGCAAAGCATAGGTAATAATCTTGCTATGGAGTAACATATCAAAGAGCTGGGGGTCAGCATTTCCTGTGATGCTCTCCAGCAAAGCTTATCTAGCTCGCAATTGTAACTAGCTTTCCCAAAGTCTGTCAACCATCCAAGTACTCTTCGCAATCTTAGGCGGAATTTATGCCAATATACACTCTCGCTGCCTATATGTTAGGGGGTAATGGCCATCACCTAAGAAGTAACAAAACAATAATATGGCTGCTTCCTACTGCCGTAAACAATTTGCCAGAGTTAAGGCGTTTCTCACCGCAAAGGCTTCAGCATCGTTATTGAAGTAGATATAAACAGCTCTGACCTTTTTGCCTAGCTGAATAATCCTTTTTGCCCACTGGGAAAGCTCCTCATCGGAATAGTAGCTGGAATATAAGCTAGCACTGCCGTGAAAGCGGATGTAGGCGAAGTCGCTGGTGGCTACGAGAGGGCAGCTAAAACCAGGCATATCAAAGACACACAAGCCAGCATTGCATCGTTGTAAGATGTGGAAGACAGAATCATCGAGCCAGGACTCGTGGCGAAATTCAAACACATGCTGATATTTTTGAGGTAGTGAAGATAGGAAGCTTTCCAATACCTCGTCATTGCGTTTCATATTAGGTGGTAGTTGATATAGAAGGGGACCTAGCTTATCTTGTAGCAAATAAGCCCGTGATAAGAAGTTTTCCACCGCTGAGCCCAAATTTTTCAATCTTTTAATGTGCGTAATGAATCGGCTTACCTTAACAGCGAAGACAAAGTTTTCAGGTACAGATTCCCGCCAGCTAGCGAAAGCCTTTTCAGAAGGTAGGTGGTAAAAACTATTGTTAAGCTCCACAGTACTAAATTGTTTGGCATAAAATTGCAGCCATTTCGATTTAGGCAATCCCTCAGGATAGTAAAGTGCTCTCCAGTGGTCATAATGCCAGCCACTAGTGCCAATATAATATTTTGGTGATGCCATCTCAATCCTCTTAAGGCGATCTAAAGTCAATGTAGGCGGTATAATCTGGAATGGTATGAAAGCCAAGAACCATAGGCCAATTCTTGCCTTTATATTCACGCCCTAACCCTATAGCTAGATAGACTTTTTCAAAGTGGAGCAGTTCTTTAAATTGCTCTGCATTGAAGTTAAGAATATTGGCTTTCTCCCCGAGTAATTTTTTCCCTAATGCTCGGAATTTCAAATCAGTGCAGGGGAGCCCTGGGCTTTTCGGAGTGCCTAAAAAATCTTGCCCAGCAAAATTAAGGATAATGCGTGCTTCATATTTGCCATAGCGAATGCCTGGATCAAAAATCACCCTCTTTATCTCCTCAGGCTTAATAAGACATAAGGAACGAGAAGGATGAGATTGTAGCACTTCGTTTGGAGAAGCATCCAGAAGAGAATCTAATAACTCAACACGCTGAGACTCAGGAACATTTCTCAAAATAGTTGGCATTTCATGGTTGAAGTCTACAACCCAATCTTCCACATGTGGTCTATTAGGGAGCCACGCTAGCAAGTTCATCCTAACAATATCAAAATTGCTGATTCGCCTTCCCTTGGCATCTATAAGATCATCTGGGTGAAGAGCTCCATATTGTTTAACTGGTCTGACCCAATGGCAAGTCTTCGAAGCTATCCCTCTAGCCAAAAACTGAGGAATAAAGCGCTCCCAGTGATGTACCTTTAAGTTAATCCCAGCTAAGCAAACTCCCGAGTGCATCCGAGTTATGGCCAAAATTAATATGTCCTCTTTCGCCATTAAGAAGCTACCTCAAAGATGGCAGATTTCTATATTTGTAGTTGGGAATGCATGCATAGTTACTAAAATCCATCGATGGGGGTGATTTCGGAGAGTCCCCATAACGAAGTAGAACTCCTTGCCTCTTAAATCCTCAACAAATTGCTCTAGCTCCACTCTTTTAGGCCGCAGATAGCGTCCCACCCTATCTACCTTTATTAATTGAAGCACCTCATTCGTATGCCCATCACATACAAAGAATTCCTGTTTATTTGGCCTCCATGTCATGAGTAGTTGGCTGGGGTTACCATGACAAGAATGACATAAGCAACGATAGTGCACCCTTACCTTATTATCTTTGGTGATCCAGAAATGGGGAGCATATGGCTGAATTACGCCAAGGGTTTTATTTCGCCATTCCTCACCATGAAGAAAATCTCCTGGCTCAGAAAGGGACTTTAGTATGTTATGTTGCTCCTCCTTTTCATCCTCATGGGCTACTACTTGGATAGCGTGTGGATATATTTTACGACTTTCTGGTCTATGGATCTCAGGATGTTCGTCACGAACAACCACTTGTATGACATCAAATATATCTGCTTGATCATCACGTAATACAGGATAAAGCCTCACGAGCCCGTTAATCTTCCCAATTGCAACAATGCAATGGGTTCGGGTCTTATATCTACGGCTCCAACTTTCAATGCCTCTACCCAGTACTATCAGGCTCTCTGACCAGTCTGGCAAATCTGAATCTAAGAATCTAAACGGATTTACCCGTGCTCCATTTTTTAAGAGAGAATTTCTCCTTTCAAAGCTTCCGCTGTTCAAGTCTCTTTCACTAACTCTGCGGCTATGGTACTCCAGGGAACTCCTTTGATCTCGAATTTCTCTTCCTTCACATCGAACGACATAAGTTCTATACTCTCCGGACTCATGCCATTTTTCAAGGCTTCCCTCACCCTCTCCACGGAAGAACTGATTTCACTGTGAAGAGTAATCTTCTCAACACTTCCCTCTCTAATCCTCAACACATAAAACCTGTTTTCCTTTACCTCTAGTTCAGTCATAAGTCATATCCCCTCAAGCCTTGTTTTTCTAAAGCTAAAGCTATCCTATGTCGGTGGCATTTAGTTGGATCAAGCTCAACACACATTATTGCCACAGGGCGAGCCATTGCTTCGAGATTTATATTCCTACCAAGGTTAGGCAGGATATTATCATCATACCATCTGAAAAACCAGTCATAATCCTCGGTTTCAGCTAACCTCCTCCTCACGTCCTCAGGAACCCCGAGTTCGGAGTAATGAACATATTTAATATTGTTCTCTCTTAAAACACTTATCAGGTTTTCCTTATTGAACTCAGGTTTAAACATGCTTTTTGGATTCCTACGCACATCTATGAGAGTTCGGATATGCCTTACCTTTAGTAGCTCTAAGAATTGTCCAATTGTTCTCTTCGCAAAGCCTACAGTGTAGAAGTCATGGCTATCTATACGGCGCAAGTTCCACATAATCTTGTTGTGAAGCTGAACCTCTATAGGCTCTTCTGGTAGCTCTATAGGAGGTCTCTCTAAGCGTTCGATTACAGTTTTCATGCCCGTGACTGTGTAGACGCCTTTCTCGGCTTTCCTGAGTGCCTCCTCCCTTATTTTAGGCTCTTCAATTTCTGCTATAATCTCAGCAACCTCGGGGGTTATTTTCCTCTCAAGGACAGCTTCAGCCACAGGCTCTGGAGCTCTCTTCACAAGCTTCGATATCTTCGATACCTCTTCTTTTTTGAGCTCTGGGGCGATCTCAATCACCCTCCTCCTTATCTCTGGTTTTTCTATTGTAGCTATACTTGCCGCTTCTTCATGCCCAAGCTCGAGTTCGGATACACGTTTCTGCTCCTCCGGGGTAAATTTTAGCAATGTCAAAAGCCTGTATTGATAACTGTAAGAGAGACCGATGGTATCGGCAATTTCTTTAATTTGTCTTTCCTCTTCGCTTAATTCCGTGCCAGGCTTGTAATCCCCTGACCCCTCAATCTTACTTCTGACCGTCGTGAGCTTACCTAGAACTTTCAATGGCTCAAATCCATCGAGCCTGTAGACTTCTGCCAGTCCTCTTGCTTTCTCCACTGGCTCCAGGTCCTTCCTATGAACGTTCTCTATTAGCGACTGCATCATGAGCTCAGCATCGCTTGCATCCTTGATTACGCTCGGAATTTCTTCCATCCCGGCGAATTGAGCTGCTCTCCATCGCCTCTCCCCACCAATGATCTCATATGTCCTGCCTTTCTTTCTAACCATAATGGGCTGTAAAAGCCCTACCCCCTTTATGCTATCGGCTAATTGCTCAATATCTTCCTTAGGAAAAGACTCCCTCGGTTGAAAGGGGTTAGGTCTTATCTCATCAATCCTTAAGACCCTTACCTCCATTTTCTTTTGAGCCATTCTATTCCTCCTTTTCTTGGCCTTAATTAAAGCCCTTTTAATTCAATTATACCTCTAAGCTGGTGGAATTATTTAGCTTCCACACAGTCCTCCCTTCCCTGGTTTTCTCTCGAATCAAGCCGATATCTTCCTCCATCCATTTGACCCACTTATTATTGGGCACTTTCTGCGCGAATCCCCCTGCCTCTTTGATTTCTGCCCAAGTCATAGGTTGCTTGGTTTTTCTTAATATCCTCCGAATCCGGGCCTTAAACCTTCCGTAATCAGGTGTTATAGATTTTTCAGCTTGGTGTTCTTTCACTTTCCTTGTCACAGCATCCCTCCTCAAACTTGTAGGGAAAGTTGAGCCCCTGGGTTATCACAAAGGCAGCCATCACTTTGAATGTGCTTTACCTCTGCTCCTCGGAGCACTAATGTTTTGGATATTAGATAGTAACGATGGCATTCCCTAAAATCACCTTCACTGCACATTATCACAGTCCGCTCCTGTTCCGCAATCTGAATCAACTCAGTAATTCCTTCCTGATATAACTGCTTTGGCTTTACCTTGAGACGATTGGAACGAGAGGATGTCTCTTGCTTAGGATGCCCCCCAAGCTTATTCCCCAGGAACCTATATTTTATGTGGTCAAGTTTCAGATGACTGGATAGGTCACCTTGATTAAATTGTGGGTTGTGGCTGCTAAATGGTTGAGCTCTCACATCAACAAGAGTAGTGATAGCATGCTGCTTCAAAAGACTTGTAAAATTATTTAGCGGCAAGTTGCTATGACCAATGGTGAATATCGTCATTTCATTAATTCACTTGTTTGCATGTTTTTCCTAAGGTATATTATACTACTTAATCGGGGCTTCTTGGTGACTTGAGCGGAGTGGAACCACCCGTTCCCATCCCGAACACGGAAGTGAAACGCTCCAGCGCAGACGATACTTAAGGGGCAACCCTTTGGGAAAATATGTCGTCGCCAGGAAGCTCCTCCTTATTCTAGCCGTGCCAAATCGAATCTCATTCCATCCCGAGCAGCTATAACTGAAATTCCGGTTTCCAGGGTTAATTTTTGGGCTAATTCCCAGGGTTTGGCTCGCCACATACCCATGCCAAAATGAGTGAGTATAGCCACCTTCGGTCTTATTTTCTCGATTATCCTCTTGGCTTCAGGGAGAGACAAATGATCGATAGGAAGCCCGGGAGTTAATAGAACTACGTTAATAATCACAAGCTCCCCTGTGTAGTAACTAGGCAACTCAGCAAAATATCTAGTGTCAGTGATCCAGGAGAAGGTATGTCGCGGCGTTCGAAAGATAAAACCATACGTTTCTACAGGATGCTGATGCTTAATCGGTGTCTCAAAAGAAATGTTAGCTAATTTGTAGGAACTCCCCTCAGTCAAAAGTTCTATGCTCCTAGGGTAAGAACGTAAATAAGATAAGATAACAGGCTCTGGATTTAAAGCATCAGCAGGAATAAAGACCATGCCCCGCTTTTTTTTGCCACCGTTAGTCATAGCCTCGATCATAATATTGATATCCCCACTGTGGTCTAAATGCTTATGGGACAAAATGATAGCTTCCAGTTTATAGGGATCAAGTTTCCTTTTGGTAGCTTGAACTAAACTGCCAGGGCCAGGGTCAAGGAGTATTTGAGTATCGCCCAGGCTGAGCCAGGCACCGCCGGAAGCTAGAAATTGGCGCGTAACTACAAATCTAGCACCAGCAGTGCCCAGAAAAGTTATCACATCAGATAATTCAGCCATTTGCAAGTTAAATTATAGCAGGAAAACTCAGGCCCTATTGTGTAACTGTGTTAAAATAAGCCAAGGTTCTTAAGTATTAGGCGGCATATGAAAAAACTAGAAATAGAAATTGCCGAATTGCTCAGAGAATATCAAGCTAGAATAGGAAAGTTACTTACCATCGGTACGATTGAGTCAGCTACCGGTGGCAGAATAGCCGATAGGCTAACTAACATGCCGGGTAGCTCGGACTATTTTAAAGGCTCTTTGGTAGCATATAGCAATGAAGTTAAAATTAATGTTCTTAGGGTGAGAAAGGAAACCATACAAAATTATGGGGCTGTTAGCTCGCAAACAGCTATAGAGATGGCTGAAAATGGTAGGAGGCTATTAGATGTAGATATATGTGTTTCTGATACTGGGCTCGCTGGACCTTCAGGTGGAAACTCTGAGAAACCTGTGGGGCTATTTTACCTCGGCTTAGCAGCTAAAGGCGATATTCTGAGCCAAAAGCATCTCTTTCAGGGAAATCGAGAGGAAAACAAGAGAGATGCCGCCGAGGCAGCACTAAGTATATTGAAGCGATATCTAGTGCAATGCATCAATAAGCTGGAAACCAGCCAGTTCTAGTCAGGGAGAAGCAAAGTTTAGCTGGTTACAAACAATTAAGAGATAGTATATTGTAGCGAAGTGAAAGCCTGAACATGGCAATGTTTGATTTAAACGAAATAAAGTCGCAAGCAAAAAGGAATTTTACCGAGGCTTGGATAGCAACAGGAAAACTCATTCCAAAGGGTACTAAAATCTCTCTGGAAAGGAAAGGGAAACCTCACCTTGTGCGCCAATTGATTCAACAATCGAGGGAAATCCTGTTAAACCTTGGCTTTGATGAAGTTGAGAATCCTACAATTTTGCCTGATTATGATGTCTCTAAGCAGTATGGCCCGGAGGCTCGAGTTATCCTTGACAGAGTTTTTTATTTAGCTGAATTACCACGCCCTGAGATAGGGCTGAGTGCAGAAAGAATAGCTCAAATAAAGGAGATAGCCGGAGAAATTGAAAGTGAAAAATTGCGCTCCATTCTGCGAAGTTATAAACGTGGGGAAATCGAGGCAGACAACCTCGTTGAGGAGCTTATTGCTGGACTGGATATCACTGACTACCAAGCTACGGACCTTTTGAATAAGGTTTTCCCATGAGCGTAATCAGCGGAACTCCCCTCAAAGTACAACCGAGAGGCTCAACCTCCTTGTTATTAAATAGTTCAGATTTTCTCAATATAATTTCTTCCCACTTCTTTTTCATTCCCAATACTCCACAAGGTCCAGTAGAAGCCATGCTTTTATGACCACTACCAACAATGAAGTCAGCTCCGACATCGTCCATTTTTATTGGCATCCGGCCCACAGCATATGCTCCGTTAAGGATATAAGGAATACCATATTCTTGGGCGATTTCCCCTAGTCTTGTGGCATTGGGAAGATTGCCATAATTGCCATCAGGGTAAGTCAATAGAATTAGTCTAGGATTATGCTTTTTTATAACTGGTATGTAATCGTTAACATCGACCCTGAATTCGGGATAGCCAGAGTGAGCTATCTCGATTACCTCCAACCCTGCCCTTTCAGCAGCAACAATCGTAGTGTAATGCCTGTTACCATCAACAATAATTGAATCACCGGGCTTAGTTAAAGAATGCATCACCATGAATATGGCGTCTCTTGCTCCATATGTTACCGTGGCAACATCACAGCCCAAGAATTGAGGTAGAAGTTCGTGCACAAACTCTCGGACTGGGGGATTTGTTATCTCACACAGGCTGCCAAGACAAAAATCACACACCGAATAACCATCCCCAAACTCTATTAAGGCCTCCCTAGCAGCATCGGTAAGAATGCCTCCGGTTTGTAGCGGCATGATATTTATCAAATCTTTGTGTGGCCTATGCAACTCACTTAGCTTCCGCAGCGACTTACTCCTTTTCTGCTCCAATTTTCCCTCCGGCGGAAATCCTAAATCCGAATTTCTAAATCCTAAACAAATTCAAAATCCCAATCTCTGATGCCTAGGATTTAGAGTTTACTATTTCGTATTTTTCAATTAGAGTACCTGCGATTTTATGGTTACAAACACAGCACCACCAATCTTTATCTTGTTCTGCTGCCCTTCCATGTACTCTCGAATGGCTTCTGGAATTTGCAGATTGAGGTCAGAGAGATGCTTTATCGTTTTCACCTGATAGGTTAAGCTTTCATCGCTGCCTTCTATTAAAGCTGCTGCCCCCATTGCTATAGCACGCATGTAGTTTATGCCGGTATATACTCCTGAGGGGGCAACGTCGCTATAGATGCTACCATTACCTACGCAAATCTCATTAAAACCAGCGGGACCAATTAGTCTCTTACCGGCTTCTTTTTCCGCAACTTTTACCTGAATGGAGTCATCTTCCCAAGCCAAAAACTCACATGGGGCAATCTCAGTTTTATACTTTCGGGCAGTTTCTTCAATCGCCTTGGCTATCTTTTTTCCTTTGGCAGTCTTAGGACTTGCTATATAGGCAATGGATTTAGCTATATCCTCATCACCATATTCAGCTATGGAAAATTGGGGATATGCTAGCTTTCTTACATCATCCGCTTGGTATAGAATCATCGCTAGCCGCTCAACTCCCAAGCCAGCATTAAATACTGGATACTTGATGTTAAAGTTTGCCAAGGACACTGGGGAGTACATGCCAATATCAGCAATCTCGAGCCAATTCCCTTTGTAGTTAACAAAGACCTCTTGCTCCTGGCCAGGCGCATAATACTTAGATGTTGCTGCCTTTGTCTCAAATCTAATATCCGAAAAGCCGTATTGCTGTATCATATTTCTAGTTATTTCCCTCCCGGCATCCAAAGACATTTTGGGGTCCATCACTACGATTGATGCTGAGTGATGAACCCGCAGATGGTGAGCATCTTCCCTTTGCTCGTTGCGATACCGGGGGCCTACTGAAAATAGGGCGAGTGGAAATTCAGCTTTGTCCTGCAATGCTGCCAAAGTGTGAAACCATGTAGCCGTCATGTGACTTCTCAGGGTCTTATTAGAAGGCAGCGGTCGTAGCTTTCTCAGCTCAGGGAAAACCTTATTCAAAAG
>JRER01001500.1_pt1 | contig 11270 bp, 12 predicted proteins | sample 210161 | NCBI WGS metagenome assembly JRER01 (sample SAMN03019618, study PRJNA260268) | marine sediment metagenome | biome: Marine; feature: Sediment; material: Clay; isolation source: clay from marine sediments 136 meters below sea floor depth collected from... | place: New Zealand: Canterbury...
GTCAGGCGAGGAAATGATAGGACGAGCGATAGATATAGATACTAATGGAGCTCTGGTAATAAAAGGCAAAGATGGCTCCTTGAGGAGTGTTATCGCTGGAGATTGTATCCATCTCGTGAAAGAAGCACTAAATACTAATATCTAAATCCTAAAGAATTAGGAATTTGGATTTTGAATTTGTTTAGAGCTTAGAAATTAGAGTTTAGAATTTAGGTTATATGTTGCACACTTGTCTTTCCGTTTAGTAACGTGCCTCAGTTACTTATCATTATTGCTTATTTTCTAGCCATAATTGGCATAGGGGTGTGGAGTAGAAGGAGGGCAGGAAGCCAGGACGGATTCTTTGTCGCTAACCGTAGGGGAACTACATTTCTTATTACTGGCTCCCTTCTAGCTACTGCTGTTGGGGGTTCGGTAACTGTGGGTATGGCTGGCTTGGGATTTGGGCAAGGCTTGACCGGTGCTTGGTGGCTGCTTGTTGGTGCTATTGGTCTGTTAATTTTAGGGAGCTTCTTTGCTAGGAAGGCAAGAATTGCTGCCCTCTACACCCTTCCCGAGCTGGTGGAAAGGCAGTATAACCGCCGCGTAGGTTTGGCGGCTTCCATTCTTATCGTTATCGCCTGGACAGGTGTGGTCGCGGGGCAAATTGTGGCTGCGGGGAAAGTTTTAGCTATTCTGGAAATAGGCTCTGTTACCTCTTGGATGATTATTTTTACCGTAGTCTTTGTATGCTATGCCATTTTAGGAGGTCAATACTCTATTATCCGCACCGATGTTTTCCAGGCAGCAATACTTTTTGCTGGAATTTTTGTCGCTTTAGCACTGGTCTTTTCTCAGGTGGGAGGATTGGGAGGATTGAGAGCTTCTCTACCTCCAGCTTACTTTTCTTTTCCACTAAGCCCCGAATTCGATTGGAAGATGCTTATGTCCCTTTTAATCCTTGTTGGCGCCACTTATGTAGTTGGTCCAGATATATATACTCGTCTTTTCTGTGCCAAAGAGGAAAAAACAGCTCAACTATCGGCTTTCTTGTCTGCCTTTCTTTTTCTCCCCTTAGCCTTTGCCATCACATTAATAGGAATGGGTGCCAAGGTTCTATATCCTGAGATTTCTGCCGAGCAAGCCTTTCCGCAGGTAATAAGTGGGATTCTTTCTCCCGGTTTAAGTGGGTTGCTTCTCGCTGCTTTGGTCGCTGCGCTCATGTCCTCAGCGGATACTTGTCTCCTTAGCCAAAGCGTTATCCTGACCGAGGATATATTTAAGCGATTTCGCCCTTTGCTTGATGAAAGAAAGACTGTTTTGCTAACCCGCTTAAGTATACTGGTGTTGGGTCTTGTAGCATTGGGTTTAGCTATAGCCTTAAAAGGAGTGATTTCATCCCTTCTCTTTGCTTACACTATTTTCACCTGTGGCTTAGTTGTTCCCGTAATTGCTGGATTTTACAAAGAAAAGCTAAAAGTGACTTCGCAAGGCGCTTTGGCAGCTCTTATAGGCGGTGGCGTAATAGGGCTGGCAGGGAAAATTCCAGGTCTTGATATCCCTCTCAAGGAAGACCTGGGCCTTATAGGGTTTGCTATAAGTGCCATTCTTCTTTTCGGGGTAAGCTTCCTTATCAGAGCTGATTTAAACTCTAAGCTCTAAACTCTAAACAAATTCGAATTCCAAATTCCTAAAAGTTTAGGATTTCGTATTTCGTGCTTAGGATTTCTCTTGTCCATGTTATAATGAAAAAGGTGCACGTTGCTATCATTGGTTTGGGACTCATTGGTGGCTCTATAGGGCTTGCCTTAAAGGAGGTGGGTGAGCCAGGGTGGGAGATTGTGGGTTATGTACGCCGTGCCGAAGCTGCTTCAATTGCGTTGAGTTTAGGAGCAGTTGATAGAGCGGAAACTAACCTTAGGAAGGCGGTAAAGGGAGCCGACCTGGTTATCATTGCTACTCCAGTTCTAACTATAAAACAGATTCTATCTCAAATAGCTAGCTGTCTCCCTCATGGTTGCATAGTCACTGATACAGCAAGCACAAAAGTCGAGGTTATGAGGTGGGCAGAGGAAATTTTGCCACCAACAGTAGATTTCATTGGCGGGCATCCTATGGCGGGGAAAGAAGCCTATGGTATTCAGGCTGCCGAGGCTAAATTATTTCAAGGGTCTGCTTATTGCCTTACCCCAGCAAAGAAAGCTTCATCACAGGCGATAGATAGAGTGGCAAATTTAGTGAAGAAATTGGGGGCTAGTCCCCTTTTTATTGACGCTGAGGAGCATGACAACTTGGTGGCTGGCATCAGTCATTTACCTATGTTGCTCTCAGCAGCCCTGGTATCAGTGACTACTAAGGATTCCTCTTGGGACAAAATGTCTCGGCTAGCTGCCTCTGGCTATCGTGACCTCACTCGACTGGCTTCGGGAAATCCCGAGGTGAATGCCCATATTTGCCTTACTAATAGGCAAGCCGTAATCCATTGGATTGATGAATTCAGCAAGGAGTTGGATAGGTATCGCCAGCTAGTGGGTGTGAGGGATGAACACTTAGAGGAGGCTCTAGCTGAGGCTAATAAGGCAAGGCAAAAATGGCTAGACAAAACATAGCTGAGACGGTGAAACCCTGCCCCCGCTTAAAGGGAGAAATTACCCTGCCGGGAGACAAGTCTATCTCCCACCGAGCGGCTATCTTTAATAGCCTGGCTTGGGGCAAAGCTGAGATTAGTAATTTTGCTCCAGGCAAAGATTGTCTCGCCACTATTAGCTGTTTAAGGGCTCTAGGAGTGGAAATCCGTAGAGGAGGGCCTCAGAATTGTCCCACTTTGCTAGTTTCAGGAACTGGAAAAGACGGTTTGAAGGAACCTGCCGATGTGCTTAATGCCGAGAACAGTGGCACTACTATGCGCCTCCTTAGCGGTCTCCTTTGCAGCCAGCCCTTTCTATCTATCATTACCGGTGATGCCTCCCTTCGTAGTCGTCCCATGGGGAGGCTGATCGAGCCACTGCGCCGCATGGGCGCCGAAATTTTCGGGAGGGAAAAGGATTCCTTTGCTCCTCTGGTTATCAAGGGAAGAGAATTGCACGGCATAGAATTCTCCTTGCCCGTTCCCAGTGCTCAGATTAAATCGGCAATTCTTTTAGCTGGCCTTTTTGCCCAAGGCAAGACTATCCTGCATCAGCCAATCCCTTCACGAGACCATACTGAGAGGTTGCTTAAGCATATGGGGACGGAATTAAAAAGCGATGGCAATTTGATTTCTTTGAGCCCCTTGACTAATTATTTAGCTCCTATTAGCTTTCGCATACCTGGTGACATCAGCTCAGCGGCTTATTTCTTAGTTGCCGGAGCTATTCATCCCAATGCCAGGATTGTGCTAAAGAATTGTGGTATTAACCCTACCCGGACAGGGGTCATTGATGTTCTTATGGCTATGGGGGCTAAGCTCAAGATAGAAAACGAACGGGTGGAAGCTGGCGAGCCATTGGCTGATATTGTGATAGAATCTAGCGAACTAAAAGGGGTTGAGATCGGTGGGAATATTATCCCTCGCCTTATTGATGAGATTCCTGTTTTGGCGGTAGCTGGCTGTGTGGCTAGAGGTAAAACTGTCATCAGGGGTGCTGGTGAATTGCGAGTGAAGGAGTCAGATAGGATTGCCACAGTATCAAGGGAGCTTTCCCGTTTGGGGGCTAAAATTGAGCCATTGTCTGATGGCATGGTTATCCACGGAGGGGAGCCTCTCTTAGGAGCAGAGGTTGATAGTCACTTAGACCACCGATTGGCGATGAGCTTAGCTGTAGCTGGCTTGATAGCTAAGGGAGAAACAACTATTAACCAGGCACAAGTGGCGCAGGTCTCCTATCCTGCTTTTTGGCAGGATTTGCAGAATCTTGCCGATTAAGGTTAGCTGGGAATGAAATGAAGCAATCTCATAGTCTTAGCTCCTTCGCTTCACTCAGGGCCGCGCCTTTGCTCATTGTCCTTACAGGACCCTCAGGAGTAGGCAAGGATGCTGTGCTTACCAGGATGAGGAAGCTGGGGCGTCCCTTCCACTATGTTGTTACTGCCACAACACGCCTCCAGCGTAAAGGAGAGAAAAATGGAGTGGATTATTACTTTTTATCTCAGGAAGAGTTTCAGCAAATGGTAGATAAAGGTCAACTTTTAGAATGGGCTAAGGTTTATGGCAATTACTATGGTGTGCCTAGGGATGAGATAAGCAAAGCTTTATCTAAGGGGGCAGACGTGATAGTTAAGGTGGATGTCCAGGGAGCGGCCACTATCAAGAAAATCCTGCCTCAAGCGGTATTTATTTTTCTCACGCCCCCTTCTATGGAGGAATTGGAACTACGGCTGAAGCAACGCCGCAGTGAATCTCCAATAGATTTGGCTTTAAGGTTGGAGAAGGCTAAAGATGAGATAAAAAGCCTGCCGCTCTTCGATTATGTCATAACAAGTCACCAAGACAGGCTTGATGACATTATCTCCCAGATTGATGCCATCGTGGCTGCGGAAAAATGCCGAGTGAAGCCAAGGATTGTGGAGTTTTGATTTTCCTCTGAGCTTCTAAATTGTGGCTTTAGCATCACTGATTGCCATATTTGCTACCAGCTTATGGTATCTTCCGCCGAGCAATCCTTCGCCAATAATATAGGCGCCGCAAGCAGCTTCCTTGGCAATGTGTGATAGTTTTTTCACTCTTACCACGGGGGCGTATTTGGTAAGCTTATCTTCCAACTCCCTCTTTATGAATTCGTGCTCCGTAAGTCTGCCAGATAGGATAATCTCTCTTGGGTGGGGTGCAGAAACAAGCATTGAAGCGACATCTTTTTCTACGTTTTCTCCCAAAAGAGTCAGCGCCTCCTTAAAATTTATTAAATCTTGGGGTTCAATATTTTTACCCACAAAATCTTTTATTCCTCGTCTAAAAACAATTTCTTGAGTCAAGGGTGGTTTCAATCTAATGGCAATTTCAGCATCCATGCCTCCACAGGCAAGGAATCCGATACTTCCATTTGTTCCCCCTATCCCATCAGTAATCTTCCCGCCCTCAACAGCCATTGTGGCCGTAAATCCATACCCTATTTCTACATAGATAAAAGATGTTTCCGCAAAGGAAATATTTAGCCTTTCCGACTGATCCTTTATCCCCAATGCCACACAGCATACCTTGTCCGCAGTTCCCATATCAAATTTGTTCCACTTTCTGTAAGCAGGAACGGTCTTGAGATGAACAACGCCGGGGGTGAAATAGACAGGCATCATCCTCTTTTTCATTTCTAGGAGCACATTCTTTATTCCCTCGTTTACGGCCACTTTGGTATCTAAAGGAATCATTCTTCCAACATCGTCTTCGGTCATGTCCTTTATGTTTTTCAAAGGTATTCCCCATCCTGACGGGCCAATAATGACATCCAATGGCGTTAAGCACTCAAGTTTTTCGATAAGTACGTAGGGATTTTGGAAAACATCTTGTGACTTTATGGATTCATCTATTATAATTTCCTTATTATCTTCCATTCCGAAAAGATCGAAACTATATGTCCCAGGGTCTATTCCTACTATTCTCATTTTTCACCTCAATGGGCAGGAAGGGTCTGAGGCAAACCAACTTTGGGTCAAACCAAAGGTCCTTGACCGGCAGCCCCCACAGTCATACAAGTATTTACACTTCCTGCACCTACCTTCTCTTGTGGAGAAATCCCTTATTTTCTTAACCAATTCTGAATTTTGCATATCATCCCATATCTCGCCAAGATTTTTCTCCTTTACATTACCCATGGCGATAGGCGCAAATGTACAAGGCTTCACATCTCCATTTGTCTCAATAAACATATAATTGCCAAAAATGCAAGAGGTGGTATCGGGAACTACGATACCATTTTGCCCCTCTGAGAAATAGTCAACACCATGCTCCTTTAAAAAGGGTTTGAAGAATGGCTCATCAAAATATACATTCATCATGTATTCTCTCTGATATTTAACGAGAGAGAGGAAAATGCTCTCATATTGTGCTCCGTTCAGAACATAACTTTTATAATCCTGGCAGGGTTTTATCCCTAAAAATGTAAGCTTCTTATAGCCTATTTCTTGGGCAAATTTAAATATTTGGCCAATCTGCTCATAGTTATGCCTCCCTATGGTCACCGGGCATGAATCAAGGATTTTATATTCGTTGGCAATAGCTACTGACTTTTTTAATTTTTCAAAACTTGCCCCCTTCCTTATCTGTTCATAACTTTTTTCATCAGCTCCGTCTATGCTTATCATGAGATTGACATCAAATTCAGCTAATCTCCCGGCTATGTTCTCGTTGAGAAACATGCCATTACTGATAAGATAAATCTTTATTCCACCCCTATAAATAGTTTCAATAACTTCAAATAGTTCCTGGCGTAAAAGTGGTTCTCCCCCCTCAATAATAACCCATCCTGGCTTGAGCAAAGGTATCTGTTTGGCAACCTCCAGTATCCTCTCACCATCGAGTTCTGGGGAAGCCATCCCTCTACAATGGAGGCAATTGAGATTACACTTATTGGTAATCGGCCAGTCAATAAGATATGGGTTGCTCATCTTACCTCTTATTCAATTAAGTCTAGCCATTCTTGGCAACCGCTGAAATATCCCTCACAGTATATCAGCTTTGTGGTTAGCTAAGCTTTCGTTAAGTAAAACGGCAGTCATGGGGGTATAACATCTCGGCGCTGCCGATGCTATAAATATTTTCCCATATGCGAAAAGCCCTGGACATTTGCTATCTCTGGAAAAGCTATTCATGACGAGATTTGGGGGCACAAGCGGGTAGCCGCGGGCTGCCATTACTTCTTGAGACACTCAATGAAATCGTCAACATCCATAGCGGCCATGGTCATCGTTTGAAGTGTACCCCTTGAGCCCAAGGCTATCGCCACCTTGGAAACTGCTTCATTACTGGGAGCTTCCAGAATATTTACGAAGTCGTACGGACCTAGCATGGCATACTGGGCCAGAATCTTTGCCCCCATTGCCTCTACTTCCTTATTGACTTCTTTGATCCTTTCAGGATTGTTCTTGATAGTTTTTCTTCCCTCATCGGTGAGGGTCGTCAGCATTACAAATTTAGCCATTTTTAACCTCCTCTACATCATTTTGTACTTTAGAGACCTCAGCCTAAGCCCCCGCTTGTGTCCTCTCCTTAGATGATGCTGGAACACCGCTGATTGAGTGAATAAAGAGCCTGCAGTCCTTCAACGCTCATCATGGCGTATTATACATTATACTAGCGGCGCAGGCATTTCCCAAAAAGTTCCTGTTCTCTCCGGCGCATTCGCTCTTCCTCCTCTGGCTGCTCATGGTCGTAGCCTAGAAGGTGAAGTATCCCATGGATAATTAGCAATGCCAGCTCTTGCTCAACGGAATGCCCTTGTTCCCTAGCTTGCTCCACTGCTTGAGGGTAAGAAATGATTACCTCACCCAGGCGAGCTACGCCGTCGGGAGGGAGGACAAAAGAGGGAGCGGTTTCTTTTTCAGGGAGCATAGAGAAGGCAATCACATCGGTAGCCTTATCCACGCCTCGATAGTCTCGATTGAGCCTCTGCACCGTCTCGGAGTCGGTGAAAACCAGGCTTACTTCATAAGGAGGAGCTACACTTTCAGCCTTAAGGACATACTGAGTTATCTGTTTGACCCAGTCTTCGTTAACTAGCCCCCGAAATTTTTCCTCAACGGAAACTGCAACTTCTTCTAGCAATGTTATTATCTCAATCTCTTCAATACTGCCTTTTGTATTACTGAAAAGCGGTCTTTAACTCCGAAATCTTTATACAAGCTTTCTGTTAAGGAGCCTGCTGGATAGTTGGTCTTCTCTTGTATTGCCATAAGTTCTGTTACGACAAGCAAAAATTCTACAGTGAACTCTCCGACTTTGTCTAAGTCTCTGAATGGCTCAGCATGCGCTGGTTTGAAAAGCTGAAGGCTTGGTGGAAATGAATTTATGGGTTTTACTTGAGTAAGTATTGTCAAGATATGGTCTTTTAACTTCAATGTTAATGGAGGGTTGTGCGCATACTTAACATACATCTCTACAATTAAGTGGACATGTGAGGGCGTGCGTTCTCGCTTATTTGGTTCTTTGAATTTAACAATGAAATCGTAAGGTGATTCTGGTTTCCTCCCAGGATAAACTCCGACCTGAACATTTGTCTTGGTGATGTAAACAAGGTCATCCTCTTGAATGTGTTTAACGCGCCAGATTTTGTAAGAAGACCTTAGGTAATAGTAAATTACCTCAAAAAACCTGAATAAGTTTGTCATTTAACTGCTCTCAATTTCTCTCTTAATTCTCGGATAGCTCTCATTGACATTTCTCGCCCCTCCCCTTCTGGATAATTGCAATCTTCCTGTCCCCATATCCATTTATATGCTTTGAGCAAAACTTCCGGAGCTTCTCCAGTTAGGCTTTTTAATTTTCTGGTTTTCAACACATCATCAGGTTCTTCACCGTTAAAAACTCTTTCAAGAGCATCTATCATCTTAATGGTTTCTGCTGGATCGACTCTTCCTTTTTCTTTAAAGTCATTGTATATGTCCTTATGAGAGATTAGCCAAAGAGTTGAGTCATTTGGATTATAAACCCAGACCATAAAATCCTCACGTTTAACCTTACCAAAAACAAATTTACCGCCAGGTTTTGTTATGACTATTTTCCTTCCGTCTGCCAATTGTTCCACCATATAACCTCGATACTTCACCTTTTCTAGGAGTCTTCTAAACTCTTCAGGGGAGCTATTTTTAATTTGTAGATTGGTTAGTTCTATTTTATGCGTGTATATGTTCTTCCTCACCTTGCCACCTCATAGACAAGCAGATATTGATGGTCTATATTCAAATAATTATTTCTGCTTTGAGTGCAGGATTTTTGTGTCTCTTGAGTAACAACTATAATTTCCTTTAGCCATAAATTATTGGGTAAGGTTAGCTCTACTATCTTTTTGGCAAGAGGTTGTATGTATTCGTCTATTCTTACGTCTTTTGTTTGGATTACTATAAATCCACCCTCACTCATTGTAGGCAGTTCGCGATTTACGATTTCTTTTGTTTTCTGCAAGTAAAACTCTATGTTGGGGCGCGAGGGGTTATTAGTCAAAAATGGTGCTTTAATGAGGAGTAATCCCTTATCCCTTTGCCCCTCTCTCAAGGTTGTGTTCATCTCATTTTGGGACTGAGAAACCAAAAAAATGGTTGAATATCTCTTACCATTTGAGTATCTATCAATTACATTTTTATTTAAGCGTTTTTCAAAATCTTTCTTTGGCAAGACCCACACTGTGGTGGTCTCAAGTTCGTCTAATTTTCTCTTTAATGGTGGGTTGCCTAAGGTTGGAGTAAGCAAACCATAATCTACCCGTTTTTCTCTTACACTCGGAGAGCTGGGCATTACGGGTTTCTCAAAAATTGGTAGGTATTCATGTGCCAAAAGAAGGAAATTGTATTTTATACTGTTGGCATACCAAAACCCTGTAGTTTTACAGTTATGTTGGCGTTTAATAACAAGCTCTCTTAATTTGAAGCCAACATCTAAATAGACATTTGTGAGTTCAAAGCCTAACGGGATCACATGTTTTTTTCTTCGCATGTCTCCTATTAAGATGGCACATTGTCTTCCTGGCTTTAATACTCTAAAACTTTCCTTGGCAACCTTTGTCATTTCCTCTAGGAATTCACCTATGTCATAAAATGATAGGTCACCCTCTTTAGAATCAGTATAATGAATAATGTTCGCATAGGGAGGATGAGCGCAGATTAAATCTATAGAATTATCTTCTAAGAATGATAAATCTCTAGCGTCGCCAACTGAGAGTTCAGGTTCATAGACTTGGGGACGGATTTTATCGTCAGGAAATGCTAATTGTTGTGAGGCTATGTTGAAATTTATATTCCTCTTTGCCAGTTCAATGGCTTTATCATTGATATCAAAAGCTATGCACTTCCTTCCTAACAGTTTACATTCCACAGCAGTTGTTCCAGCACCACAGAAATAATCCAGAACAAGCTCCCCGGGTTTAGAATATTTTAAGATAACGTTTCTTGGAATATAGGGTGACCAGTTTCCTCTGTATTCCCCACTGTGGGTTGCCCAATTACCACGGTTCTTAAAGCTCCATACGGTATTCTGTTCCTCTCTGAAATTTTTAGGTCGCAGTGTCCTTATCTTTTTGGAAACAGCTAGTGCACTAACATTGGCCCCGTGTAATTTGGTAATAAGCCGTTCGATATATCTAAAAGTAACTCCATATTTCTGGCCGATTTCTAAATCAGGAGTCCCTCTTGCCTTTTCTTGTAAAATTGCCTCCTGGAATTCCTTTTCAGTTTTAGAACTTACCTTTTGGCTGCTCATTGTATATCAACTTAGCGATAAGGCTGCTGCCTCGCCCAACTTCAGCATATACGAAATCCCCATCCCACTCATATAGAGGAGCTAATTTGTAGTTCCCTCCTTAATCTATCAACATTATACTTCCTTGGCTGTTTTTGTTGAAGCCCGCTCTATATAGAGCGTTTAATTATTACCCTGAATGGCAGGGAAGGGTCTCTAGATTGCTTCGCTTCCCCTTCACCATGTTCAGGGCTTTGGCTCACCGCAATGACAGGCAGGGTTGCCAATCATGCTGGCTTTATATGTTCCTGAATAGTTAGTAAAATAGCACCAATGGCAGTAACACCGCTCAGACGGCAATATCTCAGGGTTAAGCAGAAGTATCCTGCGGCTATTGTTCAGGATGTAAACAGGCTCAAATTCACCGTCATAGTATTGAGTGGATTCAGTTATTTCGTAGTTTAGCTCAGGTATTTTTAATTATTGTAGACCCTTTTTCAATGTGTAAGGTTTTTTGGGCAAACGATGACCATTTATCCAATCTGCTAAATCATATAATTTGCTCTTCTCCCACTCCTTCGGTATCGCCCCAATCTCAGTTTGCTTAAATTCCGTTTCCCATTCGACCCCGAGCATGGTTTATGCCTCTTGTAAAATCTTGTTAATAGCATCCTTTAAAGGCGGCAGATCACGCTTTATCGTCTCCCAAACTCTTTCAGGATCAACAGCAAAGTATCCATGAATAAGTCTGTCTCTCATTCCTGCTATTTTTCGCCATGGTATTCCCTGATATTTTTCTTCTATCTCATCCGGGATATTCTTTACAGCCTCACCTATGACTTGCAAGCAATAAACTGCGGCATAAATCTTCTCTTTATCGCTGATGAAAGATTCAAAATCCATACCTTTAACAAAACTATCAATGTCTCTAATA
>JRER01002459.1_pt1 | contig 11261 bp, 9 predicted proteins | sample 210161 | NCBI WGS metagenome assembly JRER01 (sample SAMN03019618, study PRJNA260268) | marine sediment metagenome | biome: Marine; feature: Sediment; material: Clay; isolation source: clay from marine sediments 136 meters below sea floor depth collected from... | place: New Zealand: Canterbury...
AGTTTCCTATTAAGCAAGTATTAAGCCGAACTCTAAACCTTTCTAAGGCAACATTCACCACTCAGCATGCTTTTGATATTTTAACTAGATTAGGCTTAAAAATAACAGGGACAAAAAATGGGACGTGATTTTTTTGAAGAAAAAATTATCACGTCCCTATTTTTTTAGTTTGCTCCTAAAGGAAAAGCAAAGTGTCAAATGAACTCTTCTAAGAAAGACAGCTTTATTAAGCTAAATTCTATCAAGGATAGGCCATGTTTTTCTGCGTTGCCTATCCTTTTTTTATTATTTTGCAAAGGGGCCTATGGGAATATCAGGGACAAGGCAGCTCAGGTCCGCGGACAATCCCGTGCCCTGACGGTCTGGTCCGCAGGCTCCTTTGCTTAGAGGAAAATAAGTATTTATGAAAATAGAGAAGCTAAAATAAGGCCAGAGAGGAGGTGAAAAGCAGGCAGGCGGGTTAGCTGGACAAAGGAAAGCTTTCTAAAGAGAGAAGTGGCAAAAGGCTAATTTCTCTTTTGGGAGCTTTACACAGAAAAATAAATCACATTATACCATAATGGAGACAAACAAATGAGCAAATATCCAAAGTATGTGATGCCAATATTAGTAGTTGCACTAGCCATCGGGGTAGTTTTGAGTTTTGCAACTGCAAAAGGTGCAGAGACAGAGCAGGTCGTCTCCGGAGAGCGGAAGCCAGCATTGGAGCAATACACGCTGGATGAATGCGAAAGACTTACTGGGGAAAAAATAACAAAGTTCAATGAAGCTCCCATGCTGAAGGAAAAAGTAGATACGGGAGAACTCCCACCTGTAGAAAAGCGGTTACCCGACAAGCCAGTGGTCTTAAGTGTTGATGAAATTGGTAAATATGGTGGTACTTGGCGGCGTGCTCAAGCTGGTGAAATCGACTGGGTATGGTTTCTCGTTAACTTCGAATCCTTTGGCATTTTTGATGTTTACCAAGAAAAGATGGTACCAGAACTCGCCGAATGGTGGAAGTTCAACGAGGATTACACAGAGTTGACAGTTCGTTTCCACGAAGGGATAAAATGGTCAGATGGTGTGCCTTTGACTGTAGATGATTGTATTTTCTGGTGGGAGGAAGTTGTCCTAGGCAAGGATGAACATGGAAGCGATTCTCCCTGGAACTGGCTGTTGCAACCTTGGACCGTAGTCGGTGGAAAGCCTATGAAGATAGAGAAGATCGATGATATTACTATGAAATTCAAATTCGCGGCTCCTAACCCGACTGCCCCTCTTTGGTTTCAAACCGGACCTCACTTCGTTTATGTATGGCCAACACACTATGTCAAGAAATTCCATCCTAATTATAATCCGGAAATAGATAATTGGGAGGCGATGCAAACGACCCTTCGCAACCATGGTACCAAGAACCCGGACCAGCCTACCCTTAGCCCATGGAAGACTGTTAGTTACGTTCCTGGCGAGCGGTTGATTCTAGAGCGAAATCCTTATTTCTGGAAGATTGATCAAAAAGGAAATCAACTACCATATATAGATAGAGTATGGATTGAATACCTTTCCGATATAGAAACGCTAAAGCTAAAACTTGTGTCCGGCGAAGTGGACTTCCAAATCCGGGATGAATTGAGCTCTGCTGATTACCCATTACTTTTCGATAATCAGAAGACGGGCGACTATACAGTAAAGTTGTTCCATACCGGTCGAGGCGCACAGCCTTGTTTGTTCCCGAACTTGAACCACAAAGACGATAAACTGAGACTCTTCTTCCGTAACCAAAAGGTTCGAATAGCTCTTTCGACAGGAATAGACAGAGAATATATCAATAAAATGATGTATAATGATCTTATGGAACCCTGTTCTGCTACTTTTGGAGCGGATTCATGGCACTTTAAAGTAAAAGGCGGACCGGAGTTACTAAAAGAATGGCAGCAGAAATATTCAGAATACGATCCGGAAAAAGCTAATAAGTTATTGGACGAGGCTGGTTACGAGAAAGGTTCCGATGGATGGCGTCAATTTCCCGACGGTACAAAATTAAAATTCATATGCACGCTGAACGTATTGGATCAGAACAAGAAATATATCGATGTAATGCAGCTCATTAAGGAAAACTGGGCTGAGCTGGGCATCGAAGTAGTCATGGATGATGTTTCTAACGATGAGTGGGCATCGACCGTAAATGGCAGAGAATACGACATGTATGTATATGAGTCTTCCGATCTCGATTGTTTTGCTTGGCCAGCTGGTTTATTCCCGGTTGTTCACTGGCGGACATGGCCGGAGGTTACATATTGGTTTAAAACCGGCGGAGAACAGGGAATTGATCCTGAATATTATGCTAATCGAGGTGAAGGAGATGCTGAGGTGCGTCTACTAGATCTGTATAAGAAAGTACTGACCTTGCCTGGAGATCTTGATGCTTTTGAGCGCCATAAATTGATTCATGAAGCAATCCGGATCCATATCGATGAAGGTCCGTTTATGATCGGGATTGTCGGGGAGCCCACAATTCCCGGGATCCTTAAAAACAATTTCAAGAATGTTGGAGACTTCTGCGTCACCGGTCCGCATTGGATGAATGCACCGAGAAATATGTATCCAGAACAATTCTATTTTGCAGAATAAAAGCAGAAGCCAAAGAAAGGGCGTAAATACTCAGTGAACCCCGTCATTGTGAGCGGAGCAATCTCGGTAGTTGCAAGGCTCTGAGCCTTGCGTTTATGCGCACCCCAAAGGGTGCGACTACTCGCCGTAGAACGTCCTTCATTGAATATTTACGAAAGGGCTGGTTCGAACTACGATTTTCTCCGGACCAGCCCTATATTATTTTGACTTATTAATTCTACGGGATCTATAAAAAAAGAGGGAAGGAGTATGGGGTAGATGATTTCTTACATTATCAGACGGTTGGAGTGTATAGTTGTGACTTTTTTGCTAACCTCACTTATATGCTTTGCGATCATCCAATTGCCTCCTAATGACATCATTACAAGACGGATGCAAGAGCTAGAGGCCCTCGGTGCGACAAACGTTGAAAGCACCATCGCGACGCTTAAAAAGATCTATAATTTGGATAAGCCGCTGGTTGTGCAGTATGTTATATGGATTTCAGGTTTTGCAAGAGGAGACTTTGGTTATTCGCTGAAGTACGAAGTTGAGGTCCGAGAATTGATATTCCAGCGGCTCCCTCCCACCTTTCTTATAATCCTTCCATCATTATTTTTTGCATACCTAATTGCAATAGTAGTAGGTCTTTACTCTGCTACTCATCAGTACTCACTGCTTGATCATACTTTCACTTTTTTGGGGATGATAGGATTAGGAATCCCAACTTTTCTTCTTGCCTTATTATTTCTTTACATAATATCTAGATTTTTTGGTTTAAGTGTAGGGGGACTTTTTTCTCCTTCATTCGTTGAAGCTCCTTGGAGTCTGGCGAAGGTGTACGATTTACTAAAACATGTTTGGGGTCCTGTATTAATTCTCGCAGCTTATTATGCTGCCGGTCTTATTCGAATTGTACGTACTCGAACTTTGGACACATTAAGAGAGCAGCACGTCATGGTGGCTCGTTCAAAGGGCTTGCCAGAACAGACGATTATTTTAAGACACGTCTTCAGACTTGCTGTAAATCCGTTAATCAGTATTATGGGATTACAATTAGCTGAAGTAATTTCTGGCGGTGTTATGATGGCAATTGTCTTAAACTTACCGACACTCGGACCTTTGCTTCTTGAAGCACTTCAAACTCAGGATATGTACCTTGGGGGAGCCATATTAATGTTGATGATCATTATTCTCCTGGCCGGAAATTTTCTTGTGGATATAGTTTTAGCTTGGATTGATCCTCGAATTCGATACGATTAGTTCGATAAGCTGTAATGCTTATTTCTAATGAAAATAGGTTGATGGAGATAAAGACTAAAACGAGCAATGTTTATTAAGGAAGATTTTGACGTGGGGTATATAGAGTGATTCTGAGGTGATTATTTGTATAAAATGAAGGTTATATTCTATGAACATTGCCGATAGCCTCAAAGGGATTCTATCCAAACTGTTTGAGAAGAATTCCGAACGACATACAAGCGAGACATATGCACGCTTGATTTGGCGAGGTTTCAAGCGTAATCGACTTGCCCTTTTTGGTTCGATACTCTTGTTGGTGTTATTCGTTTTTTCCTTGTTCGCCGGATATATCGCTCCTAACGGTGAGACAGATAGAGAGCTTTCACGAAAACATGTCCCTCCTGTCCCACTACACTTTTTCGATAAGGAAGGTCGCTTTAGAGGAATATTTCTGTATGATTTTACCTGGGACGCCGACCCTATTTCCGGGAAACGCTCATACAAACAAGATAAGACCAAGATTCTGCCTATAAAACTTTTTGCATCCTGTGATAGGTATTACCTTTGGGGCATTGTGCCCTTAAGGACTAAACTCTTTGGTGCTGTTGGTGGCTTGTGGTATCCATTTGGCGGCGATAGCCAAGGCCGGTGTGTATTTAGTAGAATTATATATGCTTCGCGGGTGTCTCTGTCGATTGCTTTGATTGGTGCATTGCTCACAGTGATTTTTGGAACTATCCTGGGTACGGCTTCTGGTTATTTAGGGGGATGGATAGACATTATTATTCAAAGAATAATTGAGATTACCATATCCTTCCCCAGGATACCACTATGGATGGGATTGGCCGCTGCAATTCCTGCTGGGTGGTCGCCAGTAAAAGAGTTCTTCCTGATAAGCTTGGTACTGTCCATATTAAGTTGGGGAGGGCTGGCAAGACAAATCCGGGGGATTGTTCTCTCACTCAGGGACAGTGACTTCATTATGGCGTCTAAGTCTTATGCAACGAGCGACACGCGGATCATGTTTAAACACATACTCCCCAATATTCTTGGTGTTACTGTTGTGAATGCCACGATTGCAATTCCCCTAATGATTCTAGGGGAAACAGCGTTAAGTTTTTTGGGATTGGGTTTGAGGCCCCCGTCTAATAGTTGGGGAGTTCTCTTAAAGGACGCACAATCCGTTCAAGCTATTAATAAGTATCCCTGGCTATTGATACCGGGATTATTTGTAGTACTGTCTATACTTGCTTTCAATTTTGTAGGTGACGGGCTTAGGGATGCCATTGATCCTTACAAATACTGAATTGACCGGGAACTTTCATTGATCACTTGGATTCGCGAAGAACATTAGCTCTGGAGGTAAACTCAGTGTACTTCAAGCCACAAAAGGGAGCGGTGGGAGATGTTATTCCTTTTTATCATCGTGGTGAGTACCATCTCTTTTACTTGGTAGCGCAATCAGAACATAGTAGTTATCCGAAACGGTTATGTACTCCTTGGGGGCACATCGTCTCAAAAGATCTCTTGCAATGGAGGGAGTTACCTCATGCGATAACTCCGAGTGGGAAAGATGATTCCCCTGACAAGTATGCATGTTGGACTGGTTCTGTAATAGCACATGAAGGGGCGTTCCATATCTTTTACACTGGTGTTAATTTTGATAATAAGACTGGCAAACAAACAATTTGTCACGCTACCAGCAAAGACTTGAATCACTGGCAAAAGGATCCAGATAACCCTATTTTAACTGCAGATGAACGATGGTACGATCCGAATGATTGGCGGGATCCTTTTGTTTATTGGTACGAGAAGGAAAAGTGTTTTCACATGTTGATTACGGCACGGAAAAAAGTTGGGTGGCCACAACATCAAGGTTGTCTTGCAATCGCAACATCTAAAGATTTTCATACTTGGGAAGTGCGACCGCCATTCTGGGAACCGAGCATAGCTCATACTCTAGAGTGCCCAGAGCGATTTCAAATTGGATCCCAAGAATATTTAGCATTTTCTACTTATTCAGAACTTAATGTTACACACTATCGGTTAATCGAAAAAACGGGAGAGATTGTCAATCCAAAGCTCACGGATCAGATCGATGGTAGTTTTTTTTACGCGGCGAAGGGTCTGAGCGATGAGGCCCAACGAATTATGTTCGGCTGGATTCCAGATGTTACTGGTGGGAGCGATGAAGGTAAAGTTATGTGGGGCGGCAATCTTGGAATTCCCCATACTCTCAAGCCGCAGTCTGACGGAAATCTAGCTGTATATTATCCCGATTCATACCGCAGACTAGTAGGTAAATCAGTTGAACTCAGTCAAATTAATAAAGTCGGAGATTGGCAGATCAAAACTGATGAGTTTTATGTTAATTCGCGAGGCGGTACAGCTTATACGCTATTTGAACAGCAGCCGCCGGAGTTCTATATGACATTAACTATCGAGTTGAAAAATGAAACTCATTCAGCTGGATTGATACTAAACTCTATCGTTGACTTAGGCAGTGGTTATTATTTGGAATTCGAAAACGTTGGTCAGTCTCTTCTAATATTTAAATATTCTTACGACAACCAGCAACCTAAACGTAAAGTGTTGGTCCAGAGAACGTTGCCCTTCCCGATTGTGAACGTTTATGTCGAGCTTTTTTATTGCAAAGGGTTGTTAACTGTTTTCGTTAACAAATCTGTGGCTTTGAGTATGAGGATGTATGTGACAGGACCAAGCTTCGGGTTCTTTGTTAAATCTGGGCAAGTCCGATTTCGTGATTTTAAAGTACATACACTTGAGTGCCCTTGAGTGTTAATGTTGATTTCAGGAAATTACAAAATGAAAGATCTCGGAAAGGAAAAAGATTATACACCCTTGCTAGAAGTTAAAGACTTATACACCCATTTTTTTACTGACAATGGAATTATACAGGCAGTAGATGGTGTAAGTTTCAAGGTTTATCCCCAAGAAACCCTTGGTTTGGTTGGGGAAAGCGGCTGTGGAAAAAGTGTCACTGCGCAATCAATCATGCGTATAGTTCCATCTCCTCCAGGGAAGATAGTTAGAGGCAGCATAATATACAAGTGCGGAAAAGAAGATGGTCTTATTGATATTAGTACGTTGGATCCCAGGGGTGAGCAGATGCGAAGTCTAAGGGGTAACGAAATAGCTATGATATTTCAGGAACCTATGACTTCTTTTAATCCTGTGTTAACGGTTGGGGATCAGATAATAGAGATGGTGGTCCTCCACCAGAAGGTAAACAAAAGAATAGCAAAAAAGAGAGCAATCGAGGCGCTTGCGAAAGTAAGGTTTCCAAATGCAGAGCAGAGAGTGAACAGTTACCCCCACCAGCTTAGTGGTGGGTTAAGGCAAAGGGCTATGATCGCTATGGCTCTATCGTGTAATCCTAGTCTCCTCATCGCTGATGAGCCAACAACTGCTCTGGATGTAACAATTCAGGCCCAAATCTTAGAGTTGATGAAAAAGCTTCAGGCGGAGTTTAGGATGTCAATGATAATCATCACTCATGACCTCGGGGTGATAAATGAATTAGCAGACGACGTTGCCGTAATGTATTTAGGTCAGATTGTTGAATACTCGGACCTTAGAAGGATTTTTGATTCTCCAAAACATCCGTATACAAAAGCACTGTTTAGGTCTATCCATTTGTTGGGTTCAAAAGCGAAGAAGAGGCTGGATTACATTAGGGGGACTGTGCCCAACCCAATTAACCTTACTGCAGGTTGCAGATTTTTTCCAAGGTGTAAGGAAGAAGGAAGAGAATCCTGGCATGAAGAAAAAAATCCTCCTTATCTCGAGGTTGAGAAAAACCACTGGGTGAGATGTTGGTGTTATGAAAATTGATACACTCGTACAACATAAAGTATTAATGAATGTAATAGGCTTAAAGAAATATTTCTCTGTCACTAGGGGTCTCTTCCGCAGGGTTGTTGCACAAATAAGAGCTGTAGATAATGTTAGTTTCCAGATATATGAGGGAGAAACCCTTGGCTTAGTTGGGGAGAGTGGCTGCGGGAAGACTACTACAGGAAGAGCTATCCTCCGCCTTGTAGAACCCACTGAGGGAAAGGTTATCTTTCACTCGAATAATGGCAATGTAGATATACTCACGCTGGAGCAAAGTAGCTTAAAACTCCTCAGAAGGCAGATGGCAATAATATTCCAAGATCCCTATTCATCTCTTAACCCCAGGCTAACAATAAGGGATACAGTAGCTGAACCCCTTATTGTGCACAATGTATTGAAGGGAAAGGATCTTGATGGGAAAGTGGAGAATCTACTAGAATCGGTTGGTCTTCAATCTATTTACATGAGGAGATATCCCCATGAGTTCAGCGGGGGACAACGGCAGAGGATAGGCATTGCAAGAGCTCTTGCTTTGGGGCCCAAGTTAATTATAGCCGATGAACCTGTTTCGGCGCTAGATGTATCTGTACAGGCTCAGGTGATTAACCTAATGCAAGATTTACAGAGAAAATTTGGCCTAGCTTATCTATTTATCGCCCATGATTTAAGTGTAGTAGAGTATCTGAGTAACAGAGTAGCTGTGATGTATTTGGGTAAAATTGTGGAACTTGCCAGTACCGAGAAGTTATATCGGGATCCCAAACATCCTTACACGGAGGCGCTCATCTCTTCTGTTCCTAAAATCAGCCCGAGATCTGGCTCTGGCCGCATTGCGTTGAGAGGTGAAGTGCCAAGCCCTGTGAATCCGCCCAGCGGGTGTAATTTTCATCCCAGGTGTCCGTATGCTATGCCCATTTGTTCGAAGGAGGAGCCTCTTCTCGACGAGGTAACACCAAACCACAAGGCTGCCTGTCATTTCTCCAAAAAGCTAACCCTTAAAGGTGTTGAAATTTTGTAACTATTCAGCCTGTCCAATCATAACCCATATAATTAGGGGGTAAATATCCCCCAAAGCAAAATGTTATTAGGTTAGATTTTAGAGAAAAAAACAGGTTAGTTAAAGGTAGCCTTATAGCGAGATTTCAAAAACTGGGGGATGGCAAGATCGTAGACTGGTTGACAAATATTCCTTGTCTACTATAATAACAATGCGCTATCAGATACCTGGATATAGCTACTAGAGAATTGGACCTCTTATAATCGTTCAAGAGCTAAGAAGGATATAACCGACAAAGGCAAACTGTTCGAAAGAGTAGGGCGCAAAGCCACAGGCTTTTTACATGGCAGCTGGGTTACCGAAGTTATATCCCGAGTCGCAATCGCCCATTCTTTCGAAGGAAAGAATGGGTTTTTTGTTTTTGATGGGGAATTGCAGAATATCACGACAAAACGCTAGATGACGGAAGGACCGAAAGGAGGTAAGGCGCAGTGGCCAATTTGGTGAAACGCTCAGTACTTATCCTTATTTTCCTGCAGGGACTTCCAGTCTTTGGCGCCCAGAGGAACACGTTCACTGTTGTTCGAGTAATTGACGGTGATACCTGCGTCTTGCAAAATGGCATGCCAGTCCGATATCTTGGAATTAATGCTCCCGAGAGCGGAAACCCGCAATTCAACGAGGCTACTCAAGCAAACAACAACCTGGTAGCGGGGAAGGAAGTCCGACTTGAACCTCAAGACCCTTCACGTGATAAAGAGGACCGTCTTCTAGCCTACGTTTTTGTAGATGAGGTTTTCGTTAACGAAGAACTTCTGCGTCTAGGTTATGCTCATATCCAGCGTCCGTTGAGAGCTAAATATAGAAATAGGCTCCTTAGAGCTCAGGAGGCCGCACGAGGAGAAGGTCTAGGAATCTGGGCTAAAGCGGCAGAACAAAATGTAGCCATTGCTGAGGCTCACGCCGATGCCGAAGGAAACGACTGGGACAATCTGTGTGACGAATACATTGTGATCGAAAACAAAGACAATGCATCCGTAGACCTCACTGGCTGGACGGTTTACGATGAAGCCCATCATAGATACTTGTTCCCGAGTTTTATTCTAAAAGCGAAGACCGCGGTAACACTGCGGACATGTTTAGGAAAAAACACGCAGAGCGAGCTCTTCTGGGGAAGTAGAAGCCCTATATGGAACAACGACGGTGACACCATCTTCATAAGAGATAGCAAAGGTCAACTCGTACTGAGTTACATCTACTGATTAGCAAGACGATACCAGATAGGGTAGGGGGAAAATTTTTGAGGAAATTGAAAGGAGAGGAAGAGCCTTGCCTTAACTCCAACCTGCCATACAAGGAGGAGTGTCCGGACATCGGACACTGCACCCAAACCACTACCATTAATGACTTTACGGCTAGGAAGTAAAAAAATAGGGGAGGACTATGGCTTCTTTAATAAATCCGGCCAGAAATTTGACAAAACCTACAAAATATGCTATAATACAGGCACACAACATAAGTGAGGTCATCCCAAAGATCCATGTCTTTGGAAGATTTGAATAGGTAAAGAAAAAAGAAAAATTGATTGAAAGGCTATAGCAGATGATTAGCGGAGAACAAATGACCCTATGGGCCCTCATGAATGAGCGAGCTCCAGACACAAAAATGCCAGAAAATAGCAAAATAAGACTGTCACCATCATCACTGAATCTTTTCCTCGAATGTCCACGATGTTTTTGGCTTGACAAGAATAAAGGTATAAAAAGACCTCGCGGTATATTCCCATCTTTGCCTGGAGGTATGGATTCAGTTATTAAGAAATATTTTGATAGCTATCGATTGAATAGCGATATGCCACCTGAAATCAAAGGAAAGATAAGAGGAGTACTTTTCTCGGACATCGCTACATTAGAGAAATGGAGAAATTGGCGTAAAAGCGAACTCTGTTATGAAGATAGGGAATCCAGAGCCATATTGGTAGGAGCACTAGACGATTGTCTAATAGAGGATGATTTCTATATCCCATTAGACTATAAAACTAGAGGATATGAACTAAAAGAAGATCCAAGACGATACTATCAAAATCAGCTTGATTGCTATTGTTTAATGCTTGAATACAGTGGTTTCAGAACCAAGGGATTAGCGTACCTGCTTTATTATTGGCCTGAGCAAGTAGAGCAGAATGGTATCGTGAGGTTCCACGTTGAACCAATAAAGATAGAGACCAATATCGAATCAGCTAAGAAAACATTCAAGAATGCTGCGAAATTATTATCCTTACCTATGCCAAAATCAAATCCTCATTGTGAATACTGCAGTTTAGTCACCAAGAGAAAAGGTGAAAGAGAATAGAGTAATTCGGAAATTGAAATATTACCCCCTTGCAGTCGTTGATGCTATCGGTTGCCCAATTGAGGCTGTTCATGTAATAATCAATGAGGTTGAGAAGGACAATTGGGGGATAGGTGGAACACCAGCATCAGTCAAATTTCCAGATAAATAGGTAGTCAAAATAGGGACAGCGCCCATTATTAATATCAATAGAGAAGGAAGGCGTTTGCCTAATATCATT
>JRER01000035.1_pt1 | contig 11255 bp, 11 predicted proteins | sample 210161 | NCBI WGS metagenome assembly JRER01 (sample SAMN03019618, study PRJNA260268) | marine sediment metagenome | biome: Marine; feature: Sediment; material: Clay; isolation source: clay from marine sediments 136 meters below sea floor depth collected from... | place: New Zealand: Canterbury...
CCTATAGGGTGGGTGGGTGGGAAGAAAGAGATAAGTTAAAAAACAGGGGGGAGGTAGGGTCAACGCCATAGAGAAACAAAATATAATAATCGGTGTCACCAATCTATCTGAACTAGCCCATTTTTTACTCCTTATGTTGAAGACCACCCTATCATAAGCTATACTGTAGCTGTTATAATAGGAATGATAGCTCCAGCTATCTAGGGGGTAATGCTGGCTATGGTAAGAAGCTATACTGCGAAATACACAAAAATAAGCTCCGGATATATGGGACAACTTGTTGAATGGCCTGAGGTAATTACCGAGGGGAAGACAATAGAAGAATGCAGAGAGATGCTTAGGGATGCCCTGCGAGAGATGATATTAGCCTATAAGCAGCAGGAGAAAGAAATCCCTCTCGGGGGAGACCTCTTGGAGCAAATGCTCGTAGAGGCATAAATTGCCAGTTAAGCGTCGAGATTTAGTGAGATATCTTGAGGTGAAGGGATTCTACCTATTGCGTGAGGGCAGAAAGCACTCTATCTATACAAATGGCATTAAGACGGTACCAATTAAAAGACACCGTACACTTGACAGGATAACTGCCAACGAATTGTGCAAGCAAGCCGGGCTTGCTCCTAAGTTCTAGCTGGGAAAACAAGAGCGAGCGATGAAAATGAAAGAAGAAAGTAATCCAGGTTCTCTTGGTTGCCTTGTTGATTATAGCGACTGTTGTAAGCTGTAGCCAACCTTTACCTCCTCCACCAGCACCGGAGCCTACTCCATCCCCAGAGCCAACTGAGAAACCGGAGTCAGCCGAGAGACCTGAGCCAGCTGAAACCCCCGAACCAACCTCTCCTCCCCTACCTAAGATTGAGGCTGATTGGGAAACTGGCGCACCCTATGGAGCTGGATCTTCTTTCTACGGTGGGATTGCATCCTTAACCATCGGCGACAAAGTGGGAAATATTATTTACGCCTAGCCCCCCAAGTTGAAGACCACCCTATCATAAGCTATAATCACCTATAAACAGGAGGTCAATATGCGCCATTCTATCAAGGCGTTTGTGCATAAGGGTGAGAACTATTATGTTGCTGAGTGCATGGAGATAGCGGTGGTCACTCAGGGTAAAACCCTGGACGAGACCATGGCCAATCTCCAGGAAGCTGTTGCCCTGCATCTTGAGGGCGAGGACCTGATAGATTTTGACCTTGCCCCTAACCCTTCCCTCCTAGTGACCCTCGAGTTGGAGCCCACGGTCTTATTTCTACACTGATTAGTCTGCGGTCATTTATTAAGGGAGTTTTAGAGGGGCGAAGCCCCTCTTTTTAATATCCTTCCCCCTCATGCTAAGAATACATCTCCCTATCATGGAGAGGGGGATAAAGGGAGTGAGGTTGGTAAACAATCTCATTAGCCCCCCAAGTTGAAGCTCACCCTATCATAAGCTATAATCAAGTGTAAAGCATTTGGAGTTCCTAGCTTAGGAGGCGATTTTGCTCAAAAGTCATAGCTGTGGTGAGCTGAGTAAAAAGGATGTTGGTTCCGAGGTAACCCTGGCTGGTTGGGTAGACCGCCGCCGAGACCACGGGAGACTAATATTCATTGACCTGCGAGATAGAGAGGGCATAGTTCAGGTGGTATTCAATCCAGAAACATCAGCCTCCTGCCATAAAATAGCCAGCGAGATGCGTAATGAATATGTGGTTAGGGTCGGTGGTGAGGTCGCCCTTCGCCCCCCGGGAACCGAGAACCCTAAATTGCCCACCGGTGATATTGAGGTTATTGCCCGTAATACCGATATACTTAATCCATCAAAGACTCCTCCTTTCTATATAAATGAAGACATTGAAGTGGAAGAAAACCTCAGGCTCAAGTATCGCTACCTTGACCTGCGCCGGGCTCGGATGAAGGAGAATCTGCTCCTTCGCCACCGAGTGGTGAAGTTTATTCGCGATTTTCTGGATGCTCGGGGGTTTATCGAGGTAGAAACACCAGTCCTGATTAAGAGCACCCCTGAGGGGGCTCGTGATTACTTGGTGCCCAGTCGACTTCACCCCGGAAAGTTCTACGCCCTTCCCCAGTCTCCCCAGCAACTCAAGCAGCTACTGATGGTAGCCGGTGTGGAGAAGTATTTTCAAATAGCCAGATGCTTTCGGGATGAGGATACCCGGGCTGACCGCCAGCCTGAGTTCACCCAGCTTGACCTGGAGATGAGCTTTGTCGAGGAGGAGGATATTTTGAACCTGATGGAGGAGCTCTTCACCTCTATGGTGGAGACGGTTAAACCCGAAATGCGAGTGATAAAACCTTTCCCCCGCCTTAACTATACTGAGGCAATGGAGCGCTACGGTACGGATAAGCCTGACCTGAGATTTGGTCTGGAGCTAGGAGATTTGACCAACATTGCTGCTCAATCTGACTTCTCTATTTTTCGTTCTGCAATCGCCGAGGGGGGTAAGGTGAAGGGCATATGCGCCCCTGGCTGTGGCGATTATACCCGCAGCCAGCTTGACGAACTAAATAGGCTGGCGCAGAGCCTTGGGGCTGAAGGCTTGATAACTATGTCATTGGGCGCCGCTGGCGGTGGTTTGAATGATTTAACCATTGAAATGGTAAAGTCTGTTGCCGCTAGATTTCTAACCTTAGACCAGATTAAGCAGATGGCGCATCGTTTGGGGGCAGATATGGGAGACCTTCTGCTTATCATTGCCGGCAAACCTGAGCTGGTTGATATGACATTAAGCGGTCTGCGTCAGGAGATGGGGCATCGACTTGAGCTGGCTGACCCTAATCTATTCGTCTTCGCCTTTATTCAGGATTTTCCGTTACTAAGATGGGATGAAGAGGCAGGGCGATGGGATTCAGAGCACCATCCCTTTACTGCACCTCAGGATGAGGATGCGCCCTTGCTGGACAGCGCTCCGGGAAAGGTACGCGGCAGGCATTACGATGTTGTATGTAATGGCTATGAAATAGGTGGCGGCAGCCTTAGGATTCACATCGCCGAGCTTCAGAAGAAGCTCTTTAAGCTGCTGGGCTATAGTGATGAGGAGATTGAGGAGCGCTTTGGGCATATGCTTGAGGCTTTTGACTACGGTGCTCCCCCTCACGGTGGTATAGCCCTGGGTCTTGACCGCATTGTGATGCTACTGGCGGGGGAAGAAACCATCAGGGAGGTTATTGCCTTTCCCAAGAACCAGAGTGCTGCCGATTTAACCTTCAATGCTCCCTCGTCGGTTAGCGAAGAACAGCTGGCTGAATTACACCTGCGTCTGCGGGAGGAAAGGTGAAAGTAACCAGGGAGAAAATAGAAAAAAGTCAGGCATTTCTCAGAATTGAGATGGAGCCTGCTGAGGTGGAGGAGTCCTTGGAGCAGTCTTATCGCCGCCTGGCCAGTAGAGTGAACATCCCCGGCTTTCGTAAAGGAAAAGCGCCACGGGCGGTAGTGGAACGCTATATAGGCAAAGATAGCCTCCTTGAGGATGCGCTAAATAATCTGCTTCCTCAAGCTTATGAGAAGGCCATCAAGGAGCAAGAGATTGAGGCTATCGCCAGCCCATCTATTGAAATAGCTCAGACTGACCCTGTGGTATTTAAGGCGACAGTGCCGCTAAAGCCTACCATCGAGCTTGGCGACTACCATAACATTCAACTTACCCCAGAACCTGTAGAACTAACCGAGGACGAGGTCGACACCGTAATAGAGCAGCTACGCCGCCAGCATGCCACTTGGGAGCCTGTAGAGCGTCCAGCAAACTTTGATGATTTGGTAACCTTAGATATTGAAAGCCATATAGAGGAAAAGCCGTTCATCAATCAACAGGGAGTTCAATATCAAATTCTCCATGACCAACCCTTCCCTGTGCCCGGGTTTGCCGAGCAGTTGCCTGGGATGAAAGGCAGTGAGGAGAAAGAGTTCAAACTCCAACTCCCCCAGGATTATCCTAGAGGTGAGCTGGCAGAGAAGGAGGCTTGGTTTAAGGTAAGGGTTACCGAAGTAAAGCAGCAGAGGCTTCCTGAGCTGGATGATGGATTTGCCACCTCAGTTAACCCTGACTTCAAAACCTTAGCTTCACTCCGAGAACAAGTCTCCGCTAACTTACGGCTCATGGCTGAGGAGAGAGCCAGGAGAGAATTTGAGGAGCGGATAATTGAGGCAGTGGTTGACATCAGCCAGGTGGAATTCCCGCCAGTTTTGATAGAGATGGAAATTGACCAGCTCTTTGACCAGCAGGCGAGGCGGTTGCAGACGAGCGGTAGAGGGCTGGAGGAATATCTTAGCAGGATTAATAAGACTGAGGAGGAACTACGGGAAGAGCTACGTCCATTAGCCACCAAGAGGGTTAGCCACTCCCTTGTGTTAGGCAGGATTGCTGAGGAGGAAAAGATTGAGGTCGGTGATTCTGAGATAAGTGCTGAGTTGGAAAATATGGTGCAAAGTGCCACCAGGAATAAAGACGAGGTGCAGAAACTTCTAAACTCTCCTCAAGCCCGTAGCTCAATGGAGCAAATATTAACTACACGAAAAACTATACAACGACTGGTAGAAATAGCTAGAGGTTCAACAGATGACCAGGGGAAATGATACTAAGATTGTGAAGAGCCTTTGCCATATGTGCTCCAGCTCTTGTGGCATAGATGCCCATGTAGAAAACGGCAGGCTGGTAAAGGTCACCGCTATGAAGGAGCATCCGGTCAATAGGTTATGTGTCAGGGCGCAGGCGATACCGGATTGGTTATATTCGCCAGAGCGGCTCACCCATCCCATGAGGAGAGTAGATGGGACATGGCAGAAAATCTCCTGGCGTGAAGCCTTTGATATTATCGGAGACAAACTGGCTGATATAAAGGAGAATTACGGAGCTAAAGCGCTGGTGGTACATCTGGGCGAGCCGGTGATAAGCACAGAGGTTCCTAGGATAGCTGCCAGATTCTGTAGCTTATATGGAACACCTAATTATACCTCAGGGGCTTCCCTTTGTTTTGCTGCCAGGGGAATAGGGCACGGTCTAGCTCTGGGTAAACGGATGTTCCCCTTGTTTCCAAGCTATGAAAACACCCGCTGTATAGTAGTCTGGGGACATAACCCCGAGCAATCCAAAATAGGCGAGGAGGCAAATATCCTTTCTGCTCAAAAGCGAGGGGCGAAGTTAATAGTGGTTGACCCTAGGGCGACCCCATTGGCTAAAAGGGCAGCTCTTCATATCCAGATTAGACCAGGAACTGATTGTGCCCTGGCACTGGGTTTAATACATGTAATCATAGCTGAGGAATTATATGATGCGGATTTTGTCAGCAACTGGACCTTTGGTTTTGATGAGTTGAAGGAGCACGTCAGAAAATATAGCCCTGAGGTGGTGGAAAAGATTGCCTGGGTTCCAGCCGAGTCAATCAGGCAATTTGCCAGAATGTATGCCGCCAGTAAACCGGCAACCATCAGCCAGGGTGTCTCCTTAGACCACTGCCCTAATGGCGTGCAGAATAGCCGGGCCATTTCAATTCTGATAGCCATCACTGGCAACCTTGATATACTCGGGGGGAATATCTATAACTTCCCATTGAGGCAGGCTAGTGTCAGGATAAAGGGGGTGGTTTCCGTCGATGAGGCTATTGGAGCACGCTACCCAATATTTGGCAAATTTACCGGTGAGACAACATCCCTGCCCGTAGCCGATGCTATAATTACCGGAAAACCATATCCGGTTAAAGCCATAATAGTTCAGGGTTGTAATCCTGCCTTAACCTGGCCCGATAGCAATAAGGTCAGGGAGGCATTTCAGAGATTGGATTTGTTGGTGGTATCTGACCTATTCATGACTGAAACAGCCAGGCTGGCTGACATTTTCCTTCCCGCCATCGCCTTCTTGGAGAGAAAAATTATCAAGGATTATGTCTTTGAAGGGCTACCGCTAATTGCGGTGAGCAACAAGGTAATTGAGCCTCCGGCTGATTGCCTGGAGGATTGGCAAATATGGTCTGAGCTAGGCAAAAAAATGGGCTACGCTGACTATTTCCCCTGGCAGAGCGCTGATGAACTTTTCGCCTATCTGCTCGAGCCATCGGGTATCGCCCTGGAGCAGTTGGAGCAAAATCCAGGTGGCATACTATATCGCCGTCTTGACCGCCAGCGAAAATATGAGCAGGGATTGGATACTCCGTCGGGGAAGGTAGAGCTCTTCTCCCTGACAATGGCAGACTATGGATATGACCCCCTGCCAACATTTACTGAGCCACAAGAGAACCCGGTTAATAAACCCGGGCTTGCAGAGAGCTATCCCTTCACTCTGATTACCGGCACCAGGGTAAATGCCTTCACCCACTCCCAACATCGCAATATTGCCCGACTTAGGAAGCTGGTGCCTCAACCTTTGGTTGAGCTCAATCCTGATTCAGCAAAGAACCTGGGCATTGCTGATGGAGACCAGGTAGTTATCCAATCTCCGAAGGGGAGTATCAAGCTGCAAGCCAGGATTACCGCTGATATTCACCCCAAAGTGCTTAGCCTACAGCATGGATGGGCTGAGGCTAATGCCAATATCCTGACCAATGATGAACAACTTGACCCAATTTCAGGTTATCCCGGGTTTAAAACTACTTTATGCCAGGTGAGAAAAACCGGGGAGTGAGTTATAATTATGTGATAGTGAGCACTTGCCTTAAACCATATAAAAACCGGTGGGAGGAGAAAAATGAATATCCAACCGATGAATGTTATTCCTATGGTAATTGAGAGTGGAGCCAGAGGGGAGCGAGCCTTCGATATATACTCGCTCCTGCTGAGAGAGCGCATTGTCATGTTGGGCATGCCGATTAATGACCAGGTGGCTAATGTTATTATTGCCCAGCTTCTCTACCTTGAGCGAGAGGACCCGGACAAAGACATAAGCCTCTACATTCACTGCCCTGGTGGCATCATTTCCAGTGGTCTCGCTATTTATGACACTATGCAGCTCGTACGCCCTGAGGTATCCACCATTTGTGTCGGGCTGGCGGCTAGCATGGGGACTTTGCTTCTTTGTGCTGGGGCTAAAGGCAAGCGCTATGCCTTACCTAACTCCACGATACACCTGCATCAGGCGTTTGGCGGCGCTCAGGGGCAGGCAGCCGATGTAGAAATTGCTGCCCGAGAGATTATGCGTATGCAAGAACTAATCCGGAGCATTTTATCTAAGCACACCGGTCAACCACTGGAGAAAATAGTCCATGATACTGACCGGGATTTCTACCTTAACCCTGAGCAAGCGGTGGAGTATGGGATTGTGGATGAAATCCTCAGCAAGCCACAAAAATAGCTATAGCTGCTGGTTATAAAGCTCTCGATAGCACTGAGCCAGTTCATTCAAGGTGGGGTATTTTGCCTGAATATCGATAAAAATCGCTTGGTGAAATGTGAGCTAGTTCAGATAGATAGGTGACGCAGATTATCATGTTTCGTTTCTCCGCAGCATTGACCCCATCCCCCTGACCCCCTTCCCCTAGAGGGGAAGGGGGAAATAGTTTTAAGAGGGGGCTTCGCCCCCTCTTTTTTATTCCTCCCCCTCGCCTAGAAGGAGAGGGGGACTAAGGGGGTGAGGTGTAGAAAGTTGAGGTGTCACTAATCATATGGACGAGTACAAAGTATTGACAAAGTGTCACAGATGTGCTAAATTAGGAAATGTGGAAAAATGGAATTATGGAAATATTGGGGAAATGACAAGAAGATGCTTTCATGGTGAGTGAGACTGTCAAAGTAGCACGTCGAGGTCAAATTACGTTACCCTCCTCTTTGCGCAAAGCTGCCCAAATTCAAGAGGGGGACTATCTTAGATTTATCGTCAAGGATGGAGCTATAAGCGTGGTTGTGCAGAAACTCGTAGATAGGGAGCAAGCATACTTTTGGACAAGGGAATGGCAGGAGGGTGAGCGTGAGGCAGATGAGGATATAAGAATAGGGCGGCTAAAGACATTCGATTCGGTGGACGAACTGATTGCCGAGTTGAGGTCATAGAATGCCAGAATGAAAATAGCGCGGACAGGACGATTCAAAAAGGCCTATCAAAAATTAAATCAGCGACAAAGGAGAGCGGTCGAGAAAGCACTCTCCTTTTTGGTTAATGATATTCGTCATCCAAGCCTTCGGGTCAAAAAAATAGAAGGCACAACGGGTGTATGGGAGGCCAGGGCCAGTAAGTTAATCCGCTTGTCATTTGAGTTCAGGGATGATACCCTAATTCTACGCAATGTGGGTGACCATGATGAGGTGCTCAGAGGTCCGTAGGAGAATCGGTAGTCCATCTCTAATGTACGCAAATTATCTAATTGCTAAATTCTTTAACTCTTATCCTTTAGCATAAAGCTCTCGGTAGCGCTGAGCCAGTTCACTTAAGGTAGGCAGACCCTGTCTTGCCCCTATTTTAGTAATAGAGAACTTGGCTACAATATCACCGAGACGACCACATTCCTCAAGCCCTTTGTTGTTAACTACCCCATATAGAAAGCCAGCGGCGAAGGCATCGCCGGCGCCGGTGGTGTCTTTTCCATATCCGGGTTGGGATTCAATCACATAAGCTTTATTGGCATCAGCTACGTAGCTGGGAAATCTAAGTAGCTCTACTTCGTTACTATTGACTATATTGTTATTATTAATAGCATACGATGGAAGATCTTGCCGTTTATTGAATTCAAGCATCAGCTGTAGCTTATTTGTTCTCTGCGGTTTTCCCTCACCCCGAGTAACAATAACAATTTTGCAGCCCCTATCAAGGAAAAATCGTGCAGCAGCTCTAAAATTGGTTCCTGTTAGTTCTACAATCTCATTTTCATTTACGAATAATATATCTGTTTTGGATAATAAGGGATTGAGAGCATTTAGTCCTTTTCTGGTGTATATTGCTCCGGGGGTGAAGCTAATCTTAACAGATGGCGGTGTGTTATTCGCAACCCACTTTTGCAGATCAAATTGCTCGTCATTAACGAAGGAGGATAAGTGAATTAATTCTGCTTTTGCGATGTATTCTAAGTTTATATCCTCTTTTTTTAAGAGATTATTTGCCCCTGGCGATACATATAAAGCCCGTTTCCCATAGCTATCAGTTAAACCAAGCACTGAGCCGGTTTTGGCAACATCTTTGATTTTGATTTGGCTGCAGTCAGTTCCAACGCTGTTAAAATCGTCTAGGAGTGATTCTCCTTCTTTGTCAGAGCCGACAGCGCCAATAAAGCCAGTGCTCACCCCAAGCTTGGCCAAACCATAAATTGTGTTAGCAGCTGAACCACCAGGGCTTGATTTGTGTTCCTTTATGGGAGTTTCGTTATCGGCTAGAACGCTTTGCACTCTATATAGTTGATCTAAGTTCATTGCGCCGAAGCCAACCACTCTGATTGAACCCATATATCATAACCCTCCGCTGTCCTATTATACCTAAACTCACCCCAGCTTGCCTGCTTCCTCCCTCACTAACCGCCTTATTCTCTTATGAACCTCAATAACATCGTTTATATCTTTTCTGCCCGATAGCCAGTGAAAGTAGCCCCTATCCCCGGTGCCTCCGACTTTCTCTTTGTATTTCACTATTCTCTCCACCCCGCCCCGGCGACCCTTCTGCCACGCCTCCAGCACCTCTGTCAGGTCACTGATGAATGTAGAGGCTAAGCCCATAGTTGAATAGGGTAGGGCATACTCGTTAGCATTAAAGGCAATGGCTAACCCCCCCGCCTCCTCCACCGCCTGAAGCATTCTGAAATCGGTAATGCTATCTCCTACCACCACCCACTTAGATAAAGGCTGGTCATAAGCTTCAGCAAATCTGCTTAAAGCGGCTACCTTGCGCCGTCCCCCAACCGGCTTCACCTCTTTTATTGCCGTACCCAGATTGGTAGCGGGCAGTTTCTCCCAGAAGAAGTTATCCAGGCTTTGCTTAATCCGGTCATCATCAGCAACCGGGCGCATGGTCAGCATATCTTCCTCGGCCTGCTGTAGTAGCTCGGAGTCTTCTTGACATAAAGTTGCTCGGAATTTATCCAGAGGGAATGGTGTGCAGGCAACATTATGGGCGTAAATTCCCAATTTTTGGGTAATATGAGTGGCGTATTGTTCGTAGCTGGTGCTAATGCAGAATACCTTCCAGCCACTATACTGGAGCCAGGACACGAGCTTAGCCGCACCACCGGTTAAGCCGGCTTTGACAGCTAGAGTGGCGATATTATCCTCAGAAATATTATGGAGGATGAGGAAGGGCACTATAAGAGCCAAGGTATCCCCCGGCTCATAGTCCTCCCTTTCTTCCAGCGTCAGCAGGTCATCATAGCGACTGATAACCTCAAAGAGCTTATCGCCGTTGGGGAAAAGCTTCATTAGCTCATAGGCATTATCCTGAGGTGATAGCGGTCCTTCAAGGTCAAAACAGATAAAGTTCATGGTTGATATGCCCCTTTTAATTGCTCATCAATCTCATCAGTTAGATTATACCTGTTAATAGGTCTCCCCTCAGCATCAACCACTTTACCCTCCTTTATCTTAATCTTACCCTGGCTAAAAGCCTTTAGGGTAGATATTATCAGAGGAAATTCTCTAGCCAATCCATGTTTGCGAATGAGCTTAAACAGGCGGTTATTTTCCCCTTCCCTCTGTCTAATTTCTTCCATGGGATGCCCCTTGATTTCGCCCCAATATCTATCAAATGGTTTGCCTCTAATGGGGAAGGTGCAGTAGGTCGCCGGCGGTCCCTTGTCCAACTCAGGGGTTACCAGGTGCATCATTACCCCTGTTTCCTCAGCCTTGCTGTCAATCAGCTGCCAGATTACCTCCTGCCAGGTTCCTTTAGGTCCACCCGGAGCCGCCGGGTGAAGGTTAATCATATTATATCTGTGGCACATCTCATCACCGACGATGAGCATATAGCCAGCCAGGACGCACAGGTCAGCGTGAAAGCCTCGTAGCTGATTCATCACCTCTCGGTCATAGTCAAGCCGCCATGTAGGTAAACTCTCCCCTAGTTCTGTAATAGACCTGACTTGGCTGGCTTTAAACCTTCGGTAGGAAAAGCAGACGAGAGGCATGCCATAACTCTCAACCAGTTTGAGGAATAAATCGCTCTCTGGTGATTCACCAGGCTCACGATTGCAGAAGACAAAGGCTATCTCAGCCTCAATCTCACCCAGCGCCATGCCCCTCTGAACCACTGTCAGCAAATCCCTTGCTGCTTTATCTCTGCCTGTAGAAAACCAGCCAAGTTGATAGGTGTTGATTAACCTCACCCCCTTAATCCCCCTCTCCTTATCAAGGAGAGGGGGA
>JRER01000841.1_pt1 | contig 11240 bp, 8 predicted proteins | sample 210161 | NCBI WGS metagenome assembly JRER01 (sample SAMN03019618, study PRJNA260268) | marine sediment metagenome | biome: Marine; feature: Sediment; material: Clay; isolation source: clay from marine sediments 136 meters below sea floor depth collected from... | place: New Zealand: Canterbury...
AGAATGTTTAAGATGGTATCCGATTCGAGATGAAATCCCAGAGATGCTTCCTGACGAACTGCGAAAAGAAGGCGAAGACTTGCCATTTTTGAGAAAATGGAAGGAAAAGGTTCCAGAAAAAATCCTGCTAGAGGGTAAGCCCTTCAACCTTAAAAGCGAAGTAAAGAAATCTTAATTTTCTACTTTAACTTTATCACTCTGCCAGTTGCTGAAGATTTTAACGCTGACTCTGCAATTCGAAGGGCTTTCAAGCCGTCCATGCCTGTTATTAGCGGCTTCTCCTTTTTTAAAACACAATTTGCAAAGTGTTGGAGTTCAAGTTTTAAAGGTTCTCGCCAAGCAATTCTCGGCTGCACAGTCTCCTTCGCATTCTCAATTGTTAGTTCTTGCGTGATATAATCAAGTTTCATTATGGCCTGACTTCCAGTAACGACTAATATCCGCGTCTTGTATGGCGTCAACCAATTAGATTCAATGAAAGCACTTTTACCTCCCTTAAACGTGAGCATTATCTGGGCGTAGTCCTCAAACTTTCTATGTTTCATTCTTCCAGTTTTTGCATAAACAGCAAGTGGGTCTTCGTCAAAAAGGTGTCTCGTTATGTCTATGTCATGGATTGCTATGTCCTTAACAACCCCTACGTCGCCCATTCTTTCGGGCCATTGGGAAACCCTTTTTGCCGTGGCACACACGAGATCACCGATTTTTTTGTTTTTAATTGCCTTTTTGATGTGCTGGACTCCTGGAATAAACCGCATTAAAAAGCCCACTGTAAGGTGTAACCCTTGCTTTTCTGCCATTTCTTGCAATTTTTCCGCTTGCTTCACGTTTGTCGCCATCGGCTTTTCAACTAACACATGTTTTCCTGCTTTCAAGGCTTTTAGAGCTTCTTTTGCAAGGCTTGTCGACCACGTACAGATGCTTATCGCTCTGATGTCTTCTCTTTTCAGCATTCTTCCAAGGTTTGTGTAGGGTTTTACACCAAATTGCTTAGCCACGGCTTCGGCTCTTTCAGCATTTATGTCACAAACTGCCAAAAGTTCTGTCTCTTCTAACTCTTTGTAAACTCTCGCTTGGTTTCTTCCCCAGAAACCTGTTCCAACAACTGCAACACCTAACTTTTTCATTTTGTCCAAACTCCTCTTCCTAAACCACGATATATGAGACCTTCCCTTTCAACTTTTTCGGGATCGACAACGCCTTCAAGATCAACTATAGCGGCTGGCATCTTTGCCATGATTTTCAGTTTCTTTAGGTTTAAACGTTTGAATCGATTGTGACCTGTAAGTATTACTATGCAGTCTGCACCTTCGATGGCGTCTGTCAATTTTTTCTTGAAGCGATAACCGAAATCAGTCAACTCTTTACCTGACAAATACGGATCATAAAAACTGACTTTGGCACCTTTGGTCTCCAGAATTTTAGCAAGTTTTCTCGCTGAAATTTTTGGCATGTCCTTTGTGTTTGGTGTTTGTGAAATTCCCAGCAGAGAAATTTTTGCCCTTCTCAGAGTCTTTCCACAGCTTCTTAATGCTTCTCTAATCAAACTAACTGCATGTTTTAAAATTTCCTCGTTTATCTCCATGGCAATTGCGGGAATTCGAAATTTCACATTCAAGTTTTCAGCTTCCTCCAATAAAAGACACGGCTCTTCACGTATATTTCCACCACTAAGTGTTGGCGAGACAAGTGTGCCATACGCACTTGTCGTTGCAAGTTCTTTCGCCTTGAGGTAATCTATACCTGCTTTTTCACAAAAACAAGCGAATTCATTAGCCAAAGCAACATTAGTATAATACTGTACGGCTTCAAAGAGCGTTGCTGCTTCCGCTGTTTTCGCATCATTTGTCTCTACCACACCATTTTTTGCAATGGTTCCTAGAACAATTGAGGCAGCATTTGAACTATCTTTATCTGTTGCTGCTACAATTCGCTTATAATCAGCTAATTTTTCCAAAGTTTGTTCATCTAAAACTCGAACTGGGTTGTAGGCTAGGCCGAAATCAACTCCAACTTTAAATCCGGACGTGTTTTCCAAGGTCTCTCTGATTAACTCCTCTGCCGTGGCTGGTCCAACAACACTCATAATGATAACTAGTGAGCCGCGTCGGAGACTTGAACCTACACGCTTGCATACTTTTTCTACGTCTAAATAGTTGACCTTTTTCTTCCTATCAATTTTTGCTTTAGTTGTTATTACTATGACATCGCTTTGTGCGACAGCCGTTTTAACATCGTTTGTAGCTTTTAGACATCCATTTTTCACATGTTTTTTCAGTAAGGTCTCAATTTTACGTTTTAAGAAGGGAGATTTTCCTCTTGTAAGACGGTTTACTAATGCTCGGTCTGCGTCAACACATATGACTTCAAATCCAGCTTCGGCGAAGAGGCAAGCGTGAAGAACACCGTTTCGTCCACAACCTATGATGCTAACCCTGTATTTTCTACGCTTCTCAGCATTGTCTATCTCTTCTGGTTTTATATGCAGTATTGATGTTGACATATGATATTCTCCTTGATTTATGAGAAACTGATTTAACTCTTTGAGCTCTCAATTATTCTCTTAAGTTTTGAACTGTATTCTTGGACGAGTTGTACGGCTTTTTCTTCTTTTTTTGCTTCTGCATACAGCCTGTAGATAGGTTCTGTTCCGCTTGGACGCATTAGGATGCCGCTTTTGTCCTCGAACCATATTTTGACTCCGTCAATTGTGTTTATGTTCAATCCGCTTAGTTGTTCAGTTAACTTTTCTAAGGCTTTTTCTTTAAGTTCGTTTGGGCATTTGACCTTGCCCTTTTCAATGAAGTATTTTGGCAGTTCTCCAAGCAGATTTGAAAGTTTTTCACCAGTTTTAGCCATTATGTCTAAGATTAAGGCTGTCGCCATCGCTCCATCTCTAACAGATTGATGAGGTCCGTAAAAGATTCCACCATTTTCCTCCCCGCCAAGTTTCGCATTTAGCTTCTTCATGGTTTGAGAGACTGTTATGCTTCCCACTTTAGTCCATACGATTTCTCCGCCATAAGAGTCCGCTATGTCCTTAACCATGGTTGAAGAACTCACTGGCGTAACGATTTTTTCACCGGGATTATCCTTTAAAAAGTGTTTTTCAACCAAGGCGAAGGTTTTGTCTCCCCAATGAATTTCTCCATTTTCGTCAACGAATATTGAGCGGTCAGCATCACCATCATATGCAACGCCTAAATCCGCACCCACGGCTTTCACTGTTAAGGCTAAATCCTTAAGGTTTTCTGGGCGAGGTTCGGGTAGTCTTCCAGAAAATGTTCCGTCAATATCTGCGTTTATGGTTGTAACTTTGCATCCTAACTCTCTAAGTAGGCGTGGTGCCGCAAGGCTGCCCACACTGTTTGCGGCGTCGACAACAATATGGTATTGTTTTTTCGCTATTCCGGCAACATCTACATGCTTTTTTATCGCTTCTACATAGTCGCTGATTACTTCGGGGAGGTCACGTGTTGTTCCTAAATTGTCCCATTCCGCGTAGCGTATCTCTTCGTCGAAGAATATGTTTTCAATTTCGATTTCCTGTTCGCGTGAAAGCTCTATTCCGTCTTTCCACACAACTTTTATTCCATTGTATTGTGGTGGGTTGTGTGACGCAGTTATTATCACTGCGCCGTCTTTTTTATGGTTTTTTACAGCAAATTGTAATGCTGGCGTAGGCGTCATCCTCGCTAAAAACACGTTGCATCCTGTTGCGTTTAAACCAGCAATAACTGCCCTTGCAAGCATTGGACTGCTTGTTCTAGCGTCATACCCAACTATGAGGTTGCCACGTTGAAAGAATGTTCCTGTTGCGCTTCCAATTTTAATTGCCATTTCCGAGGTTAATTCTTTATTAACAACGCCACGGATTCCATTCGTCCCAAACAAGCGTCTTGAGCCTAACATGTGTCATACTCCATCCTAAATAATGTTTTTAGGTGTTAATACGCTTTCAAGGCTTTCACCGTTTTAAACTGCAAGCTTATATTTGATTGTTTTTAATAAAACGGTTTCGTGAAAGGTGAAAAGTTGTGAAGGTCTTGCTTCATGAAATGAGTTGGACCGAAGCCAAAGAGTATTTCATGAAAAATGATATTGCAATTCTTCCAGTTGGTTCAAACGAGCAGCACGGTCCGCAAAATCCTCTTGGAACAGACCATTTGATAGCTAAGGCTGTAGCCGAAGAAACAGCTAAACGCGCAGGAGTACTTTGCCTACAAGTGATTCCCTTCGGGGTTAGTTCCCATCATAAACAGTTTTGGGGAACCATTTACATATCGCCTAAAACGTTCAAAAGCTATGTGAAAGAAGTATGCTTAGCGCTCAACTATTATGGCGTCAGAAAAATTGTGATAGTTAACGGACACGGCGGTAACCGCTGTGCTCTAGTAGAGATGGCGAGAGAGCTCAGAGAGAAAGAGGTTTTTGTGTCCATCTTTCAGTGGTGGTCAGTTGTAAACAAACTTTTGCCAAACCTTTTTGAGCTAGAAGAAAGAGGACATGCTGCAGCTGAGGAAACATCAGTGAATTTGGCTTTACACCCGCAAATTGTGGATATGAATAAGGCTGTGGATGAAGAACCTCGCAAACACTCTGTACAAACAGAAGGCATGACGCTTCCCTTGGACACCGTGGACTATACAAGTTCAGGCGTGTTTGGAAAGTCAACAACAGCCTCTGCAGAAAAAGGCAAAAAAGTTTTTGAAGTTGCTGTAAACGAACTGGTTAAACATGTAAATCTGCTCAAAGAGACGAAGATTGAGGACTTGATGAGTAAATCTAAAGTCTAGAGAATGCTTCTTTCTTTTAAGCGTGGAGAGATCAAACTCTCATATTGCGTTAACAACGATAAGAGAAGACTTGCGCATAGTCTAATCGAAGCAAGATTTAATTTCAACCGTAAATCTAGAAATAAAAGGACAAGCTCTAAGCGGGGGTTGCCAAGCCAGGTCAAAGGCGCAGCCCTGAGGCGGCTGTCTCGTAGGGGTTCGTGGGTTCAAATCCCACCCCCCGCACTACAATGTCCAAACTGTGCGTGCTTATCTGCCAGCAATTTTGAGGTCCTTTTTCTTGGCATGGACCTTAGAACAAGATCTTTTCGTCCCTAAATTAAGAAAAGATAAAGACGAGAATTGGCATGAAAAAGAACTCACGAGCGCATAACAGATGGCTAGAAACCCTTGTTTTGAGGAAGAATATGCCGGCTCAGCGGCTTTACACAAAATACGGATTCACATTCACCCAAAGCGAAAGAATGCACTGGATAATGAGGAAAGAAACCCGGATAGATCATTGAGTTCTATGTTTGATTGTAGAAAAAGAGAGGGGAGTTGCGGGAGATGTCGCCATTTGGATACGAGTGCAAACACCATGTTAAGTATCATCGCTGAATCTGGAGTTTGAACGTCGCTCTAACTAGGGTTTCATGGTAGCCCGGGAGAGATTCGAACTCTCGTCAGCGGGTCCAGAGCCCGCCATGCTTGGCCGCTACACCACCGGGCTTCAACTAGAAATACTTAGATTCTTTGTAATATCTTTAACGTTAAAGTTCCAAAAGAGAAAGAACAGACACTATTTGTTTTCTAGCTTTTCCATGGCATCTTCACAGTGGCATCCCTAACGCTTAGGATTCAATCTTCACAGCACCATAACGTCGGCACTATCGGGTTCTTGTTTTTGAAGAAGTATTTTGTGCAAAACATTTGATCTGGATAATTATTCTGGTTATTTTATAAGATGACAAGCAACAAAGTGGCCCTTTTCAACTTCTATCAACTGTGGTTCCTCTTTAGAGCATTTATCTGTTCTGTAAGCGCATCGTGGATGAAACCTACATCCTGTTGGTATATCGATTGCTGAGGGAACCTCCCCTGCGAGCTCTATCCTTTTTCTCTCCCGTTCAGGATTTGGAACCGGAATAGCAGACAGCAAAGCTTGTGTATATGGATGCATAGGGTTCCGGAAAAGCGGTTCTTTATGCCCCATTTCTACTATTTTTCCTAGGTACATAATTGCTATTTTGTCTGATATGTATTTGGCGACTGCTAAGTCATGTGTAATGAACAGATAGGTTAATCCAAGCTCTTTTCTAAAGCTTAACATAAGGTCAATTATCGTTGATCTAAGGGATACATCGATCATGGAGACTGGTTCATCCGCAACCATGAATTCCGGCTTCAAGATGATTGATCTTGCTAGGGCAACGCGTTGCCTTTGGCCACCGCTGAGTTGATGGGGATACAAGTTGATGAATTGTTCAGGAGGCGTTAATCCTACTCTTTCAAGCACTTCCAGAACCATTTTCTTCTTTTCTCCACCTTTGGCCAACTCGTGAATTTCAAGTGGATGACCAACAGCGTCAACTACTTTCATTCGCGGGTTAAGCGACGCATAAGGATCCTGGAAGATCATTTGCATCTTTCTCCTGAGCAGTCTAAGCTTCTCACCTCTGAGTTTCGTAATGTCCTCGCCGTTGAAATAGATCTTACCTGATGTTGGTTCAAGGAGTCTTACAACAACCCTGCCAGCTGTCGTTTTCCCACATCCACTCTCTCCTGCTAAAGTGAAGATTTCCCCACTCCTTATTGAGAAAGCTACGTCATCAACAGCTTTGACGTAACTCAATTCTCTGGTAAATAGCTGTTCTAGAAAGCTTTTCTGAACAGGGAAATACTTTTTTAAATGTTCAACTTTTACGATTTCGCTCAACATGAACACCTTTTTTGCCATACAAGAAGCATCTGACAAAGTGGTTGCGTCCAACCTTGATTAAGGGCGGCTCTTTCACTCGGCATATTTTCTTGGCGTAGGAGCAGCGAGGCCAAAAACGGCAGCCCTTGGGAGGATTAAGCATGTCTGGAGGTGAACCTGGAATGGCTACGAGTTTTTGGTCGGATAATTCTATGTTTGGGATGCTTTGCAGAAGCCCTTGCGTATAGGGATGTTTAGGGTTTCTGTGCATCTCTATGCTAGTTACATATTCAAGCATGTGTCCAGCGTACATAATGATGATTTTATCGCATCTTTCCAAAATTATGCTTAGATCGTGTGATATAAGGATAAGGGCCATCCCATATACTTTACGTAAACTTTCTAACAAGTCAAGTATTTTTGCTTGAACTATTACGTCTAAGGCGGTGGTTGGTTCATCAGCTATAACTAGGTCGGGGTTTAGGGCTATCGCCAAACCTATCATTATGCGTTGTCTCATCCCACCGCTGAACTGGTGAGGATAGTCGTTTATACGTTCAGATAAGATTCCCAAATTTTTTACTACAGTTTTAGTGCGTTCAAACGCCTCTTCTTTACCTGTGTTAGGCTCATGGGTACGTATTAACTCAATAAAATGTGCCCCTATCCTTTTAACTGGGTTTAGAGAGGTCATGGGATCTTGAAATATGTAAGCAGCTTTTCTACCTCTAATGGAGCGCATCTCATGCTCTGGCAGTTTTAGAATGTCTGTTTCGTCAATTTTTATATGACCTTTCACTATGACGCCGGGGTAAGGGACAAGACGTATTATAGAAAGGCCGAGTGTGGATTTTCCTGATCCGGATTCACCAGCTAATCCCAATGTTTCACCTTTCTTTAGGGAAAAAGACACATTGTCAACTGCACGGATTGTGCCTCTACGCATCTGGTAGTCAACAGTCAACGAGTTAACCTCTAATAAAGTCAACTTTGTTCACCTCAACGCTGAAGCTTTGGATTCAGCAATTCGCTCAGTCCCTCTCCAATAAGTGTGAATCCGAGTGCGAGGAGAATTATCATGACGCCAGGGAAAGTTATAATCCACCATGCACCGCTCGAAAGATATTGCCATCCACTTGTTAGGTCGCGTCCCCAATCAGGGATGTGTATTTCTACTCCTAGGCCAATAAACGTTAAGCCCGCAGCCGTAAGAATGGCGTCTGCAAAATTTATTGTGGCCACCACAACTATCGATGGAATGACATTTGGAAAAACATAGCGGAAAAGTATTGTGTACCATTTCGCACCAATCCCTCGAGCAGCTTCCACGTAGGTTAACTCTTTTATGCTTAAAACTTGGCTTCGAACTACTCTGAAGTATGACGGAATGTAAACGACAGCTATTGAAAGAGCCATATTAACAACACCGCGGCCCAACATAGCAGATATGGCAATTGCAATCACCAAGCCTGGAAAAGCGTAAACCGCATCTATCACAAGAGAACACGCCCTATCAAAAACGCCGCCAACGTAGGATGAGAAGAGACCTAGGGGCACGCCTATAAGGAAGCAGACGAGAACGGAAAGGGTGGAAACTTGGAGCATAATTGAGCCGCCGCATAAAATTCTGCTCAGCATATCTTGGCCGAGATGGGTTGTGCCCATCGGAAACTGTGGGCTGGGAGGCTCTCTTATTGGGCCAACACGTGTTTTTGCTGGGTCATGCGGCGCTATCCAAGGGGCAATCGCTGTCATAATAACCAGTGCTGAGACAATTATTGTTCCGAGAATAACCATCCATCCTGAGGGCCCCTTTTTGGTTAGAGAAGTCACTCCGGGTATAAGGCGTGCAAGGATGCTTCGTTTAATTTTTGCTTTGGTTATCTTTGTTTCCTCCTTACAGTCTTATCCTTGGGTCTAAGTATGCATACAGAATATCTACAACGAGGCTTACCAGTGTAACGAATAAGCCGAACACGACCACGGCGCCTTGAATGGCTGTATAATCTCTGAAGTTAATTCTGTCAACTATGTATCTTCCTAATCCCGGCCATGAAAACGTTGTTTCTGTCAGAATTGCTCCCCCTAGAAGTATGGCAAATTGTAATCCCATCATTGTGAGGATTGGTAGAAAGGCATTTCTCAGCGCATAACCATAAGTCACTGTACTTTCTTTTAGCCCCCTTGCCTTCGCAGCTGTAACAAAATCAAGCCGAAGAGTTTCAAGCATGTTGGTTCTAGTCATTCTAACAAACATGCCTGAAAGAATAATTCCAAGCGTTAAAGAAGGCAGTAGAAGAGCCTTTAACGACTCGAAAAACTTAAAGAGGTTTCCCTGGAGAAGGCTGTCGATAGTGTATAAGCCTGTTATCGTAGCAGGGGGATCCACGACAGGATTAATGCGTAAACCTGTTGGAAGCCAGCGAAGGTAAACTCCGAAAATTAATTGAAAGACTATGCCTAGAAAGAAAATTGGGACGGCGTAGGTGACTGTTCCGACGCCTCTTATTAGGTGGTCTAGAATGGAGTTGTATGACTTGGATGATATTACGCCTAGTAATATTCCTATAACAGATGCTATTATCATGGAGTAAATTGCTAGTTCAAGCGTAGCTGGGAATGCGGAGAATATTTGTCCCCCAACTTCTTCGAAGGTTTGCATGGATTTTCCTAAGTTGGGGTATCCGTGCTCCAAGATGTATCCGATATCCACAAGACCGCCAAGGTATTCTATATACTGTGTCCATAATGGTTTATCTAACCCCAAAGCACGCCTCATACTCTCCATCTGCTCAGGAGTAGCCTTCTTTTCAAAGTGCAGAGCAACAGGATCACCTGGTAGAACACGCATGATTAAGAAGACCATGGAAAGCAATAATAAAAGGGTGGGGATTGTGAGCAATATCCTCGTGATGATGTATGAACGGAGACCCATAGCCTTACACTCTACCCTATATTGTGACTTACGATTCGTACAAAATAGAAAAAAGGGAAATAAAGGTTACTATTTATAAATCAGCCAGTATCGCATGTCTTGCGTGATATCTATGTAAATGCCGTAAATTGGCGGTGTCGTCACAGCCCAACCGCTACCAACCCAAAGTGGGACAGCTGAGCATTGTTCTACAGCGATTTCGTCTATTTTAGCATAGAGTTCCTCCCTAAGGGTTGTGTTTGTTGTGGCGCGTGCCTGGTCGTATAGGTCAACCTGGGTTTGATTGTAATAATTAGTGTGGATCCATGAAGCCCAGTAGAGAAAAGCGTAGTTGTCTGGGTCAACGTAGTCAGGATACCAACCGTATATGTAAGCGTCCATTATCTCGTTGTCTCTGTTCTGCTTGTAGCCAGCCCAGTCTGCGGACTTCAGTGTCACTGTTATTACGCCGCTTCCTTCCAGCGCTTCTTTGTAGAGGAGGGCTTGTTCAGCGCTCATGGGATAGTGCCCTGAAGATTCATACCACAGGTCAAACTCAAGCTTGTTAGTTGCGTCGTAGCCTGCCGCGGCGAGTAGGCTTGTGGTTAGTGTGTAGTTTGCGTCTCCAAGCTTCTGGAAAGCTTCAGTGTGCCCTAACATGCCTGGAGGTATTATACTATACAGGGGGTCCGATAAACCAAGGAAGACCGTGTCGCAAACAGCCGTTCTGTTTAATGCAGCCGTAACTGCTACCCTCACTCTTGTGTCGTTAAATGGTGCACGTTTCGTCTGGAAGCAGAAGTACTGGATAGCTGCTCCAGCACCCCACCAAACCTTCACGTTCGGGTTGTCCTCAAGGTCTAGTACATCGGTCGGGGAAGTATGCCTATACGCCATGTCTACATCGCCAGCTTCGATTGCCAATCGAAGCGTGGCAGCATCACTGTAGAACCTAAATATTACGTGTTCCATCCTTGGATACCCACTCGCAAGATCCCAGTAGTTAGGATTAGCGTCCAGTTTAATCTCCACATCCCTTCCGGCCACTCGGTTCCATTTTGAGAGAACGTAGGGACCTGCAAATGCGACTGGTGTGCTTGCCCGTGGGTCTCCTGCGGTATAGTTGACCTGCGCCATGGGAGCGTACTGTGGATTGACAATCGTAGAAGACCTGCTTGCCAGAATTCCTAGGAAGGGACTAAACGACATTTGCAGGTGGAACCTGACCTTATATGTGCCGAGTACTTCCGTACGATCTATGATGGCGTCATAGCCGAGGCCTGCTGGCGCACCTTCTGGAATGCTTGGTATAAGCGCTATGGCCCTATCAAAACTATACTTAACATGTGTGGCGTTAAACTCTGTGCCATCGGAAAATGTAACGCCTTCCCTTAAGTTGAAATCCCAAATGTCTAAGTCTTCATTAGAACTCCAATTTACGGCCAAATCTGGAAGAAAATCTGCACCCGTTGGTGAACCTGGTTCAACGCTTACAAGAGTACCTCCTATTTGCTGTAGTATGCACCATCCGAAATAGTCGTATGCTTGAGCCGGGTCAAGAGTAAGTTCAACAGAATCTGTTGTCCCAACAATTAACGTTTCCTTCGCGGCTAAGCCCGCTTCTATTGCC
>JRER01000602.1_pt1 | contig 11207 bp, 9 predicted proteins | sample 210161 | NCBI WGS metagenome assembly JRER01 (sample SAMN03019618, study PRJNA260268) | marine sediment metagenome | biome: Marine; feature: Sediment; material: Clay; isolation source: clay from marine sediments 136 meters below sea floor depth collected from... | place: New Zealand: Canterbury...
GGCGGGGTAAGTACTATAAAACGAAACAGGTTGAAGCTTATGCGGTTCGTGAGGGTGAAGATTGGCTGGTTGTTACAGTGATTGCCCGATACTTCTAAGCAGATTTATGAGGAGATAGCATTATGAGATTCACGTATGACCCACGGTACAACGTAGGCTACATCCGCTTCAGGGAAAAACAGGTACAAGTCGAGAGTATCAGGCTAAGCGATGAGCTAGTAGTAGATATGGCGCCGGACGGAACGGTTTATGGGATTGAGCTTTTGAACGCTAACGAGCAATTGCAGCGCGAGGATATGGGCGAACTTATCGTAATCAATGAAGCAACCGGCGAACATACGAAATTGCCGCTTATCAAAAACAAAACAGGTTGAAGGCCGGTAGCAGGTATCCGTGGTTTGTTTCACAGGCAAACAAAAAGGGCTGGACAGGCCAGCCCTTAATCTGCGAGCTAAATTCTAAATCGACTTATCCTGTGCGTTTTCCGAGCAAAGAGCGGTTGTAGCTTATTTCTTTTTGTTTCTTCTGTTATGCCTTTGGTGGATTGTGGAGGCTCAGGCCGAAGGCATCTTCGGCGGCTTCTTTGAGCACCTCTGAGACGGTTGGGTGCGGGAAGCTTATCTCGGTAATTTTTTCGGTGCTGCCTATCAGTGCTCTTGCTGCGCCTATCATCTCGGTTACCATAGCCCCGACCATTGTAACTCCGATGATTTTGTTGGTCGAGTTGTCCCTTACAGCCCTTATTTCGCCGACGGTTTCGTTGTGTGCCACACTTCGGCCGTTAGCTTTGAAGAACGACCTTCCTATACTAATCTCAAGGCCCTGGTCTTTGCAGGTTTCTTCGGTCTTGCCGACGGATGCGATTTCAGGGAATGTATAGACGGCCCGTGGGATAAGCGAGTAGTCGGCTATTTTTTCGTCGCCTCCTGTGGCGTTGACTGCCGCCACCTCGGCCTCGGCGAAGGCGCCGTGGGCTAAAAAGGTTGTACCTACGGCATCGCCGATAGCATAAACGCCGGGGGCATTGGTTTCTAATTTTTCATTAACTGCGATAGCGGAATCGTTCATCTGTAAATTCAAAGCATCGATTGTTTCCTCATCGACGACCGGCCTTCGGCCAACTGAAACGAGTATCTTTTCTGCTTCGATTGTTTGACCGTCCTCAAGGACTACCTTCGCCGGCGTGCCGGTTTTATCGACCGAAGTTACCTTTTGGCCGGTATGCGAATCAATACCGAGTTTTTTGAATTCGCGCTCCATTAGTCGTCCGACCCATTGGTCCTCCATAGGAATCAATCGGGAAAGTGCTTCTACGATTGTTACCTTCGTTCCCATTGCGGCATAGATGCAGGCCATTTCACAGCCGATTACTCCGCCGCCTATGATTACCATTGATTTTGGTATTTGCTGAAAGGTTAGGGCTTCTTTACTGCTGATAACGGTTTGGCCGTCAAATGGAACTGTCGGAATTTGGCTCGGCTGCGAACCGGTCGCTAAGATTATTTTGCCCGCCTGTATCTGCATTGGTGCGGTGTCTGTTTCGATTTTGATTTGATTCGGCGCTGTAACGACGGCCCTGCCCGGGAGTATTTTTGCTTTGTGGCTCTTGATTAATCCTGTGAGGCCTTTTCGAAAGCCGCCTACTACAGCATCTTTTCTTGCCTGAATCTTCGGCCAGTTAGCAGTAGCTGAGCTAACGTCGATACCCATCATCGCTGCGTGTTTTATCAACAGCAGGGTGTGGGCCGAAGCAAGCAGTGTCTTCGACGGGATGCATCCGCAATTCAAGCAGGTGCCACCGATAAATGCCTTTTCGACAACTGCTACCGAAGCGCCTCTTTGTGCGCATCTGATAGCGGCGGCATAACCGCCCGGGCCGCTGCCGATTACTACAACATCAAAACTTTCCGCCATAATTTAAGCTCCTTTTTATTTGCGAGGTTTCTTTTGTTGCCGACGGCCCCATTCGTGTGCCTTGGCCGGGTCGTAATCCGGATTCGGGGTGGGCATTTTGGCGCCGACCGATTCCCGCCAAGCGGCGAGCTTCTGCTGCAGTTGGGCCGCCTTTTGCGGCAGCTTCGTTGTGAGATTATTTTTTTCCGAGATGTCGCGTTTAAGATTGTAAAGCTCGAGTCGGCCGTCCTCATAGAACTCGATTAGTTTCCAATCCCCTTGTCGGATTGCACCGGCGGGTCTGGAGTGATGATAATGCGGGTAGTGCCAGTATATCGCGTCGCGTATGAGCGTTCCGCTCCGCCTGAGCAAAGGCAGGATGCTTTCGCCATCGAGTACGTGGGCCGGGTCGGCTTTGGCTCCGACAATCTCTAAAAAAGTCGGATAGAAATCGACGCTGGTGACAGGTGCACTGCAGGTGGTTCCCGGATTGACTACGCCGGGCCAGCGAACGATTAGCGGCTCACGGATTCCACCTTCGTATAACGTTCCCTTTTCGCCACGTAGGGGTTCGTTGGTCGTAACAATCTCTCTATTGCCTCTATAGCCGCCATAGGCCTGATACAACCCGCCGTTGTCCGAGAAGAAGATTACAATGGTTCGCTCGGCAAGATTCAATTCGTCGAGCTTCTTGATAATACGGCCAATACTGTTATCTAAGTGCTCGACCATAGCTGCATAGGTGGGGTTGTTGACGCCGGTTGTTGGTTTGGCTTTGTTTTTGTATTTGTCGATTAGTTCCTGGGGTGCTTCCAGCCGGATGTGCACGCTATGATGCGACAAATGGAGGAAAAACGGCTTGTCTGAGCTGGTCTGGATGAATTCGATGGCGCTGTCGGTGAAACTGGTAACCTGTTTGTCGTTGCGGTTGCGGCCTCTTTGAACGACCGTATCGAAGCCCTGATGTTCCGGGGAATAGGGCTGTCCGCCGAGGTGCCACTTGCCGATGTGGGCTGTGGTGTAGCCCTGTTCTTTAAGGGCTTCAGGGATAGTAATTGCTTCAAGGGGTAACTGCAGGCGATTCTGGGGGACCTTGAGTTTTTCCCAGGGTCGCTGATGGCCCGGAATAAAGTCAGTGATGCCTACTCGCGCCGGATACTGGCCGGCGAGAATACTGGCGCGGGTTGGAGAGCAGACGGGGCAGGCCGCATAAGCATCGGTAAAGCGCATTCCCTGTTTGGCTAACCGGTCAATATTGGGCGTCTCATGAAACTTGCTGCCATAGCAGGCTACATCTGTCCAGCCCATGTCGTCTATTAGAATGAAAATGATATTGGGTTTTTTATATGCTTGAGATTTTTCAGTTAGCTGCTCAAAGCCATCAACACATCCGGGCACAGCCAGCGATGCTGCCCCTAAACCCATAGCTTTCAGAAAATCACGTCGATTCATCCCGTTAGAAATCCTGTCTTTTGTCGAATGTAGCATGAGTATAGAATTTCTAATGGAGGATATTGTATTATTGTTCGTTATACAATTTCTAACGGGATTCATAAAATTCTCCTTTCAAACACAGGTTAAGTCTCCTTGGTTATTGGTTATCAGGAAAGTGCCTAAAGTGAGCTAAAGTTGCCCAGTTGTAGAAGCTTGTTTGTCGGTGTCGAAGCTGGTATCGGACTGGAAGCTCGACGTTGGATGCTCGAGGAAAAGCGAGTTTCAAGCTTCTATGACAAGCGTCGATACGAGCATCGACAACCTTAAACGATGGCCATGAACATTTTAGACACTTTAGGCACTCCAAACTTTAGTTCACTTATTCCACTCACTACTCACTACTCACCAATTACCTGAGCTTAAAGTATTCTGTGGCAATCACTGTAACAACCAGCCAATCTTCACCCTCACGAACCGCATAAGCTTCAACCTGTTTCGTTTTATAGTACTTACCCCGCCATTGTTTTTCAAACACAAAGTTTCTGCGAAACCCGGCTCTGCCAAATTTCGCCTCAAACTGCTCTCCTTCTCCCACCACAGCCGTCACGTCCTGCTCAGTGGCACCACGCTCAGCCATGCGTTCGCGGGCATGCCGGTGAAATCGAACTGCCATAATTCTAACTTTCTGTCTTTGAGCAACTCCAGAGGTCATCTCAATTCACATTAACACCCTTCAACATAACACCAATGTACCAAATTAGACCTGAAATGTCCAGACTTTTTGTTCGCCTGCGAAATAGACCGCGGATTTTGTTCTCAGCAGTCCGGATTGGCCTTGTGTGTCTGAACCAAGGGCAGACCGAACTCCCGGGCGAGTTTTTCGTCCTCCTTTGCCTGTTTAGATAAAGGTTTAGTTTTGTCCGCCAGGTAGGCTTTTTTCCGCCAGCGGCGCACCCGGCTGAGCATTTTGCTTTCACGAGATTCCATCATTATAATAATGCTGATTATACATAAAAAAGAACGGGAGTGTAAAGTTGTTTTGCCTATCTGCGAAATAAACCCAGGGCAAACGCATCTAAATTATTGAATTCGAGCTATTTTTGCCGATGTTTCCTATGTAAGTCCATAATCAATTACATAGGAGGCAATAGATGGCAAAAACAATTTTGGAGCATTTCGCAGAGCTACCCGATCCACGGATGGAACGAACCAAGCTGCATCAGCTTGGAGACATTCTTGCAATCGCTATTTGTGCGGTAATTTGTGGAGCCGAGGGCTGGACAGATATTGAGTTGTTTGGCAAATCCAAGGAATCCTGGTTCAAAACATTTCTTAAGCTGCCCAACGGCATACCATCACATGATACCTTTGGCCGAGTTATTTCAGCACTTGCCCCCGATGCCTTTGAACGTTGTTTTCAGTCGTGGATTCAAAGTCTGGCCGGCTCCAGTGGTGGTAAACTTATCGCTATTGACGGCAAGACATTACGACATTCTTTTGACAGGGCCAATGACAAAGCTGCTATTCATATGATCAGTGCCTGGACTACGGTAAATCATCTGGTTTTTGGTCAGATTGTCACAGATGCAAAAAGTAATGAGATCACGGCCATACCTGCCTTGCTGGAGATGCTTGATCTAACAGGTTCAACCGTTAGTATTGATGCCATGGGTTGCCAGAAGGATATTGCTCGGACAATTATCGATAGTGGAGGTGATTATATCTTTGGTCTTAAAGGCAATCAGGGTACATTACATGAGGATGTAAAATTATTCCTTGATGATGCGATAGACCAAGACTTCAAAGAAACCCAACATGACTTTCACAAAACAGTTGATGGCGGTCATGGCCGCATTGAAATCCGCAGTATATGGTGTACTAATCAAATTGAGTGGTTGCAGGATCGCTCTGCGTGGGCAGGATTGAAGAGCATTGCTGCTGTTGAGTGTGAGCGAACGGAAAATAAGAAAACAAGCATCGAGCGTAGATATTTTATAAGCAGTCATGATGGTCTGGATGCCAAATTTATGGCTAAAGCAATTCGCGGGCATTGGGGGATCGAAAACAGTCTTCACTGGTCGTTGGATGTTAGCTTTCGTGAAGATGACAGCCGTGTTCGCAAGGGTCATGGTGCGGAAAATCTCTCTCGCTTACGGCGTATAACCTTAAATTTACTCAAAGAAGAGAAAACGGTCAAAGTTGGCATCAAAGGCAAACGCCTCAAAGCTGGCTGGGATGAAAAATATCTTCTGAAAGTCCTTAACATTTAGCTGTATCTGCACCAAGCAACTATTACATCAAGGATTTATCGTCTTAGAGCTACCGGCTCGTCTCGGCGAAGGTCTCTGCCGTAGCAGGACATAATCGTCTTTTTAAACCATCAATTTATCATGCTGTTGGCCTCAATGCGGCAAATCCCAGGGTCTGGGGCAGAGTTCCAGATAGTTTTACTGGTTTTTGCATGTTGCATCTGAAAGCCCGTGAAATTTTGATGCGTTTGCCCTGGAAATAAACCGTGCAATTTGTACAATCTGTGGCTAAAATTAAATCTGTGGAATCTGTAGCTGAAAAAACCCAAAATCGAAAACTGGTGCCCGCGCAAGCGGGTATCGCAAACCATTTACACATTATTGATTGCGGGCTGGCCAACTACCGAGAGGCTCTGCAGCTACAGCATCAGTTACGGGAAAAAAGACACCGGGGCGAAATACCAAATACCGTTTTAATCCTTGAGCATCCTGCTACCATTACTCTCGGCGCCCGGCAAAGTGCCAACAAAGTCTTGACCGACAGGGATGTTTTGGCGCAAAGGCACATCGACGTCGTCGATATTCGCAGAGGTGGCGGCACAACGGCACATAATCCGGGCCAGTTAGTGTTTTATCCGATATTAAATTTGCGGCAGCTAAACCCCTGCCTGCCGGCAGGCAAGGTCGGAATCAGCGAATATATCAGAGAGCTGGAATCAATTGGCGCGGAATTGTTAGAGCATTTAGAAGTCCACGCAGAAAGACAAAAAGACTTCCCAGGCCTGTGGGTCGGTGCAAAAAAAATCGCCTCTATCGGCGTGCGCGTATCGAAATTTATAACCTATCATGGTATGGCGATAAACATCCAAAATGACCTGAGTATCTTCGACTTTATAACGCCCTGCGGCCTGGACGGCGTAGAAATGACATCAGCACTGAAAGAGACCGGCAAACGCTGTTCAATGAACCAGGTAAAAGAGAAATTATCTCAGCTACTTATAAGGCATTTCTCGTGAAGCAAGAAACAAAACACGAGCGACGAGCGACGAGCGACGGGCGACGAAGACTGCCGTCCTGGCTGCGCAGGCCCCTGCCGGCTGACGGCACTTTCGGTCATACTCAGCAGGTTCTCAACTCTCTGGGTCTGGAAACTATATGCAGTAATGCAAACTGTCCGAATCAAGGCGAGTGCTGGGCAAGAGGGACAGCAACTGTCCTGATTTTAGGCAACGTCTGCACGCGAAACTGCAAGTTCTGTTCGGTAACCTGCGGCAAACCCGAACCGCCGGACCCGACCGAGCCGTCGCGACTGGCACGGATGGCAAAACAAATGCGACTGAAATATCTGGTAATTACCAGTGTCAACCGCGATGATTTACCGGATGGCGGTGCCGGTCATTTTCGCGATTGCATTAACAAAGTAAGACAGCAGTGCCCGGATATGAACCCCGTTAGAAACTGCCAAAGCAATAAGAATATGGCGAGAAGAGAGAATATTTTTAACGGGGTGAAATTTGAAATACTAACGCCCGACTTCCGCAACTGCCAGGCCCGGGCATTAAAAACCCTGGGTGACGCTTTACCTTTCGTATTCGCCCACAATCTTGAAACGGTTCCATCTCTATACCGAACCGCCAGGGCCGGCGGAAACTACCAACGGTCTTTGAATCTGCTCAAAATGGCCAAAGAAGGCCCCGATAATATCCAGACTAAATCCTCAATTATGCTTGGATTGGGTGAAACTGACGCCGAGGTCGAGCAGGTCCTAAAAGATTTGCGTAATGTCGGCTGTGAAAGAGTTACTATCGGCCAATATCTAAAACCGTCAAAGAATTCGCTTGAGGTCGTTGAATATGTAATCCCTGCCAAATTCGATTGGTGGAAGCAAAAAGCAATAGTATTGGGATTTCGCTGGGTCATATCTTCACCGTTCGCCCGCAGTTCATACTTTGCAGAACAGCAGAACACTTTATAGCCCCGCTTTAGCTGGGTAAAGCTGTTTATATAGGACATCAAGGACGCATTTTTCAACATCGTTTAGGTCAGCCATTTTGTCTTCATCCCAAACATTTCTTATACTTTAATCAGGTTATAGAGAAGTCATTAAAAATCTCTTTAACGTGGTGTGTTTTCCGGGGGGGGGGAAATGGCACCTGTAAAAAAGAAATCAGTACTGCTAAATCACTGGGGCTGCTGCCACGTCTTGCGACGTGAGTCGCAGCGGCAGGGCGTTGTGCTCATCATATCTTTGATATTCGTGCTTATATTTTCCGCCTTAGCTGTCTCAATGGCCACGCTGTCCGGCACTAATGTCCAACTCGCCTCAAACCAGCACAAGGTTGACTGTGCAATGGCGAGCACGGAGTCCGGCCTGGAAGCAATGCGATATTGGCTAACCCGTGTCGAAATACTAAGTTCGACACCGCCATCTGACTATTTCGGCACAATAGTCGAAACGCTCCGAACTGACCTAACTAACAACAGTATTTCGAATATCACGGTTTTAAATGATGGCTCAATTCTACCTGTCGCGCTGGACTCAGCAAATGGACAAGGGTTTGAGGGAGAAATCATTATAGACGCCAACAATCCAAATATTCTGCAAGTTTATATCACGGGCGGTGGTTCCGAAATCACGCGCACAATAAAAGTTCATTATGATATTGAACCCTACGAATATCCTATTTTCGATTTCGGCCTGGCAACAAAAGGGCCTCTGCACTTTCTCGGCAATCCAACCATCAGAGGCATAAATTCCAATAGCGAAGCAGATATCTTTATTGATAGCCAAAATAACAATCTCGCGATGCTTGTTACCGGCAACACAAACTTTGACGGTGATATCAGTATCGCCAACACAATTGCTAATGTTGACCTTCAGGGTTCTATTTCCATAGGAGGTGATACAGGCCAGGCAGCAATAGATAACCACGTCACTATAGGTACCGAGTCTCCAGAATTCCCTGTCCCCGACACAGGGCATTTTCTACAGTACGCAACAGGGGATGTTATTGATTCATCGACCGACATTACCAACAGTATGACCTTAACCAACGCGACAATACAGGCCGGAACCGACCCAAACTTTTTGGGCAATATAATAATGGAGGGGATTCTGTACATCGAACAACCTAATATTGTTACATTTAACGGCAACGTCGACTCCAGAGGCATGATAGTAGCTGAGGGTGATGTGAACAATCCCGGGACAAACAGCATGACCTTCCTCGGTAATTTTGCAACCAATCCAGTTCCTTCGGGAGTTCAGTTTGACGCGATTCGACAGGAAACTGGCTCTTCAATATTGGCCCCGGCTTTTGCTGTCACTTTTGCGGGCAATTTCTCTGCCTTAAGCGGTGTTATGGCGGTAAGCGGAGCACATTTTTCCGGCAACGTAAATGCCGTGATTAAAGGCACAATTGTTAATTACTCTGAAAACCCAACGACAGTAATGGGCAACGCCACATTGAATTTTGACCAGTCCGACAATATCAAGGTCCCTGCCGGCTTTGATACTCACCGCATACTAACGTACAATCCGGCTTCTTATGAGGAGCTTGCCAACTAACCTTTAACAAAGGATTAGCATCTGCATAACGGAGAAACAAAAGAATTTCTATTTCTAAGGAGCAGAGCTATGGAAAAGAAGAACAGTTTTTTGAGAGAAGGATATTTGAACATTTTATGGAGCATTCTGGCGATTTTGCTATGTGCCGCGCCGTCTGGCTGGGCTGTTACTTTTGATGATGGTCTGGAGCGCGATATTGACTATGAGATATTAGGCGACTTCGTACAAGTAAAAAACGCTACATTGAACCTTCTTCCCGGAGCGTTCATTGAGTGGTATCTGGCCGCCAACACCGGCAGCACAGTAAACATCAAAGGGGGCACAGTTGATCTGTTTGTACTGGTAAACCTGGGATCGAACGTAACAGTATACGGCACCGATTTCAAGATTCGTGGCGAGTCGGTACCAAATGGCAAGATATTCATCAACTACGGCACACTTACGGGTTCCTATGAGAATGGGGAACTTTTCAGTCTGGTGATTGATTGTTATTCTGAAATTGGTGGAGACTACGCAACCATTACACTGGCCGCTCCCGGCAGCAGTGGTCCGACGCCAATCGACATTGACATCAAGCCCGGCGGCAATCCCAACAACATCAATCTTAAGTCCAGGGGCGTCGTACCAGTGGCAGCATTAACGACCAATGATTTCAATGCTGGCGAAATTGATCCCGGAACCGTACAATTCGCAGGAGCTTCGCCTGTGCGTTGGACGTTAGAGGATGTGGATTATGATAGTGATGTGGATATACTTTTTCATTTCAAGACACAGGAGCTGAATCTGGATGAGAACAGCACAGAGGCTACGTTGATGTGTGAAACTTTTGGCGGAGATACGATAACCGGGACCGACACAGTGCGTATTGTTCAACATAAGAAATAGTTGTTTCCAGTTATAATTGGCCGGTTTAGCGTTGCAAGGTAAAAGCCACAATACAAACTAACGGGCTGTAAGCATGCACTTACAGCCCATTTTTCATTACCTAAGCCAGCTCATAGTTTCTCACGCAACAATCCTCAGCTTTCAATTTAAAACGCCTCAGAGACCATTTAAACGACGAACTCGTCTGGAGGGGTATCATCTTCCCCCGACTTAAAAAAAATGAGAGATTAAAACCCAACAGCTTTTTCCGGAATTCGTCTTGAATTTACCAATTTGTCCCTCCAAAACCTATGAAAAATGCACGACAAACGAAAAACAGAATAAGTACGCTTATGCTCTTGTACACTTTTTCTGATTTTTGGCTTTTAGTTTTTAGCTTCAATCGTGTATCATACAGTTTTAATAAAGAAAAACTCGTGCAAACAATATGGCAAACGACCCTAAAAACTTGTTACCTCTCGGCAGCAATTGGCTGATTGAAGTAATTGAAGAAGACCCCGTAAGTCTTGAGCCATATCTCTACAACGAAGATGGCCAATTGCGTGAGAACGACGACGGATTCAAACTGCCGAACGTAATCGGCATCCTGCCTATTCGAAACGCCGTTGCCTATCCCGGGACGATAACACCGTTGGCGATAGGTCGGCCCAGAAGCAAAGCCCTGCTCGCCGACACCACGCCGAACGAATCTATCATAGGACTCCTCACGCAACGCAATCCTGATACCGATAAGCCGAATTTCGACAACCTCTACTCAGTCGGAACCGCCGCCTCGGTGCTCAAGGTCATAAAACTGCCCCAGGGCTCGATACACGTTGTGGTCCACGGTATAACCCGCTTCAAGGTAATAAAAAAGGTAGCCACAAAACCATACTTGAAGGCCAAAATCCAGCCGCTCAACGTCAAAGTAAAAATGACAAAAAATCTTAAGGCGCTTATCGTAGGCGTCCGCCAGGCGGCCAACCGCGTAATCGAACTAAGTCCCCACGTGCCTGAAGAAGCATCGGTACTGCTGGAAAATATCGAAAATCCCTCCGCGTTAGCTGATTTTTTGGCGGCCAATCTCAGTATCAACATCGCAACGAAACAGCAATTGCTCGAAGAGCTTGACGCAACCAAACGCCTTAAACAAATATCAGTCATCTTAGCCAATCAACTGGAAGTTCTTGAGTTAAGTT
>JRER01001312.1_pt1 | contig 11183 bp, 13 predicted proteins | sample 210161 | NCBI WGS metagenome assembly JRER01 (sample SAMN03019618, study PRJNA260268) | marine sediment metagenome | biome: Marine; feature: Sediment; material: Clay; isolation source: clay from marine sediments 136 meters below sea floor depth collected from... | place: New Zealand: Canterbury...
CAAGCAGTCGTGGTGGAAAAGTTGCAGAAGCAGTGATTTTAGGAATAAAGAACTTTGAAGAAGTAAAAGACGTCGTAATGAATTTTGTCAAAGGAATGAAACCAGAAGCAGTAGAGGCAGAAGCTGAAATCAAACCTTCAAAGGATATAAACCAGCAGATTCTTGCGGAACTGCGCAAAATAAGAAAAGCCTTAGAGAAATAAGGTGTGCACTTCGCGCACTAGTCTACCTCTCTCAAGCCTCCTAGTTCTCTTCAGCCTCTCCATTCATGAACCATTTCTCAACGTAACTCTGCGCTAGATGTCGAAGAAATTCTAATTTCTAAGTTCTAAACGAAGAGAAAAAATTAGAATTTCTAAGATTTTTAATTAGTTTAGAAATTATAAATTAGAAAATTAAGTGTAAGCCTTAGCAAGGTGAAATCCCTCGAAGCGCGATTTCTCCTTCGACCCCTTCCCCACCCACAGTGAATACCCTTGTCTGCAAGTCTAACTATTAACAACTTCGTATTCTTGTTCGTTCTTTACACCCAATCCAAGTTCAACAGCTCTACGTATCTGAGTATAGCTCCATGGATCATTCTTCAAACTAGAACCATCAAAAGCTGCAACTGTTCTCAAAGCTTCGATATCCAAAGCTATTCTATCTCCAGAAGCCAACACTAAACCTGGATTTCGAAGTTCACCACTTGCAGGTCCACCAGAAATAAAGCATTTCCTGCCATCCATGATAATTAGATGTGGATGAACAACCAAGTTTAAGTCTGCTATCTTTTCCTCCAAATGTCTCATGTGAAGTCGTATTCTTTCACTAGGCTTCAAGAAACCAACGGCCAATTTCAGACTGAAAGTGAATTTCGCGAATCTGTGTGTTTTCATACAACAAGTATAAACAACTTTTTTCGATTCCAATGCCGTTTCAGGCAGACTCACGTTTTTGAGATATGTGCCACCAGTTGCTACTTTTTTCCATTTACCTTCATCAAAGATTACGACTTCTGCTCCAGATTCCTCCGCTTTATTCAGCATTCCTGTTTCTTTCAATACGTTTCGAGTTGAAAGTCGAAGCATGGCCGATTCACCAAGAACAACCTTTTTGGCACCATGCTCATACAACAATTCAATTACTGCTTTAACAAAATCAGGGTCGTTAGAACCTGGTGGAGGATCCGCGGTATTGAAGTTTGGTTTCAACAAAATTTCATCTCCCTTTTCGATAACCTTGTTGAAACCTCCAATCACACTCACAGAGTCTAAAATTGCTTCCTTCAAAGAACTGAATTTCGTTACTTTACCAACCAACACTTTGCCGTCTTTCTTGTACGGATTAACCACGGCCTTGCCAATTCCATCTTCGACACTTGAGACAAGCATAAAGGATACCAACTAAGATTACACGAGCAAAATATATAAGCATGACACATGTCATATTTGACTGCGGTAAGCCGTAAGAACGATGGAGGAACATTTGTTTTGGAAAAACCCTCTTCTTCTTTCCCCCCTCAAAACGATAGCCCTAATGATGACCAAGTTCCTTTGACACATGGACGTTCGCATTCTATGTCTCTAGTTGATGTTATTCTTAGTCGTAGAAGCATCAGACGGTTTGAACCGAAAGAAATTCCTAAAGATATATTGGATAAAATTCTTGAAGCTGGTAGACAAGCTCCATCAGCAGCGAATAGACAACCGTGGCACTTCATTGTATTGACTGATAATCAGATTAAAGGGGAGTTGTCCAAATGGTTGTTTACCAGGCATATCAAGAATTCTCCAGTTACCATTGTAGGATGCGCCAACACGGGCCTCCTTGACAGAAGATGGTCTACTATTGGCACCTCAATTGCCTTGCAGAACATGGTCATTGCTGCTTGGGCAATGGGAGTTGGATCATGCTGGATAGGAGGCTTCAAAGAAAACAAAGTCAAAAAACTGCTAAACATTCCTGACAAATGGAAAGTAGTAGCGCTTGTCTCTTTTGGATATCCAAGTGAGAAACCCCACGCAAAAAGAAGAAAGCCTATTGAGAGAATAGTAGGTTATAACAAGTTCTAGAAAAACACTGCATCTTCCTTATCACCCAATCTTCATCCTCAACTTCAACAAAATCTTCACACTCTTCAAAACTGCTAACATTCATGCGCACGACTTAACCAAATTCGGTAATAAGCCAAGATACAATAAGTAATTCGTGTGCAGAATAGTAATATTTTTTAACAAGTGTGCGTGCTTGCATCGGGTACACCATAAAAGCGGAGGTCAAAACATGGTTAGAAGAAGTAAGAAAGAGAAAGCTGCAGGTCGGGAACAGCACAGGCAATTGCAAAGGGCTAAGAAGATGAAGAAGAAACAGAAAAAGAACCTAGAGCTTCCTCAAAAGCATAAGAAGAACAAGAAATAGTTACATTTACAAATTACAAACGATAAGAAAACATAATTTCCCAAGAAAATTATCTAGTTTGTAATTGTAATTTGAAAAGCAAAGTGTAAATAGACCATACGAATAGTCTTGAACGTTATGTACAAAGAGGTATTGAAAAACAACAGTAATTTGGGAACAAAGGGGATACGCTTTACTACGCTGGGTCTTTTGGTTTGTATTTTCCCCTTCCTTTATGTTTGCCTGTATATCGTCTAGTTTTGACTCTTTTTTGAATGGCTTTTTCTACACGCTTTTCGTTGTTCATCTGCTTCTTCGCCCGACCATTCACTTTTACAGATGCATATAAACGTTGTTTTAGCAGCGCACATGAGCCGAAAACTTCATTCTGTACTTCTACTATTTTGATATGGTGATCGAGTTGGGTATGGGAAAAGGCTCTAAGAAGAAACCAATGACCAAGAAGGAAAGAGCGGAGAGAAGAAAGAGGCGCAAGAAGAAACGCTCGAAGAAGTAGCGCACTTACATATGTGCGCCCGCACACTTCGTGCACAAGTCTACCTCTTTCTAACCTCTTATTTCCCTCCAGTCTCTCCATTAGTAGTAGTATTGCTATTCAACACTGTTGCGCGGGCGTAAAGTCTGGTTTACCAGAACTTCTTCTTCCTCGGCATCGCGATGATTTCCCTGAATTCTATCCCTTTTTCCTTGTGGAAGAAGTCATCTGAATGACACGATTTAACTATTATTGCAGTGTCGGCTCCTCTGCCGGTTCCAGCTATAGAAACTACGTCCTCACCTGGCGATACAGCACCAACATCAGTCGCCATCATCACTATCTCCGCAGCCACTTTTACCCCCTGTGAGAACCTCCTCAAGACATTCTTGATAATGGTATTCTCGCTACAGTAGCCACTATACAGTTTTGATATAGATTCAGCTGGAGTTAAGAAAGAGTGTGTGCTTGTGATGACCTCCGCGTCTAGTTCTCTAAGTTTCCTTCTGTTCTCCTCCTTGAACTCCGCCATTCCCGCGTATTCAGTTACTACAACAACTTTCATACCCGTACCTTTGAACACTTCAGCTGTCTTTACACCTGTTACCCCACTAGCTGACGCTACAACTATAGATTTCAAATTTAGGCCTAACGCAGCTTTTTTGGCCGCTTCTATGGCTTATTCAGTGTTTTGCTCTCCAAAAGTCTCAAAATAATATACTTCCCTCTTAGTCATACTTCTTTCACCAAATGAGCCATTCGAAGATCAGAAGTCAATTGTGAATTAAAAGTATAAGCCTTTTGCGCACGCTTGCAGTTTTTGTTTTTTCGGGAAAACCATACAATTTCTAATTTTCTAAATTTATAAGCAGAGGAAAAATAGAATTTATGAAATTTTTAACTAGTTTAGAAATTATAAATTAGAAAATGCACGCACGATGCACAGCGCCCCTTGACTTACAACCATAAGTAATATGAGGTCATTATGGCTATGACAGCTTCCATGTTCCAAAGATTCAGAATTAAGGCAGGAGTAACCCTGAAAAAGCTTGTAGGTGTTTCGCCAGCTTATGGAGCAGGTAGAAAAACCTTCTTAAACATATCTTCATTTCAGGTCCTGGCTATGTTCCGAAGAGGACTATTTTACAGCTATCTATCGATCTATTTGCGGTTTTTCCTCGGATTAAGCGTTACAGAAACAACATTCTTTGCCACATTTCCAATGATCTTGAATGTACTGTTTCAGACATTTGTATGGGGCGTTATTTCAGATAGATTCCAAATACGGAGAACATTAATAATAGTCGGGGAAATATCTGCCGCAATAAGCACATCCTGTGTATGGTACATACACACCTTACCCCAAAGCAATCATACTGCAGGTTATCTAATAATAATTGGTTTATCGATCGTGGAAATTTTCTGGTCAATGTCAAATGTTGGCTGGAGTGCACTTCTTTCGGACCTTTACACTGAGAATCAACGAGCAGGCTTACAAGGTAGACTTTCAAGTATCGGTGCTGTTGGAAGGATTATTGGTGTCTTGGTAGGTGGGCTTGCATATGATGGATTATCACATTTTTATGAAGGCTGGGGTTTTGACAAAGGATTGCTGTTTTTTGTTGCATCAGGTGTAATGATTGTTTCTACTATTCCTATGTTCTTTGTACCTGAAGGAGGAATTGAAAAGGATGAAAGGAGGTTACGTCTTCAGAGTGAAAGAAAAATCACCTTCTCCAGAAAATTCCTTGTGTTTTTGCTTGCAATGGTATTCATTAATTTCGGGAGGAATTCTGTTGTACTGATAAAATCGCAATACCTTTCATTAGATGAAGGTTTCAACGTGTCCAGCAGTCTTTTAAGTTATATCGTAAATATGGGTTCAGCTGCAATTCTCATCGTAGGTTTATTCATAAGAAAGCTCTCTAACCGTTTTAAAGATGAGATTTTGCTGCTTTTGGGTACTGTAATTGCAGTCTTCTATTTGTCAGGATTTGTTCTGGCAGAAAGCCTGACTGTAATTTTCATCAGTAACTTTCTTGCTGGTGCTTCTGATGTTATAATTTTAGCCTCATCGTATTCTTATGCGTCAAGATTAATACCGGCAAAACAAAGAGGAAAGCAATTTGCACTATTCAATGCAACACTATTCTTAAGCTGGGGTATTCCAGGGACATTTATCGCAGGTCCAATTGTGGACCATCTAACAAGATCAGGAGCAAACCAAATTTTTTCATACAAAATGCCATTTCTTACAGCGGCGATTCTTGTATTCACAGGAACACTAATCGTACTTTTTATCACCTTAACGAATCGAACTACCAACAAAAAGAAACAGAAGAATTTTAGCTCACGTGCACCGCGTTGAATATTGTAGTACCGTTCAAATTTTCCTTATCACCAAAGCTTCATCCTCAACCTCAGTTAGATGAAAATGGATATACGAGTGTCGAATTTTATGAATATTGTTTTGATGTTTTTGTTATTTTCGTGTAGTATCTTTCGTCATCTGCAGTTATTCCAAATCATCACATTTTGGTGATTTGAAATGAAATCAGATAAGGTTGAGAGTAAGAGAAGGAAAAGAAAGGTTGCAAATATTGTGGAGTTTGATGATAGTGAGTTGATTTACATTAGACTCGGGGATGGCAAGAAATAGCTTCTGAACGGTACCGGTTGTTGGAGATGTGGAAGCACCGCTGACTGCTTTGGAAACATGGAAAGCAATGAATTGGAAGTGATTTGTGAGTTTGACTTCTTTGATGAGGTGAGAAGTTTGTTTCTGCTCTTGGCGAAAGATCGAGTCATGAAATTTGCAGATTGATTAAGTGAAAGGATACCTAGAAAAATGTGCATACTAATTGAAAAACTAGTAGATGCGTTGACTGGAGCGTTCGGGCTGGTAAAAAATCTTATTATGATTTACTATATAAGGAAGAATCGAAAGAAAACAGTTAAAGTGAGAAATTCATTGCGTTTCAAGATAAAGAATGAGCTGAAGAAGACAGACTATGAGAGACTCGTAGATTTTCTGAAAGATAACCTAAATGCTTCGATTGAGCTTTTTCCAGGTGTAGATTTGGAATTTGTGTCTGTCAGTCTTGTTACGGTTGCTGTTGAAGGTTTCGGCTATAGGATAAACACGGAAATATTGTTTGAGCAGCCGATAGGCTTTGAAGTTCATGACAATTTAAGACTCGATGACGATATGCTTAGTGATTTGGCAGTAAATCGTAGAAGCTTCAAATTGTCAAAGATTGTTGCGGAACCGACTGATCTCAAAAAGGATCTAAATATGATCTTGAAGACCACAGAGCGAATTGTCAATCATATTTGTAATAGGTTTGGCAGATTCGTCGAACAGGCTTTCATGCTTAACTCTGAATGGCTAGATCAGCAATTGGACACAATACTCAGAAGAGAAGAATTGGAGAAAAGAGGTGAAATTTCGAGACCTTTTGGCACCATACATGCAAAGGGTTCAAAAGACGCCAAGGAACGTGCTGATGGCTTGATTCCGCTGTACAAAACACGCGACAAGACATATTTGTATGATGCTAAACGGGTGTATTTCCTTCTGCCCCATGACTTTGTTGCTAATTTGCTTCGCTGCGATGACACCACGATGATAAGGGAAGAGGAATTCGACAAAAGAGGTAAGGAAGTTCTGAGAGATCTGGTCTACAAGAAACGTTTGAGGAAACATGAAACACTAGATGGAATCGTATGTTATTACGGCCTTGATGACAAGACTCGACGATACCTGGTGAAATATCTTGAGCGTAAAACTTCTCGTCTCTAGAAAAAGGGAGCGTGGTTTAAGAACACTTTCTTTCGATTTTATCTTATTAATATATCAATATAAGAAATTTTCAAAAGAAAATTCTGTCGAAGGTGAAGTAATGGCTGAATGGAACCAAATACTGCGAAGAAAGGAATACAGTCAAGAAAACCCAGATGAAATAGTTGTTAATCTTGCATCTATCTTAGAAAAGAGGAAATTCAAAAGAGTTCTCGACTTAGGATGCGGAACAGGAAGACATGTAATATATCTTGCAGAGGGAGGATTCGAAGCATATGGAGCTGACATTTCTGAAACAGGCGTAAAACAAACCAATACGAGACTTAGAAGCCGAAAATTGGAAGCTGAAATCATAAAATGTGACATGAAATCGATACCTTTCATCGACTCCTGCTTTGAAGCAGTTATATGCGTACGGACTATTTATCATCAAAAACTAAAGGAAATTCGCGAAACCATTTCTGAAATTCACAGAGTACTTAAGAAGAACGGCTTATTACTCACAAATTTCCACGCAAAAAGAAGCAGCAAATATAGAAAGGGAATAAAGATTGAAGAAAACACGTTCATGCAGGAAAACGGTCCAGAAAGGGGAGTTCTTCATCACTTTGTCGACGAAAATGAATTACGCGAGTTGTTGAAAGACTTCAAAATAGTTGACCTTGAAGCCAAGGAGAAGATGAGAGACGGCTACCTGCGAAGCCATTTCAATGTACTTGCGGAGAAAACTAGTGCGCTTTGGATTAGTAAAGTTTCTAAGTTATAAAGTAATCAAAATTTTATAAACTTCTGAAATTTTTTCTTTATTTAGAAAATGATGCGCGCGTTTTTAAATAGGAAAGGTGAGACCAACCAATTCTCCGAATAATATGTAGCTAGATACTAAGTAACCTAATATAGCGCCACCACAAAGATATGGCAGTCCAGCTTGTGGTTTTCCCTTATTGACATTTCTTATAAGTGCTATAAAACCAAAAAGTGTACCAAGCATTACTGATAAGGCTATGAGGAGACCGTTACTAGTGATATTATGAAAGGTGGATACAACTAAAATTCCAGGAATTATAAAATCTCCCAATCCCATAATAAATGCATCCCGTTCTTCGCCATCCTTGAGTTTTTCTTTTAAACTCTTTGTTTCTTTAATTAGAGAATACCTTCTGATTCGTGGTATTACTAATATACTAGGTAATTTGAGGTCCAAAACAGTGTCTGCAAGGTCAATCATATGTTTAGTTTTGTATACCGATATTGCATCGTATATCGATAATCCGACAAGCAAAACAATCACTAAAAAGATACTCAATGAAATACCAAACATCGCAATAGTACCCACTCCCATTATAATGCCGCATATGTCTAATACATACCATTCAGGATACTTGACAAGCGCTATATCTAAAGTAGCAGCGGCTGTTACGGAGAGAAATAATGACCACACTTCTGGAACCACAACAGCCAACAAAGGATAAAACACATAGAAAACAAGATACCCTGTTGCTCCAAGAATGATGACCTGTATCAACTGCTTCTTCCAAAATTTTGCAATCAATAATATGGCGACTGTAAATAGTAATAACGTCGAAAACAAATATACTATATTCATTGGGTCATTAGGGTTTTCATACACATGTATATCAGCGACTTCAAACGGTTTTGTTATCAACAAGGCCAGACCGTGAATTAGGACAAATAGACCACCCATCAGAAAAACAGGGAAGATATCTTTCATTTCTCTCTTCTTATCTTTATTCATCGTTTTTCAAGAATAACACTTACCTATTTATAGGTCTTGATCGTTTGGAGAATTGAATACCCACGCGCGCTATCTGCATTGTATCGTAAGACCTAATACAGTCCCTCATAATCACTTTATACTAGGAGCTCGACAACCGATGGCAAGAATTGGTTAATGAGGAGGAGCCTTTGTGCCTATAGACAAACAAAAATTTGAGGCTGGGAAACTCCAAAGTATAGTGGAAGACAACATAGTTTCCTTTCTGAATGAACGCAAAGAAAGGGCCTTCACGTCCCAAGAAATAATTGTAGGAGTGCATCTCCACACCGATTTCAGCACCCTTGAAATTGCCAAAATGTCAACCTTCGCCATAGCAGGCTTCACCGCACTCCTTTATGATTTGGCAAGGAAAGGAAAAGTAAAAATGAAGGTTGTTAGGGATCGAATGTATTTTATGGCAGTCGGAGATAGCGCCAAATGCCCTAAGTGTGGAATAGAGGTTATTGAGCCGAAAAAGACATGGAAGATGGCTGGTCGTCCAGACAAAAGTGGCAAGAGAACTGAGCTTACAATAGGTCTCTTCGACCATTGTGGAAAAACCTTTAGAGCCGTCTTAGCTAAACGAAAGATTTAGAGGTGAACCATAATTCCACTATACCGTACAATTAAAACAGAAAAAGAAAGGGGTCAGGCTAGCACTCTAAGGTTAGCCGATACGTCAATGTTTAATTGGCTAAGATATTCCATCAGGCGATGCTCCTCCAGAGTTGTTAAACGCTATTATTCTGCCTATGACTTTTCCACAGCTTTCACACGTACAGACACACCGGTAAGCTTCTTTAAGCGGGTTAACTCATGTTTTGGTAGAGGCCGAGAGATTTGTTCCTGAGGAGGAAGAAGAAGTTAACAGTTGATTTGGGTGAATTGAAGGATGAAATAGAATTCTTATCCAATTTCTTGCGTTCGAAACTCAAAGTTGATGTCACTTCAAGTGGCAATAAGGTGTTGGTAGATTCCGAAAACCTATCCTCAAAAGAGCTGAAAAGTTTGGTGTACAAATTTGTTTACCGTCGAAATCTAATGAACAAGTACTGGGTTGAGCTGAAAAGCGGTGGCGTTAAAGTCAACAAGTTTAAGCGTTCCGAGAAACATGAAAAACGAAAGAAGAAAGGGACTCCTCCTTCAACAGTTAGGCACGGTTGGTAAAAAATAGAAAATAGGCGCACACGGGCAGGAATATACTTTGTCGAACGTGTTAACTGCTGACTCATTGTTCAAAGCGAAAGTTGTTAACTTGATTCTTTCTAAAGACACTGAGAAAGCTCTTGAATTGTTGAGCCAGCACTATAGAGTTGCGAAACCAAACCTTAAGGTTGGCATGCCGAAGCGACACTCAAAGAAACTGGCGTGTTATGTAGCGAAGAAACGAACGATTCACGTTTCTGGTAGAGAGGCTCTTTATAATCCACGTGTAATTCTTCACGAGTTTTATCATCATCTTAGAAGTTTCTCAGATGCACAGAGAGGCATAGAAAAATACGCCGAGAAATTCGCCAAAAACTATTTGCTGGCTTATGTGCGCGCGAGCACTTTCACAAAGGAACTTGCAGTTCCTTAACTTTCTGCTTGAATATTTTCTCTCATTAATTCTATGAACTCGCTGAAAAACTTTTCAAAAAAGTCTCTCTTGAGTTTGGGGCCCTTTCCGATACCTGAACACTCATCTGTGTAGGCAAAAGCGTATCTGTTATTTCCCATGTTTTTGAGCTGTAAGGGATAGAATCTGCATATTAGTGGTCTTATCTGATAGATAGAGCATGAATTGCCCTTCAGAAAGACGCATTTTCCGTCTTCAGTCTTTCTCATCTGGTAAATGTAGGGTTCAAAACCTTCGATTTTCTCAGCGAATTCATCAACGTCCGTCAAAGTCTTCTTTGATATACGGTCAATCTCGATCTTCAACAGGAGAATCGACCTAATTCTATCTTTAGCATCACCACAGCATAGGGCGCATCTCTCACATCTAAAACGAACATGTTTCGGATACTTAAAGCTCAAGCAAATCTCGCCAGACTATCCCACAAAACATACAAAACAAAGAAAGACTATCCTTTCCTATGCCTTCTAGGAAGCTCGACGTTCTTTTTCTGTTTCCTCCGCATCTTCTTGGCCCTCTGCAATTGTCTATGCTGTTCCCTACCTGCAGTTTTCTCTTTCTTGCTTCTTCTAGCCATGTTTTGACCTCCAGGTTTATGGCATAACCCATGATCCTTATTTAAAAACATTATGCGCGCGCTTAGTCTTTTGGCACCTCAGCTCTTTCGAGCGCCCTCTTTGCTAAAGTTTCTCCAAGTTTCTTGCAGGCTCTCAGGCTCTCTTCGCTGATCTCTCCTTGAGAGACTACGCCATCAGCCACTTTCTCCAGTCTGAAGGAAGAGATCATCCTTTCCAAGCTCAACAGAGCCGAGTTGCTTGAACCACCGCCTGAAGTGAATGCCACACCTGGTTTACCAGCAACCCTTTCTCTTATACTCAACGCCTTGTCAAAAAAGTCCTTCATGAGTCCAGCCATATAACTGAAGTAGTTTGGAGACCCGAAGGCTACAGCATCACAAGAGATGAAGTCGTTAACAGTTGCATAGTCAACACGCTTCACTTTAGCTGAAGCTCCCTCAACACTTTCAACGCCCTCGGCGACAGCGTCTGCCAAAGCTTCAGTTCTACCAGTCCTGGAATAATACAAAACTAACACTTCAACCATGTCATAT
>JRER01002189.1_pt1 | contig 11174 bp, 7 predicted proteins | sample 210161 | NCBI WGS metagenome assembly JRER01 (sample SAMN03019618, study PRJNA260268) | marine sediment metagenome | biome: Marine; feature: Sediment; material: Clay; isolation source: clay from marine sediments 136 meters below sea floor depth collected from... | place: New Zealand: Canterbury...
GGACGTAATAAGGGACAACGGTGGTGGGTGGGTGGTGGATGAAGAGGGTAAATGTCAATACGTTTGCCCTCCAGGTGCAGTTTGTATTAAAAATCCTTTAAAAGCTTGTAGTTTTGAGGCATTAATAGATTCACTCATCAATTTTATCTTTTGGATATCTTTGGCTATTGTTCCTCTAATGATAATTATTGCCGGGTTTTATTGGCTTACAGCAGCAGGAGATCCTAAAAAAGTTAAAACAGCCCTAGATATAATTAAGTGGACTGTAATAGGTTTTGCTATTATTTTGTTTGCCAGAGGTCTTGTTGCTATAATAAGACATGTTTTAGGGGGAAAATAAAGGTCGAAGTCTTTAATTTTAAAAATGAAATAATATGTTAAAAAAGGTTTTCACTACTTTACTTTTAGGGTGTTTGGTGATGGGAATAGTTTTACCCCAGATGGTCTCAGCTCAATTTGAAGAAGTTCCTGACTCATGTACCATAAGAAGAGATCCAGACATAACGGGTTGTCCAGAATCAGGTAAGTGTTATTATGCAGAAAAGGAAATTTGTGGATTATGTTGTTTGATAAGTACTATCTATTATGTAACTGACTGGTTATTTACTATTTTGATAGCTTTGGTGATAATTTTTGTATTGTGGGGAGGATTTGAACTTTTGACATCAGCAGGGGCGGAAGATAAATACAAGGCAGGTAGGAATCGTATAATATATGCAGCTATAGGGTTAGCGATTGCTCTTTTGGCTAGAGCTGTTCCAGCGATTGTGAAGTATATGATAGCTCCTGGGTCGTAAGAGCTTTTGGAGAAAGTGTTATATCTATCTCTTCGGCATCTACGCTATTAAATTTTGTTTTGAGGTGGAGAGATTTTTTATTCCTCCACTTTTGTCGGAGTGGCGGAACTGGAAAACGCGCTGGGTTTAGGGCCCAGTGGGGAAACCCATGAGAGTTCGAATCTCTCCTCCGACACTATTTTAGAAGTGTGGAATAAGGGTTTTGAGGTTCAAATCTCACCTCGCCTAAACAAAAAAAGCCGGCTCTAAACGGCTTTTTTCAATTTATTTACCTTTCTATTCTTTCTCTTCTTTAATTTTCACTATCCTTTCTTTTTCTCTATGGATTTTTGGAGTTTTAATTGTTAAAATTCCTCCTCTTATGAAGGCCTCAGCTCTGCTAGGGTCTGTTTCTTCTGGTAAGATGATCTCCCTGGAGAACTTTCCCCAATAGCACTCTTGTAAAAAGTAATCTTTCTTTACCACCTCTGAAGGTCTTTCCCTGTACCCTTTTATTCTCACCACATCGCCCTTAAGGGAGATGTGGAGGTCTTCTGCCTTTACTCCGGCAACAGGAGCTTCAATTACAATTTCTCCATCCGTCTTATAAACATCAATAGCCAACTTCCCCTCAGGTTCAAACCATTCCTTTTTTGCTTTCTTTTCCTCTAACTTCTTTTTTTCTACTCGAGCTTCCTCTTTTAATTCTGGGCGAAGAGGAAAATCAAGACCCTGTCGAATATTACCAAGGCTAGTTCTTATTCTATTTTTTAATTTTTTGAAAAAAGCCATATTTTTTTACTCCCTTGCTATTTCTTTTAATTTTTTGAAACCTCGGGAGATAAGTAAAGCCGATCCAGTTAAAATTATTATTGGCAGAATAAACCTTTCCTTAGTTCCTATTTCTATTATAGAGAAGTTATAAAATCCATGCAAGAGGGTAGATATCCCCAACCCAATAATCAATAGTTCCCCTCTGTTTTTTGTCTTAAAGAAAGAATAAGCCAAGAAGAAACCCGCTACTCCTGAACATAGGGCATGCAAAAAAGTAGCTCCCAAAAACCTTAAAACACTAATAATGAAAGCCTCAAAAATCAGGGAAGATTTTGATAAGAGGAAAATGTTTTCTAAAGCAGCAAATCCCAGGGCTGAAATTATCATATAGAGCATTGAATCTACTGGCTCATCAAATTCTGGGTCAGCCAAAATCACCTGTCTAACCACAAGATATTTTAAGGTTTCCTCACAGAGAGCTACTCCTATGAAGATATAGAAAAAATTTGCCAAAGGAATTTGGAGACTTTGAAAGAAAACTTGGCTACCCCTTTCTATAAAGAGAGCAGGAAAGGTTGCCAAAGCTCCAAAAAGGAATACTTTTAAAACCTTTCTTTTTGGCTCAGGATGAACATCCTTTCTCAAATAAAAAAGAAGCCAAATTATACTAGGGGCTAAACCAAAAATGATGTAAAGAGGATAAAACATATTATTTTGGCCATTTTTCTATCATTAAACTCTTCTTATCTTTTACTGGTAATTTTTGATAAATTTCCTCAGTGATAAAGGGTATAAAAGGATGTAATAAGATAAGACTTGTTTTTAAAACTTTCAGTAAAACAGGTAAGGCCTCTTCCTTTCTTTTTTTGCTCATTTCAATATATTTGTCACAGAACTTATGCCAGAAGAATTGATAGATTTCTTTGGCCGCTAAATCAAAACGATATTTTTCAATAAAATTGGAAACTCTTTTTGTCGTTTTATCTAATTCTTTTAAGATCCATTTGTCATCTTTATGAATTACTTTTGGTTTTGGACTTCTGACTTTTGACTTTGAGATTTGTAGAACAAACCTCGAAGCATTCCAGATTTTATTTGCAAAGTTGCGGTAAGTGATAATTTTCTCTTCACCGATTTTAAGGTCATTTCCTGGAGGATTCCCTATTATCAGAGCCATCCTTAAACTATCTGCACCATATTTTTCAATCATTTCTAAGGGATCAAAGCCGATATCTGCAGTTTTACTGAATTTCCGACCTTTTTCATCTCTGACTAATCCGTGTAAATAGACTATTTTGAAAGGAATTTGTCCGGTCATTTCTAAACACATCATAATCTCTTTAGCAACCCAGAAAAACAAGATGTCATAACCTGTTTCCCGAACAGAAGTGGGATAGAAATATTCAAAATCCTTAGTCTTTTTTGGCCAGCCAAAGACGGAAATTGGCCAGAGAGCAGAGGAAAACCAGGTATCCAAAACATCATCAACTCCTTTTAGAGGGATTTTATGGCCCCACCAGAGCTGACGGGAGATGCACCAATCTCTGATATTCTCTAACCAATAAAAATATACTTTCTCAAAGCGCTTGGGAATAATTTTAATTTTTCCCTTTTTTACAACCTCAATAGCTTCTTTTGCTAAAGGTTTTGTCTTGACAAACCATTGTTTAGAAACAAGGGCTTCTGTAATGCTTTCACATCTCTGGCAATGGCCAACCGTGTGAGCATAGTCTTTAATTTTTTCAATTAATCCTAATTTTTTAAGGTCAGCTACAATTTGTTTTCTAGCATCCAAAGTATCCAAACTAGCATATTTACCCGCTTCTTTAGTCATTTTATTGTCAAAACCTATTACTTGGATGATTGGGAGGTTGTGTCTTTTTCCGATTTCAAAATCTGTCGGGTCATGAGCTGGAGTAACCTTGACTGCTCCGGTACCGAATTCTGGATCCACAATTTTATCGCTGATAATAGGAATCTCTCTATTCATCAAAGGCAAAATAATGGATTTACCAACTAATTCTTTATACCGTTTATCTTTAGGATTAACAGCAACTGCGGTATCACCCAACATCGTTTCTGGCCTGGTTGTGGCAATAATGATAAACCTTTGATTTTTGAGCTTTGAACTTTGGTTTTTGAGAGGATATTTTATGTACCAAAGCTTTCCTTTTTTCTCTTTGTATTCGTTTTCTAAATCAGAAATAACAGTCTGACAGCAAGGACACCAGTTAATAATACGTTCCCCTTGATAAATTAAACCCTTTTTATAAAGACGCTTGAAAGCCTCTTTTACTGCCTCAGACCTCGCTTTATCCATAGTATAAACTTCCCTGGTCCAATCTAAAGAATAGCCTAATCTCTTTAATTGTTCGCGAATGTAGTCGCGAGATTCATTGGCAAATTTTTCTGCTCTCTTTAAAAATTCTCTTCGCCCGATTCCTTTTTTAGTTTTTCCTTCTTTAGCTAATTGTTTAGAAAGCAGATATTCAACGGCAATAGAAGCATGATCAAATCCCGGTAAAAACAAGGTGGGGCAACCTTTCATTCGATAATAGCGAGCCAGGATATCTTCAATCGTGTATAGAGCATGGCCTGCGTGAAGACCTCCTGTAACGTTGGGTGGAGGAAGGGTAATAACGAATAGCTTTTGCTTAATAACTTTGGGGAGCTTGCCCCGAGGAACGCGAGGTGTAAAAAAACCTTCCTTTTCCCAGAATTTGTAAATCTTTTCCTCTACTGTTTTTGGATTATATCTTTTTGGAAGCTCCATATAGGTTTATTATAATCTCAAATCTCAAAAGTTAAAAATATATGAGTTGGAAGTGTGATTTTTGAGCTTTGGTTCTAACCCAGTCTCAAGTTTGCCTTAGCTTCAATTTCTTGCCAGTTTTTTCTTTCATTCAAATGATAAAAGGCTGTTACTCCTATCATTGCTGCATTGTCGGTACAAAAAGAGAGATTAGGTTTTAGGTAATAGGTGTTAGGTAACTCTTTTTCGATTTTTTCTCTTAGTTGTTTTCTCAATTCCTTATTAGCGGCTACTCCTCCACCCAAAATTATGGTTTTTGCTTTGTTTTCTTTTGTTGCCCTGATAGTTTTTTCAATCAAAACATCAATGATTGCCTGTTGAATCTCAGCTGCCATTTCCCTGATATATTGTTTTGATTTTCTTTCCTTTGAGCTTCTTTTTTTAAAGTCGTACAAAACCGCAGTTTTCAAGCCACTAAAACTAAAATCATAATTTTTCTGATGAATCATTGGCCTCGGCAAAGTTACAGAAGTTGGTTCCCTGTATTTGAATTGAGCTGCTTCTTGTTCAATGGCTGGTCCTCCAGGATACCCCAACCCCAAAATTCTTGCTGTTTTATCAAAGCATTCTCCAGCTGCATCATCCCTCGTTTCTCCTAAAATTTTGTATTTCCCAAAATCTCTCATTAAAATCAGTTGAGTGTGACCGCCAGAAATTATGAGACAAACAGCAGGGAATAATTGTTTATCTTTCATTGCTCGCTGTTTATTGAGGAAATTTGCAAAAATATGAGCTTCTAAGTGATTTATTGGAATTATGGGTAATTGCCAAAAGAACCCCAAGGCCCTGGCGAAATTAACTCCCACCCATAAACAAGGTTCTAACCCTGGTCCTACAGTAACTGCCATGGCATCAATTTTTGGTTTTTGATATTTCTTTAAGAATTTTTCTAATTTTTTGAAAAGATATTTCTCTCGTCCAAGAATTTCTTTTAAGATTTTGACTTTTGGTTTGGATTTTTGAGCTCTGAGCCTTGAATTTTGAAGTTTTTCTAGGAAACCAGCTTTTTTTAGAGTTTCTGTTAACACAGGTATCAAATTTCGTTGATGTTCTCTTTTAGCCAAGGTGGGATAGACTCCACCAAATTTTTCATGAATTTTTGCCTGAGAAGCAATGATATTTGATAAAATTTCAAAAACACTCTCTTTTTTAATTAAAGCAATTGAGGTCTCGTCGCAAGATGTTTCAATAGATAGTACTTTCATTGCTAATTACTTTCTTTAATTAATGAAATCCGATCAACTATTAATAATTCTATATTTTTTATTGATTTTTTTCAATTTTCTGATAAAATAAAGACATCGGCTAATAGCAAAGCTACAAAGGCCCCATCGTCTAGTGGATTAGGACATCAGGTTTTCATCCTGAAAACCGGGGTTCGACTCCCCGTGGGGCCGCATGTATTATTTAAGAACCGGAAAAGCTTCTGATTTAGAGGATCCAAAGGAGAGAAAAATTTACAGAGCTCTTGAAATTCTCCCCGGCGCTTTGAGCTGGGGAACTTTAATTTTGGCAGCCTTTCTTTCTTTTTTTGTTCCCTCTTTTGTCGCCACCTTTGCCATTTTGTTTGCTCTTTATTGGTTCTTTAGAGCAGTTTTTTTAGCCTTTCACTTAAGGGCAGGTTTTAAGAAAATGAAAGCTCATGAGAAAACTGATTGGCTAAAAAAACTGGATCAACTAGCTACCAGCCCTTACTTACCAGTAACTAATAACTGGAAAGATATTTATCACTTAATAATTTTGCCAATGTATAAAGAGCCTTTAGAAATTGTGAGAGAAAGTTTTCTGGCTTTAAAAAATACAGATTATCCCAAAGACAGAATGATTGTTGTTTTATCTTGTGAAGAGAGAGCAAGAGATCATGGCAAAAAAGTAGCTCAGGCCATAAAAAAAGAATTTTCAGATTCATTTTTTAAACTTTTGATAACTTTCCATCCCAAAGATTTGCCAGGAGAAATTCCAGGTCACGGTTCAAACGATGCCTGGGCAGCAAAGAAAGCCAAGGAAGAAATCATTGACCCTTTAAAAATTCCCTACGAAAACATAATTGTTTCCTCATTTGATATTGATACCGTGGTTTTTCCAAAATATTTTAGCTGTTTAACTTATCACTATTTAACCTCTAAAAAGCCAACCAGAACCAGTTTCCAGCCCATCCCTCTTTATATAAACAATATCTGGCAAGCCCCGGCCATTTCCCAAGTCTTTTCTTTTTCAGCCACATTTTGGCAAATTATGAATCAGGAAAGGCCAGAAAAGATGCTTACTTTCTCTTCCCATTCAATGAGTTTTAAGGCCTTGTCTGATGTGGGTTTTAAACAAACCAATATTATTTCTGATGACTCAAGGATTTTTTGGCAATGCTTTTTTGAATACGATGGTGATTATAGTGTTTGCCCTCTTTATTATCCTGTTTCAATGGATGCTAATGTTGCCCCAACATTTTTAAAAACTCTGAAAAACATTTACAAGCAGCAAAAGAGATGGGCTTATGGAGTAGGGGACATCCCCTATTTTCTATTTGGTTTTTTAAAGAATAAAAAAATCCCCTTGAAGAAAAAAATCTCTTTGGGATTTGAGCTAATAAATGGTCACTGGTCTTGGGCTACAGCTTCAATTCTGATTTTCTTTTTAGGCTGGCTTCCTATTTTTTTAGGAGGAGCGGAGTTTGGCCGGAGTTTAATTTCTTTTAATCTTCCAAAGATGACCAGTCGGATTTTAACTCTCTCTATGATAGGAATTTTAACTTCTATTTATTTTGGACTGGCATTATTTCCCAAAAGACCTTCAAAAAAACTTTCTTTTAAACATCTTACCTTTGCTTTAGGTTGGTTTCTTATTCCTTTCGTGATGATATTTTTAAACAGCCTCCCTGCTCTTGATGCTCAGGCAAGATGGATGTTTGGAAAGTATATGGGTTTTTGGGTTACACCAAAGATAAGAAAATAGCGCTCCTATTTACTCCAAGTGTATTCTCTCTTGGAATTTCTTTAATCTTTGCCGCAGTAGCGGATATTTTTTTAATTCTGGATCTTTTTCTAAGATTTCTCCTGCAGCTTTCCTTGTTTTTTCAACCAATTGAATATTTTTTAAGGCATCCATTGCTAAATCCGGAATGCCCCACTGTCTTGTTCCCAAGAAATCTCCTGGCCCTCTGATCTTTAAATCCTTTTCAGCCAACTCAAAGCCATTTTCACAATCTAATAAAGCCTTCAATCTCAGCCTTGTTTTTTTACTCGGTAAATCCGTGAACAAAAAGCAAAAAGATTGCAAATCTGATCTCCCAACCCTTCCTCTTAATTGATGTAATTGAGCTAAACCAAATCTTTCTGCTCCCTCAATCATCATTACCGTGGCACCAGGTATATCAATTCCTACCTCAACAACTGATGTTGAGACCAAAACATCTATTTTCTTTTTCTTAAACTCTTCCATTATTTTTCTCTTTTCTTGAACAGCCATTTTTCCATGGAGCATTCCTATCTTCAAATCAGGAAAAACCTTTTCTGAAAGTTTTTTGAATTGATCTTCTACTGCCTTGACCTGAGTCCAACCTCTAACATCGTTTTCATTTTCTTCAGGTTTTTCTATTCTTGGACAAATGACAAACACTTGCCTTCCCTTTTTTATCTGATTTCTTATAAAATCATAGGCCTTTTTTCTATTTTTTGGATCTACAACTTTGGTGATTATTTTTTTTCTTCCTTTTGGCATTTCTCTTAATAAAGACAAATCCAGGTCACCATAAATAGTCAGAGCCAGGGTTCTGGGAATGGGGGTAGCTGTCATTGAAAGTAAATGAGGAATGAATTCCTTTTTCTGACAAAGCTTTGCTCTCTGCTTTACCCCAAATCTGTGTTGTTCATCAACTATTACCAGAGCCAGATCTTTGAACTTCACCTGTTTTTGGATTAGAGCATGAGTCCCGACTAAAATATCTATTTTTCCATTTTTTACTTTTTCTAAAAGTTTTTCTCTGGAGATTTCAATGAATTGATTTTTCAATTTTTTTGAAAAGAATTTATCTTCCTTTCCTGTTAAGAGTCCAATATTTAATTTGAAATCTTTTAACAACTTAGTTAAAGTTTTAAAGTGTTGCCTGGCTAAAATTTCAGTTGGAGCCATAAAAGCCCCCTGATGTCCTTGTTTCACTACATTCAAAAGAGCCATTGTAGCCACCACTGTTTTTCCAGAACCTACATCACCCTCTAATAATCTGTTCATGGGATAATCTTTTTTTAAGCCTTTGAGGATTTCAAAAGCAGATTTTCTTTGAGAAGGAGTTAATTGAAAAGGAAGTCCTTTGACAAAATTTTTTAGTAAATCTTCTTTTAAGGAAATTTTTTGAGCCTTTTCTTTAGCTATTTTCATTTTTTCTCTTAAAACAAAAAGCTCAATTAAAAAGAGCTCTTCAAAGGAGAATCTCTTTTTTGCTCTCTGGGCCTGTTTCATTGAATCTGGGAAATGAACCTGCCAAATAGCTTTCCTTATTGGTAATAAATTTTCTCTTTTTCCTATTCTTTCGGGAACGGCGTCTTCAACTTTGTCTTTTAACTTTAATAACAAGGGTTTTAAAATATATCTTAACCATCTTGAAGATAAGCCTTCTGTTTCAGGATAAACAGGAACGATTCTTCCAGTATGAGTTAAATCTGGTGATAATTTTTCATATTGAGGATTTTGTAAATAGATTCCCTCTTTTCTCAGGACTACTTTTCCTGCTAAACAAACATTTTCTCCCTTTTTCAAAACATTTGTCAGATAGGGCTGGTTAAACCAGATGACTTTTATTGCTCCTGTTTTGTCTTCAACAATAGCTTTTGTCAAAAACATTCTCTTTTTAAAAGTCCTTTCATTTTTAATCTCCAGAATCTTTCCCTGGATACAACACTCCTCATTTATCTTGGTTTCTGAAATTGGGATGATATTTGAGAAATCATTATATCTTCTCGGGAAATGAAAAAGAAGGTCCCTTACCTTTTCTATTCCCATTTTTTTTAATCTTTTTTGATAATAGGGACCTATATTTTTTACTTTTTCAATTTTGGTATCTAAATTCATTGTGTCCCCGGGAAGATTCGAACTTCCAATTTTTGGGTCCGCAACCCAACGTTCTATCCGTTGAACTACGGGGACATCATCCTAAAATTAGCACAAGATTAGCCCAAAATCAACGTCTTTACGGAAGTGCGACCTCCATAAAGTTCCGTAAATATGACCTGTGGAAAACTGTCGGAAGTGCGACTTCCGACAACTACAAATTTATTTGACTTTGAGGATTTAAAGGGTAAAATGGAAATAGAGTAAGACAGAATAGGTGGGTTGGCTGAGTTTGGTTTAAAGCATCAGTTTGCTAAACTGAGGGGGCGAAAGTCCCGCGCAGGTTCAAATCCTGCACCCACCGCCCAGTTCCTTTTTTATGGTGGGATGCCAGAGTGGACGAATGGGGCGGTCTTGAAAATCGCTGTACCTAAATGGTACCGGAGGTTCGAATCCTCCTCCCACCGCATGTACTATCAGCCGTAGGCTGAGAATCCTCCTCCCGCTACTTTTGTTAAAATCAAAAAGCCCGTAGCTACGGGCTTTTTGATATCTCGTATCTGATTATTATTAAAAAGGTGGTATTTCCTTCCATTCAGGAAGAGGAAGCTCTCCTTCAGTAACAGTTACACTCTGGACGCAAAGAGGACAAAAATAACCATTAGAATCAACAACACTCAAAGTTACTTCTTTCTCTGGAGGATCAGTTAAAGTAAATTTCACTGTTGGATTTTCCTCATTTGAAGTAGGAGGATCACCATCTTGGAAAGTCCAAGAATATGAATTAGGAAGCGCATAAGAGACAGTTTGATTGGTGAATAAAACATCTTTTTCCATAGGCATTTCTTCTTCATGATCTTTGAGTTCCCAAGTAAAATTAGGTCGGGGGTAAGGATTAAAAGGAGTATCAAGGGTTGCAGGACTTCCATTTTCCCAACTAGACCAATTTCCTTTTTTATCTTTAACTTTCATTCGCCAATAGTAAGTATCATTAAATCCAATTTCTAATTTTCCTGAGCTTGGAGAAAGTTTTACTGTTACACCTGAAGTACCTGTAGAACCAGATGGTATAATCTGTCCAGTGGTGTAATCTACAACTCTATTATTAAAACCTGAATCAGTAGCTATCTGAAGCCAATAATAAGATTGGTCGTCACCATCTTTATCTTTATATGTCCATTTAAAACCAATACGGCCAGTTCCTACAGGACAATTACAATAATCTGGGGCTCCATCAAGTATTAGAGATTCAATATAGGGAGGCTGATTACCAGGAGCTAATATACAGGCTCCATTTAAACAACCATATTCACACAGTTCCCAATTTTTCCAACCATAATAATCATAACAGGAACTTCCTGAACAGCCTTTATAGTGATATTGCCTTTGGACCCAATTACCTGAACAACGATAGTTGTTAGTCCAGCTACTTGTGCCACAGTTTTGCCAGTTTGCCCATTTACTATAACTACGGCAGGCACTGTAGAAACACCCATAATCTACATATCTCCTTTGAAGCCAGCTTCCTGAGCATTGATAATCATTTCTCCACTGATCAGTACCACAGTATTGATAGTTTTTCCACTGGCTTATATCATAACATTGATTATTACTACATCCTTCGGCTACATATCTTCTTTGAAGCCAGTCACCTGAACAATGATAATCATTAGTCCAGCGACCAGTGCCACAATATGTACAACCTCCATACTCGGTATAACTAGAAGACCTACAGCTACCCCCACTACAATATCTTTTATAAACTGTTCTTT
>JRER01001925.1_pt1 | contig 11165 bp, 6 predicted proteins | sample 210161 | NCBI WGS metagenome assembly JRER01 (sample SAMN03019618, study PRJNA260268) | marine sediment metagenome | biome: Marine; feature: Sediment; material: Clay; isolation source: clay from marine sediments 136 meters below sea floor depth collected from... | place: New Zealand: Canterbury...
ACCTTGGGCCGGCGGAGTAACCAGAATAGACCCAAGAGCCCCAGGGCCAAACCCGCTAGAGTGAACTGTTCTCGAAAGAGGGTGAAGTAGAAAGCCATCTCTCGGCTCTCACCGGTCAAAAACACCCCATAGCCGCCAGCAGTGACCTGCTGGATGAAGCCGGAGAGCGTGTTCACATAGATGCCATCAAGCGAAGTCGTGTAAACGCCACGTATAGGGATATAGAGATAGAGGAGGAGCGGGGCCAGAAAAAGAGAGGCCAGCCTGGCCCACTCCCTATCCCCTTTGAAGTGCCTTTTGCCAACCCATACTATGAAGGCGGCCATGGCCGGGGCTAAAAGCACCATCGTGCGGTGATGGGTCAGGCTGAAACCGTAGGCCAAAGCCAGGGGGCGGAGGCTCGCTCCTTTGCCCTCCTCTACGGCTTCCTTCCAACGAAGGAGCAAAAACAGAGTGAGGGCTACGAACATGCTATTAAGGGTATAGACCTCGGCGATGACCGCTTGGGACCAAAAAACAGGGGAGACGGCAAAGACCAGGGCCCCGAGAAGGGCAGCCACCCGAAATTTCAGCGCCAACCTCATCGTCAGGTAGAGCAAAGCCACCGTGAGGGCCCCAAAGAGAGCAGACATGAGGTTGACCCGATAGGCCACATCCCCCAGGGGGAGAATCGTGAAGAGTTTACCCAGAAGCGTATAGAGGGGGTAGCCGGTAGGGTGGGCGATGCCCAATTTGTAAGTGACCAGTTGAAACTCCAGGCTATCACAGAAGATACAAGCCACCGAAGGACCCAGGGTGCGCAGATAGAGGAGAAAGGCAGCCAGCCCCACCACACTGGCGATCAGCGGATCAGCCTTCACTACCACAAAACGCTCGACTCGCCCTGCCACCGAAGAAGCCTTCTTCATGGTTAGCATTGTACCTGAAGAGCCTGGCTAAGCCAAGAAGGTAAGAGAAAAGCCTTGCGGGGACAACAACTTGATGCTATGCTTGTTTTTGGCTATTGTGCGCGGGGGTCAACCCTCTTGGGTGCAAAGGCTCAAGGAGTGGTGGGGGAGGAGGAAAGGCTGACGGGTGATGAAGGAAGGGGAGAAACATCCATGCGAGAGATAGAAGGCGAAGAGAGTAAAGAGACGCTCCAATCGATAAGCATCCCTTTGGAGAAGTTGGTGCAGCAGGGAGAGAGCCAGACGGAGTTTCTGGAAGTGATTGTATGGCAGAATAAATTGCAGGGGGCAATGGGCCGACTCCAATTTGGGTGGATAATCGCTCTTACAATTATGAGCGGATTCGTTGCAATCGTCGGAGTCCTGATGGCTGCTGTAGTTTGGGCAATATCTGACTCAACAGGATGGGAGCGCAGACTATGGTTGGGGATAGTGCTTGTCCTAATGATACTCTTGGCGAGCCTACTTCGAGCGTATGGTAGTTCTCTTCGGGAGATATGGGGCATGCTTGAAGACTTGAGAAGACTTGAGTCAGAAGAATTAAGCAAAGAAGAACTAAAAGAAATCCTACAGCGGGGCAAGACAGTGAAAAAGGGCTGGTTGGATAGGCTTCTGGGAAGGTGAGCCTGTAGCATCAGAAAGGTTCCTAACCCCTCTCAACTCGCTAGTGAGGTCTGCGAAAGCAGGCCTCTTCTTATGGCGCAACGATGGACTGCCAGTTACCAGAAGGGGATCCAACCTTAAAAATCAAGGATTCTTTAAGGTTCAGGTATTGCACAATCGGCCAATCTGTGTTACGATAGTTATGTGAACCTGCCACATATTGTAGTCATCCGGGACAGGAGGTACTACAGATGGTAGTCTAGCACGGCTGTGTGTGAGGATCTGAACTTCCTTGCGCGAGGCCGTCCGGCCTCGTGTTGCATAGACTTCAGATTTCGCTAGAGTTGCTCAGTCTAGTAACAAGCGGTGTCTCCACGGCCGAGTGTAAGAGGATCGAATATGGATCGGCAAAACTTACTCACTACTATATTGACTATTGTGGTAGTGGTACTGGCCATACCACCCGCCATAGAGGCCAGCCTCAATCTCTCGAAGCGGCTGGCCCCCGGTCACGAAGGCGATTGGAGGAATCGACTTCGTGAGTTAATCCGTCCATTCACTCGGCCACTCCCCAGCTGGAGTGTGTTACTTCTCATCGTGCTATCCATCCTAATAAACTCAAGGATGAGTAGCTATCAAGGCACCGTTATCCCAACTAGTCAGGCTTTAACCAGTCAAGAGCAGACTTCCACTGCCGTTGAGACCGCCGAGCAGACCCCAGCCGCTACCCAAACGCCTCGATTCGACCAGATAACTCCAGAAGTCATAGAGACGCCTATACCAGTCTCTACGGTAGAGACGGTTAAAATGGTAAGTACCGCGGCCGTGCCCACTGAGACACCGACTGAGACACCGGTGGTTGAACTCTGCTGGATGTACGCTGTTCGTGAGGATGACTCACTACCCGCGATCGCCCAAGTGATATACGAGGACGAACGACAGTGGCCCCGTATCTGCGAAAGGAATCAAGCGGTCTTGGGTGATGTTCCATGCATTGATACTCCTCCACCAGCGCACCGTGGACAACTACTCTGTGTACCTGTGATTTCGCCTGTCAAGACCTATGCCGTTATCGCGAATGATAATCTCGAGACCATAGCCGACAAATTCTATGGGGAATACTATGAGGCTCCACTAGCCGAACGCATATGCCGCGATGAGGCGAATCAAGATGTTATCCAGGGTGATTGCAGCAACATCCGGCCCGGTCAAGTTCTCTCTATCCGCGCCTTGGACCCCGTCCCATCTGATTCATACCTGGTCGCGCCCGGGGACTCTTGGCGCGCTATTGCACGTGCTTTCTATGGAACCGAGTTAATGGAGAACGACCTTCGAGCAGCTAACCCGGACGCCCAGACTGATAGTAGGGGCCGGGTTCTACCAGGACAGGTCATATGTCTGCCCGGATTGCGCGAACCTATGGAGTACACCGTCCTCCAGGGGGACACCCTCGAGACACTTGCATCTCGCTGTGGTTTTGGCCCCCTGGGGCCCGATGATATATACCTCATCAATAGGAAGGCAATTGGTCTAGACCAGCGCGACCTACAGCCTGGTCAGGTGTTAACCCTATATGGATGTGGCTTCTAGTTCCCCTAAATCCCTGCTAGCCCTTGACAAACCTCCCCTCCCCTGCTATAATTAGAACGCCTGTTCGCAAAGGTGGCAATGGAAAAGGCGGGGTTAAGACCCCGCCTCGCTCGCTCAAAGGGAAGGTGAATTTACCACATGCAGATAGCCTTTTTAGCCTTTTAGCCTGTCCTGAGCGGAGCCGAAGGGCCTTTTTCCCCGCACAACTCCTTGAGCCGCCCCAGCGCCCTTTCCGCCCGCTTGACAACCCCCCTCCCTTCCGCTATACTATTGACTAATAGGGGCTTTTGGGGATGTAGCTCAGTTCGGGAGAGCGCTACAATCGCACTGTAGAGGTCAGGGGTTCGAATCCCCTCATCTCCACCTAGCCTCCCCATTAAGAAAAGGCCCTGAACAGGAGTAGTAGGCCATCCCTCCCAGAGAGCCGGGGACAGTGGGAACCCGTCCGTTCAGGATCCTGAGGATCCTTCAGGATCCGAAGGACAGAGGCGCCGTGGAGGGAGCGCCGTAAGGCCGAACTCGCCTGGGAGCCGCAGCGGTGAACCGCAAAACTAGCCGCTGCCGGATGCGACCGTTATCGCGCCAGAGTGGACAGATCGTGGGCCTGTGGCGCAGTTGGGAGCGCGTCTCAATGGCATTGAGAAGGTCAGGGGTTCAAGTCCCCTCAGGTCCACCTGTCAAGCAGGGTGGTACCGCGGAGTGGCCCTTCGTCCCTGAGGCGAAGGGCCAACTTTATAAGACTAACTCCCAGCCACTAAATCGGTCGCGGGACAAAGGGGCCTCCGGCCGAATGAGGAGGTCAGCATGAGAAGCGACCTCAAAAAACCCTGACCGAAGAGGTGATCCAGAATGGCTGACAAATACATATCCCAAGAGATAGAGCCTAAATGGCAGAAGAGGTGGGAAAAAGACGGCCTCTACGCCACCAAAGAAGACCCCTCCCGGCCCAAGTGGTATTTCTTAACCATGCTCCCCTACACCTCTGGAGACATCCATGTCGGCCACTGGTACGCCATGGCCCCTTCGGACACCAAGGCCCGCTGGCACCGGATGAAGGGGTACAACGTCTTCTTCCCCATCGGCTTCGACGCCTTCGGCCTCCCCGCTGAGAACGCGGCCATCCAGCGGGGCATCCACCCCAAAGAGTGGACCTACCACAATATCGGACGGATGCGAAAGCAATTGAGGTCTATGGGAGCGATGTGGGCCTGGGATCGCGAGGCGACCACCTCCGACCCAGAATATTACCACTGGAGCGAGTGGTTCTTCCTCCAGTTCTACAAGCATGGCCTGGCCTATAGGGCTTATGCCCCCGTGGATTGGTGCCCTTCTTGTAACACCACCCTGGCCCGAGAGCAGGTCTGGGGCGAGGATCGCCACTGCGAAAGGTGCGGCACCCCGGTCATAAAGAAGGATCTGGAGCAGTGGTTCTTCAAAATCACCGACTACGCCGAGGAACTCCTCGACTTTTCCGGCCTCGACTGGCCGGAGCGGGTAAGGGTGATGCAGGAGAACTGGATAGGAAAAAGCGAGGGGGCGGATATCGTCTTCAAGAGCGAGGAAGGGGATGACATCGCCGTCTTCACCACCCGCCCTGACACTCTCTACGGGGCCACCTACATGGTCCTAGCCCCGGAGCACCCTCTGGTGGAGAAACTCACCACCCCAGAGCACAAAAAAGAGGTAGAGGAGTATATCGAATGGGCCCGCCGCCAGACGGAGATCGATAGGCTGACCGTGGAGAGGGAGAAAAGCGGCGTCTTCATCGGCGCCTACGCCCGCCACCCCCTGGCCGAGGAGCGGCTCCCCATCTATGTCGCCGACTATGTGCTCATGACCTACGGCACTGGGGCTATCATGGGCGTCCCAGCCCACGATGAGAAGGATTTCACCTTCGCCAAGAGGTACGACCTCCCTATCCCTGTAGTCATCGCCCCTTACGGCTGGCAAGGAGAAGAGTTAGAGGAAGCATACCTCGACCAAGGGATGATGGTCAACTCCGGGCCTTTCAACGGCATGCCCTCCGAGGAGGGGAAACGGGCGGTCACCGAACTTCTGAAGAGCAAAGGACTGGGAGACTTTGCGGTCAGTTACCGGTTGCGCGACTGGCTCATCAGCCGGCAACGGTACTGGGGCGCTCCCATCCCCATCGTCTATTGCCCAGAGTGTGGCATCGTCCCTGTGCCCGAAGAGCAGTTGCCCGTCCTCCTTCCCGACGATGCTGAATTCTTGCCCACCGGTGAGTCCCCCTTGAAATACCATGAACGGTTCCGCCACACCACCTGCCCTCGGTGCGGAGGGGCTGGGGAGCGGGAGACCGATACCATGGACACCTTCATCTGCTCCTCCTGGTACCAATACCGATACCTGAGCCCTCACCACGAGAGGGGGCCCTTCAACCCCGAAGTGGGCCAATACTGGCTCCCCGTCGATCAGTACACGGGAGGGATCGAGCACGCCACCATGCATCTCCTCTACACCCGCTTCTTCACTAAAGTGATGCGAGATATGGGCCTGGTGGATTTTGACGAGCCGATGCTTCGCCTATACAACCAAGGGATCATTTTGGGGCCTGACGGCTACCGAATGAGCAAATCCCGAGGCAACGTGGTGGAACCCGATGAGCAGGTGACTCACTATGGAGCCGATACCTTCCGTGCTTCCCTGATGTTCATGCGGCCTTGGAACGAAGGGGGGCCCTGGGACCCGCAAGGGATCGAGGGGGTACACCGCTTCCTGAACCGGGTCTGGAGCCTAGTGTTGGAAGAGCCACCCGCTTTTCAGGGAGAGGCCACCCCTGACCAGATCGCCCAGTTGCGCCGCAAGACCCACCAGACCATCCGCAAGGTCACCCAGGATATGGAATCCTTCTCCTTCAATACCATGATCGCCGCCCTGATGGAATACAACAACTATCTGATAAAGGCCAAAGAGAGCCCTGTGGTCAAGGGCGAGGCTTGGCAGGAGGCGATAGAGAGCCTGCTTCTGCTCTTGGCCCCTTCTTGCCCCCATATAGCCGAAGAACTCTGGGCCCGCACCGGCCGCCCTTACAGCATCCATCAGCAAGCCTGGCCCCAGTGGGACGAGGCACTGGCCGCCGAGGAGGTCTTCACCCTGGTCATCCAGGTGAACGGCAAGGTGCGGGACAAGACCGAGGCCCCCGTAACCACCTCCGAAGAGGAAGCCAAGAAGTTAGCCTTGGATAGTGCCAACGTCAAGCGGCATACTGCGGGGAAAGAGATAAGGAAGGTTATATACGTGCCTGGTCGTTTGGTGAACGTGGTGACCCAATGATGGGAGGCGACATGGAAAAGGAGATCGTATCTACTGATGCGGCTCCTCCCGCCATAGGCCCCTACTCCCAGGCGGTGATAGCCGGCGACTTGATCTTTACCGCCGGGCAACTGGGCATCGATCCTCAGAGTGGCGAATTAGCCGAGGGGATCGAAGCCCAGACTCGCCAGGCCTTGACTAATTTGAGCGCCATTCTAGAGGCAGCGAGCACTTCATTGGACCGAGTGGTAAAGACCACCGTCTTTCTGGCCCATATGGAGGATTTCGCGGCTATGAACACCGTCTACGCAGACCTCTTCCCTCTCCAGCCACCGGCCCGCTCCACGGTGGAGGTGGCCCAACTCCCTCGGGGAGCCTTAGTGGAGATAGAGATCATAGCCCTGAAGAGGTGATTTTTGCTTTTCCGGCAGAAATCCGCTATAATAGTAAATAGCCTCTAGATACCGGCCTATTACTCTTCCCAGCGTAGATTAGGAGGATCCGATCTCCTCAAGCAGAAGCATGGCCAACAAGTTCGATAGATTCACTAAGAGAGCCCGCCGTGTCCTAGTCCTGGCCCAAGAGGAAGCCCAGAGACTCAACCATAACTACATCGGAACGGAGCATCTACTTTTGGGCCTAGTCCGCGAGGAAAGCGGTGTTGCGGCTCGGGTTCTCAAGGACCTGGGAATAGAACCCAAAGCCCTGAGAAAAGCCGTAGAAGAGATGATCGGCCGGGGCGAGCGGAAGGTCCTGGGCAAGATCGGCCTCACTCCCCGCACCAAGCGAGTCATAGAATTGGCCGTGGATGAGGCCAGACGCTTGGGACACCACTACATCGGCACCGAGCACCTCCTCTTAGGTCTGGCCCGCGAGGGCGAGGGGATCGCGGTAGATGTCCTCAAGAGCCTAGGGGTGAACCTTGACCGTCTCCGCACGGAGACGACACGGATCATGATGGAGAGCCCCGCCCGGCCCCAGGGGAAGAAGGGAGAGAAACAGACCCCTCTCATCGATCAATTGGGGATCGATCTCACCGCCTGGGCCCAAGAGGGGAAGTTAGACCCGGTCATCGGCCGTCAGAAAGAGATTGAGCGGGTGATCCAGATCCTCTCCCGGCGCACCAAGAACAACCCAGCCCTCATCGGCGAGCCGGGGGTGGGGAAAACAGCCATCGTGGAGGGGCTAGCCCAACTGATCGCCTCCGGCCAAGCGCCAAATGAACTCCTCAACCGGCGTCTAGTGATGCTCGATGTCGGCTCTTTAGTGGCGGGGACCATATACCGAGGGCAATTCGAAGAGCGGCTCAAACGGGTCATCGGGGAGATAAAGGAGTCCAATAGCATCCTCTTCATCGACGAGTTGCATATGATAGTGGGCGCCGGAGCGGCCGGCTCCTCCGTCGATGCGGCCAATATCCTCAAGCCGGCCTTGGCCAGAGGGGAATTGCAGTGCATCGGGGCCACTACCCTGGACGAATATCGGAAACATGTGGAAGGAGATGCATCGTTAGAGCGGCGCTTCCAGCCCATACTCGTCGAAGAGCCGACTATCGATGAGAGCATAGAGATCCTAAGAGGGATAAAGGAACGGTATGAAGAGCATCACCATCTCGAGATCACCGATGAGGCTTTGAAGCAAGCGGTCCACCTCTCAGCCCGATACGTTCCCGATCGCCACCTACCCGATAAGGCCATCGACCTCATCGACGAGACCTCCTCTCGGGTGAGGGTGTATAAGATGCCTCCCCTTCCCCAACTACAAGGAGCCCTCAATGAGTTGCAAGAGACCCGCCAGAAGAAGGAGGAGGCTTTCCGCGCCCAGCGGTATGAGGAAGCCGCCAACCTTCGCGACCAGGAGGTGGAACTGAGCGAGGAGTTAAGGCAACTTCGCCTAGGCTCGGAAGAGGTCAAACTTCCCCAAGTCACCGCTGAGGACATCGCCGAGGTACTCTCCATGTGGACGGGGGTGCCCGTTACCCGCATCGCTAGCGAGGAGTCAGAGCGGTTATTGCATATGGAGGAGGCTCTCCACCAACGGATCGTGGGCCAAGATGAAGCGATAGAGACCATCTCCAAAGCGGTGCGGCGCGCGCGAGCCGGCCTCAAGGACCCCAAGCGGCCCATCGGAACCTTCATCTTCTTGGGCCCCACGGGCGTAGGAAAGACGGAGACGGCGAAGGCCTTGGCCGAGTTTATGTTCGGTAGCGAGGAAGCGCTCATCAAACTGGATATGTCGGAATTTATGGAGCGCCATAACGTGGCTCGCCTAGTGGGAGCCCCGCCGGGCTATGTCGGATACGAAGAAGGAGGGCAACTTACGGAGGCGATACGGCGTCGCCCCTATTCGGTGATCCTCCTAGATGAGATAGAGAAGGCGCACCCCGAAGCGTTCAACATGCTCCTCCAGATCATGGAAGATGGGAGTCTAGCTGATGCCAAGGGCCGCCGTGTGGACTTCCGCAACACCATCGTCCTCATGACTTCCAATGTGGGAGCCGAACTTCTCACCCGTGAGATGTCCCTGGGGTTCGCCGTTCATCGAGACGAGGCGAAAACCGCCGAAGAAGAGTACCAGAAGATGAAGGAGAAGGTCCTCGACCAACTGAAGAAGACCTTCCGACCCGAGTTCCTTAACCGGATCGATGGCACCGTCGTCTTTCGCGCCCTCACCAAAGAACAGATCAAACAGATCGTGGAGTTGATGCTCAGCGAGGTGCAAGAACGGCTGCGTCATCAAGAGATCCAATTAGAGGCCAAGGAAGAGGCCAAGGAACTTCTAGCCAAAGAAGGGTATGACCCCCACTTTGGAGCCCGTCCTCTGCGTCGAGTCATCCAACAAAGGGTGGAAGACCCCTTATCCGAAGGGGTGCTAGCCGGCGAATTCCAGGCCGGTGACACCGTTGTCGTTGACGTGGTGGAGGAGCAGATAAGACTGCGGGCCCTGGAGTTGGTAGAAGGAGAGACCCCTTCCTAAAGCGTATGTGGAGATGAGAAGAGGAAGCGACTATCCTAGGGTAGTCGCCTTTGACTTTTGGGAAACATTATGTTATCATATTAATGATCATTTCTACCCTGTGTGGTAGATAGATAATTTGAGTGCTTTTATCCCTAGGTACCCACGAGAGCAACGAGGTAGCAAGGACTCATTATCGATGGTCTGATGGATATGGAGGCTTCTTCATAGGGGTTGAAGGGGCGTTGGAGAGGAGCCTCCTAGCACAGCACAAACTCTGTCTCGAGTGTACTTAGAGGTACACTCTTTTTACTGAAAGGAGATGAAAATGAGGTTAGAACTTATGGCTCGCCTAATAGGTATGATCTTCTTTAGCGCTCTCGGTTGGCTCCTAGCGGATTTCCTGGGCAAGAAGACAGGTGCTATCGATACGCCATCATATATCCGCTATATCCTCTCCTTCATCCTGGCCGGGGCAGCGTTAGGACTTCTAGTTACCCCCTGGCTGATCCTCAGACCTTTTCGTTGGTTTCGAGGTCAGATCAAGCGGATCCCAGGCCGTCACCTCTTGGCTAGCGTGCTGGGCCTAGCCATCGGTCTAGTGATATCCCTCCCCTTCGCCTACGCTCTCTCCAACCTCCCCGCCACCTGGGGGAAGGTGATGCCCCTCATCTCCAGCCTCCTCTTTGGCTCCTTGGGGGTCGCCGTCCTAGTCATAAGGGAGGAAGATCTGATGGGGATCATCGGCAGCCGTTTCTCCAAGGAGATCCTCTCCCGCCCCAACGGCCCTTCGGTCCTCCTGGACACTAGCGTCATTATAGATGGCCGCATCGCTGACATCAGCCAGACCGGCTTCATCGGAGGGACGATGCTCGTTCCCCGCTTCATCCTGGATGAACTCCAATACGTCGCTGACTCCCCCGACACCCTGAGGCGGAATCGAGGAAGGCGGGGCCTGGATATGCTGAACAAACTCCAGAAGGAATCGGTCGTACCCATCCGCATCACCGACATGGATGTGGAGGATATCAGGGACGTGGATGGGAAACTGGTAAAGTTAGCCAAAACCCTCCGTTGTCCCATCGTCACCAACGACTACAACCTTAACCGGGTGGCGGAACTGCAAGGCGTGCGGGTTTTGAACATCAATGAGTTGGCTAACGCTGTGAAAGCGGTTTACCTGCCCGGCGAGTCGCTACGGATACACCTTCTTCAGGAGGGCAAGGAATCAGGACAAGGCGTAGGCTACCTAGACGATGGGACCATGGTGGTAGTGGAGAATGGGCGTCAATACATAGGTAGCAGTATAGATGTCGTAGTCACCAGGGTCCTACAGACAGTTGCCGGGCGAATGATCTTCGCCCATCTGGAGGAGAAGAGGTCCTAGAATGACCCTGATAACCGTTTCCCGGCAATTGGGGAGCCACGGAGGCGAGATCAGCGCTCGGGTGGCTGAAGCGCTGGGGCTGCGGTTCGTGGATCGGCAGATAATCCGCCATACCGTTGCCCTTCGGGGGTGTCCTCAGCCCGGCCATTCCCCCTTTCGCGGCCACCATGGACGACTACATCCAGATGGTAGGGGTGGTGATCCGGGATCTGGCTAAGAGCGGCGATGTGGTTATCGTGGGCAGAGGCAGCCAGGTGTTGTTGCGCGATCTCCCACAGGCTTTTCACCTCCAACTGGTAGCCCCCTTCAAGCAGCGGGTGGAGACGATAATGGAACGGGAGGGGTTGGGGCGTCGCGAGGCGATAACCGGGGTGAAAGCCAGCGACCAAACCCGCCGAGAGTACCTGAGG
>JRER01001034.1_pt1 | contig 11130 bp, 12 predicted proteins | sample 210161 | NCBI WGS metagenome assembly JRER01 (sample SAMN03019618, study PRJNA260268) | marine sediment metagenome | biome: Marine; feature: Sediment; material: Clay; isolation source: clay from marine sediments 136 meters below sea floor depth collected from... | place: New Zealand: Canterbury...
TTTTTATAGGGCTTATACCTGTCACCTTAGGTGGTATGGGCACGCGTGATGCTGCCATCATTTTTCTCTTTTCATCGTATGCCACTCCAAGTCAATTATTAGGGGTTGGGATATTATTCTCGGTCTTTAGGTATTGGTTATTATCGCTGATTGGAATACCGTTTATGAAAAAAATGGTCGAGTATCATGGAGTGACTGGGCATTGAACCTGAACATAATTTTTACTTTTTACAAATCATCTGAATATCATCATGTTTTTTTCATTATAGCGTAGATCATCATGAATCTCTTATGATACCTCATTTCGAGTATTTTCACGTTATGTAAATCTGCGTACCGTTGTATTTTTCTTTTAGTGAAGAGTTCAGCCTTGGGCGTCATGACTTGATCCATAAATAAAGTCTTACCGGTTTCTTCATCTAAGAATTTGCCAAGAGTAAAATAAGTTATTGGCTGAAATACAAACTTTGCAATGGGGTAAACATCACTGAATATTTTTTTATTCACATTCCAGTAAAAGTATCTGATAGGCCATGTGGTTTTATGTACAATCCAGAAATATGGATTCCAAAAATTGTATACACTTATATATATATCCATTCAGCTTGGTAATGCGGACAATCTCACTAAACGCTTTAAAAGGCTCGGTGGTGTGATGAATAACACCTGAACATATAGTGGCATCGGCCATATTATCATCAAACCCCAGGTTCAGAACATCCCCAACTTGAACGTTAAAACCTTTCGACTTTAATTGGTCAATAGCAGTCTTGGAAATATCAAGCCCTACAATTCTATTCTTTTCATAACCCATGGACATGCATAAATTGAACCAATATCCTTTGCCGCAGCCGATATCCCATATTTCGCCACTTTTATTGCAGAAGTTCAAAAATCTAAGTAATCCTTGTGCAAATTTCTGTCGATTGTAGGAAAATTTCCCGAAAGGATGCTTATCATACATTTCAGAGGCTTTTCTCAAAACTTTATTCTTATGAGTTTTATCTTTCATTTTCTTTCACCTTTTAATGCATTGAGCGAGATACTACAAAATCACCTATTATAAGAACATCAACTCCACCTCTAAGATATGTCTCTATGGCGTCTTGAGGAGAGCAAACAATAGGATCACCATGTATGTTGAAAGAAGTGTTGAGTATCACAGACGAGCCTGTAATCTTTTTATATTCTTCAAGTAATTTGAGGTATTTTGGATTGGTATTATTAACAAATTGAGGTCTTGCGGTTTTATCCACAGCCATTGCGGCTGGTGCCTCTTCAATAAACTTATCTTTGCAATCAAAGGCGATAGTCATAAATTGTGCAGTATGATCTGATTTGTGATTGCTATAAAAATATCTATCAATGTCATTTTCTATTATGGATGGTGCAAAGGGCATAAACCAGTCCCTTTTTTTCAGCATTTTGTTGATATAATCTCTCATTTTAACATCAGACGGATTCGCAAGCACAGACCTGTTACCTAAGGCTCGAGGACCAAACTCCATTCCATCTTGGAACCATCCAACTACCTTGCCCTTACTTATAATTTCTGCTGCACAGCCTTCTATTTCATCAATCTTCTCATATTGCAGCCCATACTTCTTAATAACCGTCTTAACATAATCTTCATTGTAAGAAGGTCCGAGGCACACATCTCTCATCTTATAAGGCTTTATTCTATTTCTGTAAATAAGATGATAGGTGTACAACGCTGCACCGAAGCCAAGACCACAATCTGCCATTCCAGGGAACACAAAAAGTCTCTTTACCTCTGGTAGCTCGCTTATTCGCTTATTCAGTTTTACATTACCAAATACACCACCAGCCAACACGATATCTTTTATACCAGTAAATTCTATTGCATTCTGAACCCATTGTGTGAGTACGATTTCTAACTTGTTTTGAAATGCAAATGCCACATCCTCTGGTTTTTTACCCATAAACACTTTCTCAAGTCTCCTCATAGATTGGTTAAATGTATAATCTGCATACGAGCTACATATTTTGAGCTTATCATGCTCACATATCTCTATCAATCCATCTAATAGATCAGTAAGGTCTTCATTAGAGTAATTAGCTAAGCCAAAAAGCTTTCCCGCATCATCTCTCTTTAGTCCAGCAAGCAAAGTCCCTTTTGCATAGAACTTACCAGTACTGTGTTTTGCTTCGGTTTTTGATATTCTTTCTATCTCTCTGTCCTTACCAATATTTACGGTTAGCGAACAACCATCACCAGATCCATCTGCAGTCAGGATTAGCGCTTTTTTGAAACCTGAAGTATAATACGCTGATGCTGCGTGTGCCATATGGTGATCTACATACACTACTCTTTTCCCAAATCTCTTTTCAAGATAGTCTTTATATAACATAGAGTAAAACTTTACTATTGGATGATCTGTTCTTTCCAACAAGAGTTTTCTATAATGGTCCACAATAGGGTTCGATGGCCTCCACTTTGATTCAAGAGATTTGTGAAGCCATCTGTTCATGGGAGAGAAAAATCTCGAAGGAAATGTTGTTGCACCTGTGTCAGCAATAGCTACAATGTTGATATCATCAATGCTTATGATATTCTTAAGAACAAACTCTATGCTCTTTTTCGGCCAGCCAGTATACAATTTCTGTCTCACAAGTCTTTCCTCATTCACAGCAAAAATAGCTCTTCCTTCGTCATCCACAATGGTGACTCCACTATCATGGGAATCTGTTATACCTAAGATCATTTTTATCTGCTTCCTTTATGTTCTTTTTTCATAATCTTTTGAGCTACCACCGATTGATTCAACAACAAAAATCCAAACCCAACACTTTTAATGATCTTCTCGATTTTTCCTTCACAAGGAAATCCAATAAGAGACATCATGAACTTCTCTACTTTAATAATCTTAAAACCTTGCAATTTAAACAATGACTTGAGTTCTGATAATTCAAATGTTTTCTGGTGTTGCTCTTCCTTTAAGTGACCAATTTTCGTTGCAATGTGTTCAAAAAATGGATCTGGTGTGGTAAAGATGCTGATGCCGTCCTGTCTCAAAACACGATAACATTCAATGATCATTTTCTCTGGTTCTGGCACATGTTCTATCACAGCTGTTGCAACCACAACATCAAACACGCTATTATTAAATGGCATTTCCATGGCATCAGCTTAGATAAAGTGGGAAATATGGGTAGGATTTGTTTTGAGAAGTTCAGCAAAAAGCTCTAATCCTACCGGCATTTGAATATTTAAGTCCCGACAAAGTCTATCAAGCGTAAGACCGTCTGCAGTTCCGATGTCTAAGAGAAAGTCTATCTTACTTTTATATGCCTTGATCGCTTTTAATACTTCATCGGGGCGCCGAACCAAGCAATATTTTAACGCACGTTTTCTCTGACGTCCTTCATGATATTCGACTAGAAGAACTGCTTTTTGTGTTTTCATTTCAAAATCCTCAACCCAGCCCTCGCTTTCCTCTTAAATTCACCAAAAAATCGAACCTTTCCTATTTCCTTAAGCCAGTGTGATCGTAGAGATTGTCTTTCCAAGCTCGGAAGATAATTTATAACTTTAATACGACCCCAGTTCCCCTAAGATAATACTTCAGTTCTCTCCATGACCTTATCGACAGCAATCTTTTGAAGGCATAAAAGGGACGAAAATAAAAGCTTCGGTAGGCTCTTTTGAGCCACATATTAAGCTGAGGCTCATCTAATCCTTCATTCTCATATATCGGTGGATTGCTTGTTCGCACTTCCCCTAGAGCATAACTCCTCCAGAAATCTTCTTTTATTATCCCCTCTTTTAACGCTTCTTGGTATATTCCTGTCCCTGGATAGGGTGTTAACATAGTGAAATGAGCAAAGTCTGCCTTAAGCTCCTTGGCAAATTCTATGCTTTTTACTATTGTTTCTGGCGTATCCCCTGGGTTTCCAATCATGAAATAGGCAAGGGTTTCCATCCCAACTTTCTTTGCCCATTTGAATGCCTTCCTAGCTTGCTCTAAAGTTATTCGCTTATTAAGGTTTTTCAATATTGTAGGGTGAGCAGACTCCACCCCGAAATGTATTCGATAGCATCCAGCCTCGTGCATTATTCCAAGAAGTTCCTCATCTACTAGATCTACCCTGGTTCTACAATCCCACACTATATGCCTATCGAGAATCCCCTTGCAGATTTCGATTACCCTTCTCTTATCCACTGTAAATGAATCATCATAAAACATAATTTCTTGAATATTGAACTTGTTTGAAACGTATTTTATCTCATCTACCACATTTTGTGCACTTCTTGCTCTGAATATCCTTCCAAACTGCGGCCTATGGCAAAATGCGCAGTTAAAGGGGCAGCCGCGGCTGGCAACCATTGTCGTGAAGCCGGACTTTTTTGCAATAGAGCAAAAATATTCATTCATCGGCATCAAATGGTAGGCTGGAAAGGGAATATCATCAAGGTTCTCTATGAGAGGGCGCTTTGGCGTGAGATATATCTCCCCATTTTCCCTGTATGCGATGCCTTCTACTAAGTTAAGGGATCTATTATTTTCAAGCGCATCAATAACATCAAGAATCGTATGCTCCCCCTCTCCCCTTACAGCGATATCAAAAACGTTCGACACAGTCTCTTTTGGATAAATAGTTGCATGCACACCACCGGCAAGCAATGGCACCTGGGGTAGCATGAGCTTAATAACTTTAGCGATCTGTAGAGCGGTTAGATATCCTGGTGTCATGAAGCTAAGACCAACAACCTGAGGAGAGAGATCAGCAAGACATTTCTCCAAATCGCTCATAGATACGGCTAAAGCACCCATATCTATTAGGCTGACCTCATGACCCTGTTTCTCTAACACGGCGGCAATATATCCCAGCCCTAGATTAGGATAAATTCCCCTCCATTTTTCTACCTTCATTGGGAGACCGGATACGATGTCCAGAGCTGGGGGGGGATTTATTAGGCAAACTTTCATATTTATTACTCCGACCCGACATTTTAGGTTTGCCCTCTTACCACATCTTCATATGTTTCCCGCTGCTTTATTACATCAATTCCCTTTTTTTTAAGCATGACCGCCATAGCCCTGGGCTGTAAGAATTGATTTGCTATCGACATGGTATAGGCTCCAGCGCTTAACACAGCAACTATATCTCCTTGCTCTAAATGAGGGAGCAATCTATCTCTAGCGAGGATGTCCGAGGTATAGGCTAGTGGACCAGCTATGCTTAAGCATTCAAGTTGATTAGGGGTGGCTTTGTTTGCAACTACTAGCTCATGGTTCTGATACCAGTCTCGTATCGTAGGTAATAAGTTTGTGCCTCCATCGCATACCGCCCATTTTGGCTTTTCTTTGACTAAATGAACCTTGGCAAGGAGCAGGACAGCATCGGAAACAATGTAGCGTCCAGGCTCAAGCATTAATACATAGTCATTATTTAAGTTATGAGATTGAAAATTCTTCTTTAATGAATTGACGATATCTTCGGCAAAGCTTTCTATATCAGTAACTTTCTGGGGAATGAATTTGCTCGTGTGGTGCCCTATCCTTGATTTGAGGAAATCCAAGGCGAAATCTTGCATTTGGGGGATTTTGACTGTGGGCACCCCAAAGCCTCCACCTAAGTTTACATATTCTAATTTAATTCCCAGTTCCTTTTTCAATTTAGCAGCGAGCTCAGCGATTTTGCCTGCCGCTTTCACAAATGCTCTCGCTGAACTAATCTGGCTTCCCAGATGGGTGTGAATTCCAACTACATCGACATTCCTTAGTTTACTCGCCGCCTGATATGCTTCGAAGGCTGCTCTATGGACGTCAAAGCCAAACCTATCATAGGTCATCCCCATTAGATTTCTAACACTGAATCTATTGGCTAAGGTTCCCATGTTAACTCTGATTCCTATCCTATGATGTGACATCGTTTTCTCAGCAAGCCTATCCACTACCTCCAACTCTGAGAAGGATTCCACATTAATCGAGTTAATACCTAGTTGAAGAGAGGATTCGATTTCTCGGTCGGATTTATAAAGCCCGGAGAAAATAATCTTCTCTGGAGGGAATCCAGCCAATTTTGCCACATATAGGTCAAGCCCGGAGCCTACCTCTGCACCTCCTCCGGCTTCCTGAATCGCTTTACAGATTGATATGTTGTTATTAGTCTTAATGGAATAAAACACAAGTGTTCTACCATACCTTTGGCTGAAGGCATTAGAGAATTTAGCATACCTTTCTTGAAGTCGATTGTAACTGACAACATATAGTGGGGTGCCATATTCTTTTACCACTTCACATAGGTCATATCCATCCATTTCAAGATGCCCGCGTTGGTTTACGGATAAATGAGGCCATAAATCCAAATTGTTCATTTTTTCTCACCTCTGGCAACCAGATAGTCAGCAAAATACCGGTTAAAACAGGTGTTACTTGTTTCAATGAACTCCAGAAGCTTCAAAAAAACTGAAGAGACAAATTTGTATAACCTGAGACCTCTTTTCCACCCTTTAAGAATCAGCCACCGCTCAAACCCCCTTAAGACCTGAGGCACTAAGACAGCACCCATTATCTCAATATTCTCCAATCCGGCCCTTCCATACATTCTTCTAAGCTTCCTATGAGTAAAGAAATACTGGTCACCATAAGGGATCATTCCTAACGTTAAAAAGATTTTCCTAAAGACGGGCCATAGCCAGACGTTAAGAAGATTAGGAACGGCAGCGATTACCATGCCCTCAGGCTTTAGCACCCTGACACTTTCATTCATCACCTCATCCATTTCGTCTACATGCTCTATCGTTCCCACACTAAAAACTATATCGAATGTGTTTTCTTTAAATGGCAATTTCTTCATATCGCATAAAACCATGGAGAGTCTGCTCCCATCTTCATCCTTGAAATTCACTTTTGCCCGTTCGATTACTTCAGAAGAAATATCGATTCCTACCGCTTTCATATTGCGTCTGGTAAACCAAGATAAGTATTTGGTAGCGGTGGCTTCATTCCACAGATCGAGTTTAAGGATATACATATTGTCTTTTATCTTTACCCACCTTTGAAGTAGCTCCGTGATTCTTTTTGCATAATAGTTATCAGTCTGAGTAGCAATACCGAAGCAGTATAATAATCGTTGTGCTGAGCTATCCCAGGTCGCAGTTTGCCTTTTCATTTTAAGCAGCCGGTCCTTTGCCACCAATCAATGGCCTGTCTCAGTCCTTGATCCAAATTTACCACTGGTTTGTAGCCAAGCTTTTCCTTCGCCTTCAATATACTATAAGTTCGGTCTGCAGCTAGAGACTCTACTCTTCTTCGAGTAAAGGTGGTCTCAAACTTGAAAATTTTGCCCATAGCCTCAATAAAGGTTGCACCTATTTTTGCTACCCGAACAGGTGTATGAATTATTGAAACTCTTAGGTCCAGAATGGTTGCTGTGGCCCGAATAAGTTCATTCATGGTATAGGGGCATTCATCAGCAATAATATATGTTTCACCTGCTGATTTGTTGCCTTCTCCGGCAAGGACTGCTCCTTGAACAACATTATCTACATAAGTTAAAGCCGTTCGATTGTTGCCGCCCCCAATAACAGGAAAAATATGCTTCTGCATCATCTTGCACATTCCTAGCACCCCAGATTCTCTGTCCCCCGGTCCGTATACTGTCACCGGTCGGATAATTGTCACTGGTAACCCCTTTTCTTTCCAGAATTTCAGTGCAATTCTTTCACTCTCGTATTTAGTTTTGCCATAAGGCGTCACTGGATTACAAGGTGTGGATTCATCCGCAGGTATATTTTCTACCACTCCCATAGCTGCAACGCTACTAAAATAAACAAACTTCCTAATGCCAGACTGAAGAAAAGCATGAAGCAGGTTTTCCGTTCCACAGACGTTAATTTGATATAATTCCTTATACGCTTTATGAGAGAAGGCAGAAAACTCCCTCATTCCTACGCCAGCCAAATGGTAGACTATGTCCACACCCTCGCTCGCTTTTGTTAAGGAAGCCCTCTCTGTCACATCCCCATAAGCTAATTCTACTCCTACCCGCCTTAAATGCGCAATGTTATTTGTCCTTCTAACCAGGCACCTAACATCATACCCTTTGTTAACTAGCTCTTCTAACAAATGGCTACCAATAAATCCAGTCGCGCCAGTTACTAGTGCTTTCATCTGTAGCCTACTCTCTTGGTGATAGTATCGGTGAGTAAGCCGAGCAGCCCTATCCGAATTGCTGCTATGGCTGCAGCAACTGCTGTAGCATCCATAATTCTATCAAGTAATAAGGGCGAGCAAATAAGCACTATTATTGCTACCGCAAGTAATCCTAGGGCGAGAGATAGAAAGACCTTTAGCGGATCAAAATATGTCATCGCCCTAAGAATCCGGAAGATGAAATTGAATCGTCTCTGAGTAGTTTGATCTTGGATTTCCCGCTTCTTCCACAGTAGTCTATAGGGACTATTTAACTAGATAATCTAAGTTGCTAGTCCACTTCCCAAGCAATAAGGGAATCAGTATAATGTGAAATTGTCGTTGTAGCCCCAACGATGTCAGGATACACCTTTTTTATTTCGTTTTTCGAGTGCATCGTAACTCATTTCTTCCACTATCATATCCAAAATCTCAATTTTGTGATTGGTGTATTGCTGTGCATAAGCTGCGATATACATTATTCCTAATGAAGGATTGTACCCCCTTTCAGTATCAACGAACTCAGCGATGTTTGTTGTAATCATGTTCTCTATCGGTGGATTTATTAACAACACTTTCATCCTATTCACTCCTCCTAACAACTAAATCTGCAAGCAGACCAAATAATACCGCCTGTATCCCTGCCACCACTAATATAACAGTGGTTATATCCATAAATTTGCCTATAAGTAGTGTAGAATACAAAAAAACAAATATCGCGGCGACAAAGAATGCAAAACCAAGAGGTAAAAAAACTTTTAACGGATTGAAGTATGTAGCTGTTCTAAATATCAATATAATAAAATTGAACCCATCTTTAAATGGTCTAATTTTCGAATCCCCGGCTCTTTTGTAATAATTTATTGGCACATATTTGATCAAGCGTCCAGTAGTATGATATGCGAGGGTTATTGTAGTCGTGAAAGAAAATTTAGAGGGGAGAATATTAAAAAATTTCTCAATATCTTTTCTTCTAAATATCCTCATGCCGGAGTTAAGGTCAGGGATCTTTGCTTCTGAAAGGTAATTTGCAAGTTTCGATAAAAACCATTTCGCTGGCCTTCTGTAAAGTTGAATTTTTACCTCTTTCCCTGCCCTTGCTCCTACCACCATATCATATTTATCCGTTTCTTTCAATAACTTTGGAATCGCTTTAACGGGATAACTTCCATCACCATCAATGATTAATATTAAATCATTAGTTGCATTTTTAATCCCCGTCTTCAGTGCGGAGCCATATCCTTTATTATAAGGATGTTGAATTAATTTTGCTTGTTTTTCTTGTACTATCTTAGCCGTGTTATCAGTTGAACCATCGTCTACAACGATAATTTCGCATGATTGCCCTTCAAATACCTTTGTTAATTGGTCCAGCACTTTACCTATTGCTTTTTCCTCGTTATGCGCCGGAATTACTACTGATATCATCTTTCCATCTTCCACCACTTAACAAATTTTTCTACCACCGCTACCCATGTTGAACACTGCCCCATCAATTCTAACGATTATCTCACTCACCCTAAGGTCACCATCTCTTAATAACTTTTTCAACTACTTTTCCCGACATTTGAAAAGGAGGAAAAAGAAAGGATCATAGTCGTGTCTTTTGTCACACTAACCATTTCATTGTGAAAAATTTTTCTATTTCCTTGAAGTCAGCAATTCTTTTAATCTTTCTTTTTTTTCCTAGCATTTTATATAAATTTTTATATGCATCGATTTTTGCCTTAATTGCTATTTTTTTTCGCCTGACAATTAAATTAAAAAAAGGCTGAGCAATTTCAGAAATAATAATCCAGTGTAAGTTTTTTAATATAAAACCTTTTGGCAGATTCTTAAACATAACCCAAGTATTATTCCTTAAGCTATGGTAGATTGTAGGATTACTAGTTATACCACCTGTTCTACTCCCATAATGATAAACTATGGCATCTGGGCAAAAGTAACTTTCCCAGCCAGCCCATCTTAGCCTGAATGCTAAATCAACATCTTCACAATAGCAAAAAAAATCCTCATCAAAAAATTCATCATCTGGTGCTGCAGCTTCAAGCGCTTCTCTTTTATACAAGCATGCACCTGCACAACAGCCAAATATTTCTTCTTCTTTATCATATTTTTCAATAGGTTCAAACTTTCCCCTAGCAAATGGAAGAGTATTTTTGGAATATGTTATACCTGCAGAGTCTATTAATTTTGGGTTAAGGCTCCATATCATCTTTGGCATTACACTTCCTGTTTTTTTATGTCTTTTAGCACATTCAACAAGTTCTATTAAGAAGTTACTATCAAGAACTGTATCATTGTTTAAGGTTACTATATATTTTACCTCCTTATCCTTCAAAGCTTCCTTGATCCCAATATTATTTCCTTTTGAAAACCCATAGTTTTTATTGTTCACCATTATTTTTAGCCTTTTAGATATTATCGTCTCAGCATATCTGTCTTTTACAAATTCAACAGAGCCATCACTGGATGCATTATCAACAAAGATAACCTGGTAATTCTTGTAACTTTGTTTAAGAATTGAGTCCAGACACTCTTTAAGAAAATACCTGCCATTATAATTTAAAATGATAATTGATGTTTTGAAATGATTCACTTCTTACCCTTAGGCAATCCTTATAGTTACCTATCCAACAAGCTTCTTATATACCCTAAATGTTCTTTCAGAGACCTCATCCCATGAAAATCTCTCCGAAAATCTTCTCCCACTATTAGCCCACTTTTTTGCTTCTTGCAGATTATTCAAGGTATAAATTATGGCCTTAGCCAAATCCCTTGGATCTTTAGGTTCTACCAGGAGCCCATTTTTTTTATGTCTAACTAACTCTCTAATACCAGGGACGTTAGTTGCAATTACCGGCAAACTGGCTGCCCATGCCTCTAGTAAGACTAAAGGAAATCCTTCGTATACTGAGGGGAGTACAAAGATTTTTGATGAAAGATATTCTTTTATTAACTCATCTCC
>JRER01002839.1_pt1 | contig 11108 bp, 10 predicted proteins | sample 210161 | NCBI WGS metagenome assembly JRER01 (sample SAMN03019618, study PRJNA260268) | marine sediment metagenome | biome: Marine; feature: Sediment; material: Clay; isolation source: clay from marine sediments 136 meters below sea floor depth collected from... | place: New Zealand: Canterbury...
TTTAACCTTTTACCATGGATACCATGGCCGGACCTTTGCAACAGAAGCAGTGAGTTATACTCATGATTCCTTCATGCATGTCAAAAGGGGCCTCGAAAAATTTATGACCAAGCCAATCAGGGTTCCTAATGCGTACTGCTACCGGTGCTATTTTGATCTTACATATCCTGAATGTCAACTCTTATGCGCAAAATTTGTGGAAATCGCTTTGAGACATGGTGCGGATACGAAGGTGGCAGGAGTAATGTTGGAACCTATCCAGGCAAATGGAGGACACATGATTCTACCCCCAGGATATTTTCAGGAACTACGCAGAATATGCACGGAATATCAAGTCCCTTTAATCTTTGATGAGATTCAGACCGGTATGGAACGATGTGGTAAGATGTTTGCGGCTGAAGTCTTCGACGTGACCCCAGACATAATGGTAATTGGGAAAGGACTTGGAGCTGGTTTTCCCGTTACAGCAGTAGTCACAAGTGGAAAATACACTTACCTTGAAAAAGCAGAATGGGGGTTCACCCATGCCGGAAGCCCATTTGCGTGTGCGGCTGCCCTGGCAGCTATAGATATACTCATAGAGGAAAAACTTATCGAAAATGCTGAGAAGATGGGCAAGCTATTCATGGATGGATTTAACGAACTGGCAAAGAGATATCCAGTAATTGGAGAGGTGAGAGGAAAGGGGTTGACGATTGGAGTTGAAATGGTGAAAGATCCTAACAGTAGAGAGCCTGCGGTTGAGGAAACATAGAAAATTGTCGCAAAAGCCCTGGAACACGGTGTGCTTTTGGGCAAATCAGGAATTGGGATGGCAGGTGGTAACGTGGTGAAGATTAAACCTCCTCTGTGCATCACGGAGGGCCAAGTAGGAAAAGTGCTGGATGTGTTTGAAGACATCCTTAAAGAGATTTATCGGTAAAACTAGAAAATCCAGGTCTTGAAGATAAGTGATGAAAAAGGGCGCCAGTATCCTTAGTGGCAAAAAGATAGAGGATACGAGGCTGGTGAGGTTGCGAAAATACGGCCAGAAGGGAAGGCCGCAGGCTGGAATCTTCACCTTGTTCGAACATCATCCCATTCCCGGAGGCATTCCAGACGCTAGCTGAAGCGAGGATATTGACTGAAGAGCGCCGGAAGGAAGGCAGTCAAGTACGGCCGCATAGTACTTTGAACTACCGAGCATCCCTGCCGAGGTCGTTAGGCCCGCGACTCTAGCTTAGAAAGTAGTATAATTAATGGGGACAGGGCATCTTGTAGCGAGTTTCTTGGAGAAGAAATCAAGCATATCTAGGGGGTAGTTATGAAAGTAGGATTTTTTTCCTTTGGTTTTATGGGAACTTCCTTAGATGAAGGACTAAAGGAACTCTCAAATATTGGTTATGAAGCAGTGGAAATTTCCACCTGGGAAAAAAGCTGGGCTGAGAAGCTGCTAAGACGATTGGATACTGAGCATTATAAAGTAGCGATTCCTACCTGGCAAAGGGGTCATGCTTATCCTGATGACCTTTCTTTAGAGGAGAGAAAAAGAATCAAAGATATGTGTGATTCTTTGGCTATAGAAATATCTGCATTGTCTGTTCATCTGAACTGTTTTTCTCCTTCAGATATTTTTTCCAAAGAAGAAGGGAGGAAAAAGATATTGGAATATGTGGGCAGGTGTTTTGAACTTGCTTCTCAGTGGGACGTTGAAGTAATTACTACCTGCTCGGGGGCCGTTCCTGATGCTATGAGAAGTGAGGAGGCCTGGGATAAATTGTATGACATAGTTGAGGTTGAGCTAGAGTATGCCAGGAAGCACAAGATTAAGATAGGATGGGAAGCGCACTTAGGAGAGTTGATTAGCTCTCCCGGTGATCTTCAGCGTCTAATGGAGAAAATAAATGATCCTCTTCTTGGAATAAATCTCGATTGTTCCCACTTCATGCTTGGAGGGTTTGATCCCCTGGAGGCAACGGACAGGTTAGCAAAATATGTTATTCATACTCACCTAAAGGGAGTAAAAGGGAAAGTTTCTGTTGTACCTGCAAAAGATGAAGATTTTCCCACCGAGGTTTGGGTTAAGAGATTACAGGATAGCGGATATAATGGAACAATTAGCGTTGAGCTTATGCCTGAGGTTAACACTCTTCCTGAAAAGGCAAAAAAGGCATTTTCCTATCTTAGACCGATTATTCATTAAAATAAAAAACTTGAGGTGTAAAAATGAATAGAAATAAAAAAGGCATCGGCATTATTGGGATTGACCACTGGTACTGGGCTTTTGGATGTGCCTATGGCATTGCTTTAAATCCTGATGCCGAACTTATAGCAATTGCTGCCTCGGATCCAGCCGTCCCGGATGCAAAAAGAGTAGAGGTGACAGCTAATGTATATAAGGCTAAGACCTGGTATGAAGATTATAGAGAGCTGCTCGAGAACCCCGAAGTAGATGCGGTTATCATCACCTCCACCACAAGCCAGCATACCTCTCTTGCTAAAGCTGCTGCAGCAGCAGGAAAAGATATCCTGCTGGGTAAGCCAATCGCCCGTACATTAAAGGAAGCTGACGAAATAATTGAAGCCACCAAGGAAGCCAAGGTCAAGTTGATGGTTCTCGACTGCCCTGAGAGAAACAGCGACATAAAGGAATTACTGGATAAGGGAACTATTGGTAAACCCTATCTTGCCCATAACTATATTTTGGCTATTCCTCCTTTTGCCAAGCCCGGAGTAGTCGATCCCGGCTGGTTTGCTGATCCTTACAAAGCTTCCGGAGGGGGATTCATTGACCATGCCGTTTACCAGGCTGGTGTTATGCGCTGGTTCTTTGGCAGTGAAGCAAAGACCGTATATGCCCAGATGGGAAAGTTCCAGTTTAAGGACTGGGATATCGAAGATCATGGACTGGCAGTTGTAAGACTCAAAGATGATTCAATTATAACTTTGGAGGCATCGAACACTGCGCCTGGATTCAGTCACGGAAGAACCTTAATCATTGGAACAGAAGGTGAAATCGAGGTTACGCATAAGCCGCGTACCGTCTCTATCTGGATCAAGAACGGTCCCGCCAGTAAACGACGCCTTATCGAAAAAGTACCTCCAGCTCAGCTCTACAGTAAAGCCTTTGCGGAGATACCCGTTCCTACTCCTCCCTATGCTGAAGGATACAGGCCAATGATAGATCAATTTATCAGCTATTTAGTCGAGGATAAAGACCCCTATTTCACAGGAGAGGACTCCAGAGCAAACTTAGAAATTTGCCTGGCTGCATATCAGTCAGCAGGGACAGGAGAAGTTGTCAGATTACCTTTAGAAACTGAGGTAGATGTACCTTCTATCTTGGCAAAGATGTAGATGGGAATACAAATAGAAAGAGAAAATACATAAAACAAATAAAATAAATAAGACAAGGAGAAAGGAATGAAAGTAGCGCTGTATACTACGTCTTACAATGGTCTTTTTTTCAAAGACGGTCCAGTACCGCTTAAGGACTGTATTTCTAAGGCTAGTAAGTTTGGTTTTGATGGCATTGAGTTTGAAGGCAAAAGACCTCATGCCTCTCCTTTAGACCTAGATGAAGATGATCGAAAAGAGCTAAAGGATTTAGTTAAATCAAAAGGCCTTGAGCTACCAGCGGTGTCCGCCTACAATAACTTTACCAGTCCTGTTATGATCCAACGGGAAAATGAGCTTCTCATGCTCAGGGAAGTTGTAAAGCTTGCCAGTGATTTAGGTACTAGGATCGTAAGGATCTTCGCTGCCTGGAGAGGATGGACAAGAAGAGAAGGATATGGAACCTATGATATGGTATTTAAATACGAGTATCCGGATGCTACCCGTCTACAGAAATGGAATTGGTGTAAAGAGTGCATTAAAGAGTCTGCAAAGTATGCTGAAGACATGGGCGTTACTCTTGCCTTTCAAAATCATCCTCCTTTAATTGAGAGCTATCAGGACACATTAGATATGGTAGCCGAGGTAGGATCAGATTATGTCAAGTGTTGTATGGATCCACCTTTACTTAAATGCCAGGAGGATGAGTATGTAGCTCAAGCTATGCGGGTCACAGGTGATCTTCAAGTTCACTGCCACTTTGGGGGTGAGTATGAGAAAAACTCTGAGGGTAAGGTTGTGCAAAGACCTATCCGCTCAGTTATTAGTACAATGGCAACTATGCCTCTTACTAACTATCCGGCGGCTATTAAAGCTCTCAAGGAGATCGGTTATGAGGGTTATCTCTCTTTTGAGCTTTGTCATCCCTTTATGCCGAAAAATCATGAATTTGGCTCTGTTGCCGATGTAGATGAGGTAGTTAAGTGTGCTCTCGTATATATGAGAAACCTTATCCAAGAGTAAGTTTGTGTAATGGAGAGACAAGATAGTATTTAATGGAATGGGAAGTAGTCGGGGAAATTGGTCTCTAAAACTCTTATCTGACAAAGGTCTTGACATAGGAGGACAAAAGAGAAATGGGGTGTCTGGAAATTTCGTGGAAGCACCAAAATAAATTAAGAGAAAGGAGGGGAGTAAAAGGAGGAGAGTAAAAAAAGTAAAAAGATTAAAAGAAAGGAGAAGAGTATAATGAGACGAAGGACAGTTGTGTTAGCTTGGTTGATGGTTTTATGTATAGGAGCAGGGGCTTTGATTGGCGGCTCCGCAAGTGCGGCTACGATAGAACTTTGGTTAGAGCCAGGGGATAGATATGAATGGCGTTACCCGAGCTTGATAGCGGAGATTGAACAAGCTAACCCAGATCTGAAAATAAATTGGAGTGTGCTTCCTTGGTCTGGGCATTTAGAGAAATGGACAACCGCGATTGCTACCGGGATGCTACCTGATATTGGGATATCGTACACAGGTTTGTTTGCTACTTGGCTGCAGCCCAGGAACATATTGATGCCCCTGGATCAGTTCATGGGAGAAGGTGGCATTACAAAAGAGAACATAAGTGGAATAGAGGCATATGGCTACCTTTATGACGATAAGGTCTATGCTCTACCCACTTTCTTAGGTATATCTTTGCATGCTCAGAATGTGGATATGTTTAAAAAGGCTGGTGTTCCTCTATTGCCACAAGATCGCCCTGCAAGCTGGGAGGAATATACAGACACATCTGCGAAGCTGACCCGAGACTTTGATGGGGATGGTGTACCTGACCAGTATGCGGGAGCTTTTCCAGGAGTTCCTGCTCCTGCCACAGGTGATCACGTATTTACTGTTTTTTTAACAGCTGGAGTTGAGGTGATAGACAATAATGAATTTGGTCTCAACAACCCTACAGGAATTGAAGCTCTTGAATGGCTGATTGAATATGATAACAAATATTCTCCGCCTGGAGTCGTTGGTTTGGAACGCCGGGAGATGAGGACTCTTTTTACCGAGCAGATTATTGCTATAACCCGGCAGATAAATATGGCGGTATTTGTTATGGAATGGCCTAAAACCTATCCTGATCTGAACGCTGTACCAGCCGTGCCTCCACGATGGAATGTCCCTGAAGGTACAGATTACGGGTGTGCGAATAGTTATGTAATGTTTGCAGATAGCAAAAATCCAAAAGAGGCCTGGAAATTCCTTCAAGCTTTCTTCAGCAAAGAGAACATGATTCAAATGACAGAGAAAGTTGGAGTAATTTCTACCAGAAAAGATGTGGGAGCCGATTACATTCCACTTGAGGACAAGTTTAGCAGACAAGTAATGGACGTGGTAATGATACAGGCTCCTTTTGCCAAAGGTGAACCGGCCCATCCAAAATATACGGAGGTATATGAGATTGCATTGGCCGAAATTCAGGCTGCTCGCTTGGGAATAAAATCACCAGAGAAAGCTCTAGCAGATGCTGAGAGAAGGGTTAACGAAGTTCTAGGAAGCTAGGACAGGTACTTTCTTTAAGGTGACTGACCACGCAGGGGGATTTGAATTACCTTTGGAGCAAAGATTCTCTTTATTCGAAAGTATAGCTCACAGCTAGGATGGATTGACACCCTAAATACCTCCCTTACTACACGTAGCGTGGCAAGGGAGGTGTCCTCTGAGTTGCTCTTTGCTAGATTTCAGGATCGGTGCTTCCACGAAATCAAGAGACAAAACAAAAGTACTTAATTAGGAGGAAAAGTATGAGTAATGTGAAATACAGTGAAATGGTAAAAGAGCTGCGAAGATACTTTATGCAAGATCCCTTCCCTTGGGGACCTGAAATAATAGCCATAAGCGGTAAAAACGATACTTTAAAAATTTTTGATGGACAGCAAGAAAAATCGGTAATTGATGCAAACTCAGGGTGTTGGGGCCCTGTATCCATTGGCTACTCTAATCCCCAGTTCCTTGAAGCATTATCCAAACAGGCGAAGAAGTTAGTTCATACAGTATTTGCTTCAGAGAAAATAATAGAATTTGCTAAAAAGATAACCTCTATAACTCCAACTGGTTTTAACAGAGTCCTCCAGGTAACATGTCCCTCTCACGCTAACGAAGCTGCTCTGAGACTTTGCTGGGAGGCAACTGGAAAATGGGGAGTCGTTACACCCAAACAAGGCTTTCATGGAAATGAACTAAATGTTCTGGGCCTTACCAGTCTAACTTGGCCGGGTCTTAAGGTTCGGTATCCTGTTTTTCCCCAGGCAGCCATTATGTCGAATTGTTATTGTTATAGGTGCCCTTTTGGACTGGAGTACACAAGTTGCGGTTACCGTTGTGCATATGCTCTGGAGGATGCTATCAAATACGGTAGTCCTTATCCTCCCGCTGCCTTAATTATGGAGCCTATTCAACAAGGTACCTTCAATTTTCCTCCTTCTAATGAATATTTTAAGATTTTAGGTAAGATATGTAAGGCTAATGATATGTATTTCATTGTAGATGAGGCACATTACGGAGGAGTGGGTAGATTAGGGGAATGGTTTGCTACTCAACTTTTTGATATCCCAGTAGACATAATTGTTACAGGAAAAGGAATTGGAAACGGATTTCCTATTGGAGTTGCTATAACCAAAGAGGAACTTATAGAGAGGGCAGGTATATATGAAAATGAGAAAGAGTGCAAAAAAATGGCATACACGACTCACCAGTACGATCCTTTAATTGCCGCCGCTGGCATAGCAGCGATAGAATATATTCAAGAAAATAACCTGGTAGCTAGGAGTAAAAAATTGGGTAGATACATACTCGAAGAACTACGGAAGATTGAAGAAAAAAGTAAGATAGTTGGACGAGTAGATGGTCGCGGTCTTTACATTGGTATAGAACTTGTGAAGGATAAAGAAACAAAGGAACCCTTCTCTGAGGCTGGGGAAAGATTTCACTCTCTTGCCCTAGACAAAGGAGTATTTTTTCCGCCAATAAGAGGAACAGGTGTAGTAGGCATCAGACCCCCTCTAACAATTGAGGAAAAGAATGTGGATAAGATCATCAATGTATTTGCAGACAGCGTTAAAGAAATAGAGAAAACTATGTTGAAATAGGAAAGTCACGTGTCGAAACAAACTGTGAGATTACAAAAATGGAAAAAGAACTTAAGCTCATTTCTATTTGTTTTACCTAAAATAGCAATGTTTATAATCATCTACGCTTTTCCTCTGGGGATGGCCGTGTTCCTGAGTTTCACAAAATGGAATATATTCGAAAAGCCAGTTTTTATAGGGTTAAAAAACTACATTGATATGTGGCACGATTTTGTTTTTCTTAAATCTCTTCGAGTCACATTGGCCTATACAGCTATGCGCGTTCCACTTACTATACTTGCTTCCCTTCTTTTAGCTGTGTTAGTTAATATGAAGATTAAGGGTAGGAATATATTTCGTGTTGCCTATTTTATTCCAACAGTTTCTGCTGTAGCGATTAGCGCCATTATATGGAAATTACTTGTATTTCATCAACAACTGGGGATCTTAAACAGGATTCTCAAACTTGTACATTTACCACCAGTGAGTTGGCTGGGGAGTCCAGATTTAGCCCTTTTTTCCGTTACTCTCTTTGGAATATGGTGGGATGCGGGCTTCTATATGATAATTATTCTTGGAGGTCTACAGAGTATACCTTCCCCTTATTACGATGCCGCCAAAATAGATGGTGCCGGTTCTTGGGCAATTTTCTGGCGAATAACCTTTCCTTTGCTTTCACCAGTAATATTAGTATCTTCTGTTATGTGTACTATTTGGGCAGTTCAATTATTTTCCGAAGTATTTCTTTTGACCAAGGGTGGACCTTTCTACAGCACCCAGAGCCTTGTTTATACTATATACAATACAGGTTTTAAATATTATCGGATGGGCTATGGATCTGCAATATCTATATTTTTGTTATTCCTCATATTAATTTTCTCCTTCTTACAGTTTAAGTACTTTAGGAGGAGAGTGTTTGAATATTAAATAATCTTTTTTTAGCGAGAAGGTATTAGACGATGAGAAATGTTGTGGCAAGAGTGGTTTTATATAGCTTCTTAGTCGGTCTGTGTGTGATAATGCTTATACCTTTTGTTTGGGTAGGGCTTTTATCTATTCGGGATACCTATAGCCCAGCTGTAGTTCTTAGTCAGCCCTTTCCTCGTGATCCGACTCTAATTAATTATATTGAAGGATTTATTAGAGGAAAATTTCTCCTTTTTCTTCTGAACAGTGTCTTTATAACTGGGGCAGCAACTATATTTTGCCTTTTTTTTGATACCCTTGCCGGATATGCGTTTGCTAAATTGAAAATACCAGGTAAAGAAATATTGTTCATTCTTTTACTTGGTTCTTTAATGCTACCTTTCCAAGTTTTGATGATCCCTCTTTTTGTCACTATGAAATTCCTGGGCCTTGTGAATACTCGAATTGCTATGACACTTCCTCGATGGGCGTATGTTTTTGGTGTTTTTCTGATGAGAGAATCTATAGCACCTATACCTAGGGAATTGCTTGATGCTGCAAAAATTGATGGATGTGGTGACTTGAAAATATTTTTGCGGATTATTCTACCTATTTGCAAACCTGCGTTGGTAACACTGGGTATTTTTACTTTTATAATGACATGGAATAGCTTCGTCTGGCCTTTAGTTATTACTTCAGATATAGCTAAAATGCCAATTCCTGTAGGTATAACTACCTACTTTGGAAGGGAGATCGCCCCGTGGGGAAAAATAGCGGCTCTTGCTGTAACGGGCATTCTTCCTCCTGTAGCCCTTTTTCTTGCGCTACAGAAATACTACATAAAAGGGCTTATCCTTAGTGGTATTAAGTAACTAAAAATCGTTGTACTGGGTTATCTATCTTCCTAAAAGAGAGGCTTTTCGCCTCTTTTTTAGGCATTTATTCCGTCAGTTCTACTGGGGATAGTCTGGTATGATTTATAAAAGTAATTTCCCAAGAGGAAGACAATGATTCTAGTTCCAGAATCTGTAGCTCCGTTTACAAGAGAACAACTTGAGCAGATACATGGCCAAGTGATAGAACTCTTAAAGACTGTGGGGATGAAAGTTACCAATGACAGGCTACGACAGTTGTTGGAAAAGGAGGGCCTTGAGGTAGATAAAGTTCATAAACGGGTGAAATTCCCTGTTGATCTTATCGAGGAGACAATTAAGTTAATCCGGGAGGATAATGAAAGAGAGGAAAGCTGTCAGATAATGTCTACTGGAGAAAGGTCTGGTTTCCTATATGGAGGAAGTGCAACACCTTTTATCTACAATTGGCGTGCCAAGAAAATAATCAAGCCAAAAAAAGAAGATCTAATTAAGATGATCCGTATAGGAGATGTTATAGAAGAAGCAGGGATTATCGGAGCTCCTATAATAATGTCTGAGGTTGACTCCCGAATTGAGCGCATAGAGGCTCTGGCTCTTCTTATTGAAAATACCTCTAAACCGGTCAGTATTGACTATTATTATGCCAATCAATTTAAGTATATCCTAGAGTTGTTAGATATAGTTGACCAAGGTCTTCGCACCGGAGGAGGATTTGTTATAAGCCCCCTTACTCTGGGTGAAAGAACAGCTATCTGCCTCCTCGAGGAATCTAAATACAGAATACCAAACATATACATAGGAGCTCAGCCTATTGCGGGAGTAAGTGCTCCGGTAACTATTGGAGGAACAGTTACTCTTGGAGCAGCCGAAATCTTGGGAGGTTGGATTATCGTAAAGCTAATTAACAGAAAAAGAGAGGTGAAAGTAAGGGGCAACATTACTTCAGGAACTATGGATATGTCCACAGGGAAGGTATGCTTCTGTACACCAGAAACTATAATCCAGGATGCCGGTGTTGGTCAGTTATGTAAGGAGATTTATGGTGTATCTAACGTCGTGAATGTAAGTTCTATTTGGATTGATGCCAAAACGCCAGGGATTCAAGCCACTTGGGAGAAGTGTTTCAAACAATTAGCCCTGGGATGTAATTCTTCTTCTAGTTTTCACTACGGGTTGCTAGATGGAGGACGCTCTTTTTGCCCTACCCAAATGGTGATAGATTACGAAATTAACAAAATGCTCGAATCTACCTTCAGAAATATTCAAGTAGATGAGGAAATAATGCCAGTATCCGAGATAAAAAAAATTATAGATGCTAATGCAAGTTTTCTGGAATCGGAATACACCCTAAAACATTTCAGACAAACCATCTGGAATCCTAAACTGCTGGACAGAACCATCTGGCGGGGTGATACCTTCGAAGCAAATGCTGACGAAGAGCTTTTAGGGAAAGCAGAAAAAATGTGGCGCGAAGCTTTACAAACATACAAACCTCCTCAAAGGGACAACCGTAGCATCAAGGCCGTGAGAAATATTGTTTGCCGTGCAAAGGAAGGACTTCTAAAAACATAATAAAGAGCATAATCACAGTAGCACGTAAGGAGTCAAGCTGGACAGATGGGCCCAAATATGACCGTACATTTTATTATGGGCAAGGAGGAAAAGGCCACCACCCCAAATAAATTGTCAAAAGCGTTTTTAAGAGAACTAATTAAACTCTAATCTTGAAACTACAGAGAGTCAAATTATAATCTTCACCTATAGTGAAGATTATACCAGGAGGCAACGATGTCAAAGGAAATTTCTCCTGTAGCTAAATACCAAGCTACAACGAGCAAATCTCGATCGTTATATGATGAAGCAATCAAATATTTAGAGGGTGGAACCACCCGAACTAGTATCTATT
>JRER01000991.1_pt1 | contig 11076 bp, 8 predicted proteins | sample 210161 | NCBI WGS metagenome assembly JRER01 (sample SAMN03019618, study PRJNA260268) | marine sediment metagenome | biome: Marine; feature: Sediment; material: Clay; isolation source: clay from marine sediments 136 meters below sea floor depth collected from... | place: New Zealand: Canterbury...
CCCAACTCCTTCAATCTCTCAAAATCAGTGGGCTTATCAAAAACAGGGGCTGAGTCAAACTTAAAATCAGCAGTATGTAAAATATTACCAACAGGAGTCTCAATAAAAAGACCTAAGGTATCAGGAATATTGTGGTTTTGTTTGAAAAACTCAATCCTAAAAGGCCCCAGCTTTATCCTGTCTTTTGCTTTTACTGTTTTGATTTCTAGTTTGGGCTGTTTAGGGAAGTCTCTCTGCCTTTTCAAAATTATCCCCTTTGTTAGTCTTGAGGTAAAAATCTGAGGATTCCCCAATTCCTTAATAAGATAAGGAATGGCTCCGATATGATCATAATGGGCATGGGTAATAACTATCCCCACAATTTGTTTTTCTTTTCCTTTAAGATAAGAAATATTAGGGATAATGAAATCAACCCCTGGCATATTTTCTTCTGGAAAGCGCAGGCCAAAATCAATAATTAAAATCTTCCTTTTGTATTTCAAAAGGAGCATATTTTTTCCTACTTCTCCTAAGCCACCCAAGGAAATTATTTGAAGATTCTCTTGTTGTTTTTGCATATTAATTAATTGAAATTAAAAGTAAGATTAAGAGTATGCGGGTAAGAGGATTTGCACCTCTATGGGATTTCTCCCACTAGGCTCTGAACCTAGCGCGTCTTCTAATTCCGCCATACCCGCTTTTACTTCAAAAAATCCAGATTTTTTGGTTTTTTCTTTAACGGTTTTTCAAAACGCAGTTTGGGAATTTCTTTGTGATTTTCGTTTTTTATCCAACCTGATTTGGTGTAAAAATAGCAAGCACCTTTCATTTTCTCTAACTCCTCATAAATATTTTTGTTTTTTTCTGAAACCCAGTTTCCTAATTTTAAAGTCTTTTTTGAAGGATTAATAGTAATCACCGCATATTTGGGAGGTACAATGATGTAGTCTCCTTTTTTGGCTTTAACTGCCAAGACATCTTCTACAATTTCTCCTTTGGCTTTTTGCATTAAGAAAATTGCTTCCCCTGTCAAAACAGTATAAAGCTCTGGGAAATTATTTGAATTACGGTTGCCTTTAGTTCTAACAAACTCCTTCCTTAATATTTGAGGGGGGATCACGGTAATATCGTAACGAATTCCATTTTCTTTCTTCACACCTCTATACACATAGTAAAGCTTAAGGTCAGGGAATTCTCTGGCAAAATTCTTATCAAAAACCACTTCTTCCATTTCCCTCAAATAGCGAATTTGCTTTTTCATAAATCAGTAATTTAGTTATTAAACGTTATTTGAAAACTCTTCTGGTTTTAATATACCAGTTCTCAACCTCAACAAATCTCTTTGAAGGGTCAGCAATTTTTTCAACTTCAATTCCTTTTACTTTTTTGTGCACCAAATAAATGAAATCAGGATTGTATAAAAATACACAAGGAACTTCCTCAAGTAAAACTTCCTGAAATTCTTCATACTTTTTGGCTCCAATTTCAGGACTCTCTTTTCTTACTTCTTCAAGTAATTCATCAGCTTTTTCATTTTCAAAGAGAGCTAAATTCAAACCAGGATCATACTTATGAGAAGAATGCCAAAAGGGGAAAAGATCGGGTATGAATCCCAGAACCTCCCCAAAAAGCAGACTCTCATAATCTCTCTTTTTTATAAAATCCTCTTTCAATTCCGAGGTCTCCTGAATTATTATTTCCAGGGAAATTCCTAATTTTTCCCATTGTTCCTTTAAAATCTCTGCTGTCTCTATTAAAAATTCTTGTTCTGGACAGAGTAAGGTAAATTGGGCTTTTAAAAGCTCTTTTTCTGGACAAACTTCATTTAATTTTTTTCTTGTACTTTTGGCAACAATTCCTGTCCCTTTTTCTAATCCAAAGGGTTCTAAAATTTCTTCTCTGTATTTTTCCTGAAATCTAATTACCGCCTTTCTTGTTTTTTCTCCAAAATGACCTGTGAGTTGAGCTTCGGGATAAATCTCAGGGTCTTTGGCTAAACACTCTTGGAGAGCTTTTACTTGAAGACCTTCAGAACCCTTTTCTAGTCTTTTTGTAAATTCAAAGCCCTTTTTCACAATTTTTTCCCCTTCAATAAAACCTGCTTTTTGTAAAAATTCCTGAGCTTTTTCCTGATTAAATTCATAGATTATTTCAGGTTCTTTGAAGCCAAAAATTTTAGGTAAAATCGGGGAATCAACAATCTCTCCCTGTCCCAAAAGTACCTTTTCTAAAATTTCTTTTTTGTTTATCCCATAGTTTAAAGCCTGTCTTACCTCTTTTGACTCCAGAAATTTTGAATTTTTTGGATTAAAAAACAGGGCAAAGTATCTTGGCAAAGAAAGAGAGTACTTTTTAAATGCTTTCTTAAAGCTCTCAAGGTCTTTGGGAGAAATCAAGGTGAGCCCTTCAATTTCTCCTTTTTTACCAGCTTTAATTAAATCTTCTTTTTTTTCCGGGTCAAAGAACTTAAAATTAATTTCAGAAATATTAGGTTTTTTCCAAAAGTAGTTTTCATTTGCTACTAATTTTAAAGATTTTATTGCTCCTGACTTATCCTGTTCCAAACTCTTTACCTTAAAAGGACCCGATCCAATAGGTGTAAAATTGTAATAAGTAAGAGGGAGTTCTTCTTTGGGAATTTCTTTGAAAATGTGGGAAGGAAGAATTTTTAAGGTGGCATTTTCAATGAATCTGGGGTAAGGATCTTTTAGTTGAAAAACAACCTCATCTTCAGATATTTTTTGGACCTTAACTCCCAGCCAGTTTACCAAAAAAGGGCTTTTCACTTCAGGGTCCTGAATTGCCTCTATAGTAAAGACAACATCATCTGCTGTAACTTTTTCTCCATCGTGCCAGAAGGCTTCTTTCAATTTAAATTTAAAAAATTTCCCTTCTTCAACTTTATACTCTCTTGCCAAATCTGAAACTATTTTTCCTTCTTCATCATACTTTAGAAGCCCGGAAAAAATGAGCTGGACCAAATCTCTATCAACATCAGATGTGGCAAAAATTGGATTGATAAACCTTGGCCTCCCTACTACTCCTTCAGTATAAGTTCCTCCAAAAGCTGGAACAATTTTTGTGTGCTTCAAATAAAGGTTTATTGAAAGAAAGACAAAAGAGACAGAAGCCAAAACCAAAAAAGAAATGAAAAGAACCTTTTCTTTTTTGGTCAAAACTTTAAAAATTCTTTTCCACTGGTTTTTACTAGGAAGTTTCAAGTTAGAAAATGAGATTTAAAATACTGAGAACAATGAATAAAAATGCGAAAAAAATGGTAGCCAAAAATATTTTTTTCTCAATGCCTCGCCTAGTAGCAAAGGTGTCTCCTCCTAAACCAAAAATTGAGCCCAAGCCTGTCCCTCTCTGTTGAAGTAAAATCAGAACAATTAAAACCAAAGAGAGTATCACCTGAGCTAAGATTAGGATCTGCATAGATAGAGTGTATCACTTTCAAAACAAAAGTCAACAAATTTTGCTAATCAGGGAATAAATTGCTTTTCCCTCAATTTGCGGTGGTATTGGATGGCAAATCGATGGGCCTCATTATTAACTCTCAAAATGAAAAATTTTAAGGCATCAGAAAGAGAATCTAAAGGAGTAGGTCTTTTCTGATTTTCAAGATACAATTGATTTCTTCTTTTCGCTAGAGCAATAATTTTAGGTTTTGGGCTCTTAGAGTTCAGAACTTCTATTGCTTTCTTTGCCACATTCAATTGGGCTTTTCCTCCATCGATTAAAATTAAATCGGGGAATCCCCACTCTTTGTGTTTAAACCTTCGGCTTAAACATTCCTTTAACATTGCTATATCATTTGGTTTACCTGAGATTTTTATCTTAAACCTTCTATAATCTGACTTTTTCATTTTTCCATTTTCAAAAACGACCATAGAGCCTGTTGCATTCTTCCCTTGAATATTGGAAATGTCATAGGCTTCTACTCTTTTAATCTCTTTTTTTTCTTCCAAAATTTTCTTTAATTTTTTTTCAATTTCAGACCATTCCTCAGTTCTCCTAATTCTGAGGACCTTAGAGTTAGCCAGGACTTTCTCTAAAGAAAAAATCTTATCTCTGATTCTGGCTGCTCTTTCAAAATCTTGTTTTTTAACAGCTATTCCCATTTCCTTTTCTAATTTTTTCAAAAACCCGATTTTTTCTTCTTTTAAAATCTTTAAAAGATTTTCAATGTGCTCTTTAGATTCCCTTTTTATCTTCGATTTTGGAATTTGAGAAGCTAACTTTCCTTTTAACAAACAAGGGCCGGGGCATCTCTTTAAGGTATACCAAAGACAAGCCCTCTTTGGAATTCTTTTACAAGATCTGAAGGGAGAAATCTTTCTTAAGGCTTTGAGAGTTTCTTTCAGAGCTTTACCATCAACAAAAGGGCCGGTATAGAGAGGTTTGAGGTGATAGGTATTAGGTAGTTTTTGATGACTAATGAAAACTCTAGGGAAATCTTCTTTTGTGATAGCAACAAAAAAATAGTTTTTATCATCTCGCCACAAGACATTGAACTTTGGCTGATACTTTTTAATTAAATTAGCTTCCAAAATCAAGGCCTCAATCTCAGAATCTGTCTTAATATATCCTATGCTTTTGGTCTTGGCAAGAAAAATCTCTTCTTTAAATCCCTTGTTTTGAAAATGACTCTTTACCCTTTCCCTTATATTAACTGCTTTACCAATGTAAAGAATTTCTTTGTCTTTAAAAGCATAAACCCCAGGTTCCTTTGGCAACTCTGAAATTTTATTAGGATTTAAAAGTTCAAATTTTTCCATCAACTTACTTTAGTCCGGATGTTAAGTAGAAATTATCTTGGTTAATTCTTTTTTCTTTTGTTCCATTAAATCTTTTCTTTCAGCTTCCACCACTAACTTTAACAAGCCTTCCTCAGTACCAGAAGGTCGAATCAAAAACCACCAATCTTTAAAATCAACTCTTAAACCATCAAGTCTATTTTCCTTACCACCTTTGTAATATTCCTGAACTTTCTCTATTTTTTCCTCAAAATTGCTTATTCTAAATTCTATTTCTCCTGAATAGTAATATTTTTGAAAAGGTGCCGTCAATTGAGAAATCTTTTTTTGAGACTTTGAAAGTTCTTCCAAAACCTTAAAAAGAACAAAAAAGGGAGCTTCAGAAAAATAGTGTCTCTTGTGATAATAATGGTTGGAAGTCTCACCCCCAAACAAAATATTCTCTTTTCTCATCTTTCGTTTAATGACAGAATGGCCTATTCGCCAAAGAACTCCCTCTCCCCTATTTTTCTTTATCACTTCAGGAATTATCCTGCTGGCTCTAACAGTATAGATTATTTTTTCCCCAGGATTTTCTTTTAAAAGCTGGGAAATTACAAAGGCAAAAATACTATTTGGGGAAATAATTTTTGCTTTTTCATCAACAAAAATGATTCTGTCCCCATCTCCATCAAAAGATAGTCCCAGATCAGCCTTTCTTTTTCTAACCTCCTCTTGAAGTGATTTTAAGCTGCCTTTTTTCAGAAAATCAGGAGAACGATTAGGAAATCTTCCATCTAATTTAGAAAAAAGATGAAAGACTTTACAATTTGTTTCTCGAAAAATTTCAGGGATTATAATTCCTGAAACACCATTTCCTGTATCAACAACTATCTTTAAGGGAGCAATTTGAGCAAGATTGAAATTTTCAAGATTAAATTGAACGTATGTTTTAAGAATATCTTTCTTGATTACTTTTCCTCTTTTTTGGACTGGTGGAAAATGATTTTCCAACACTCGCTTTTTAATATCTTGTAAACCAGTTTCTTTATCAACAGGAAAAGCTTTTGCTTTTACTAATTTAAAACCATTAAAGTCTCTTGGACAATGGGAAGCTGTAATCATTATTCCCCCATCACCAAACTTAAAATGGGCAGAACTAAAATAGAACATGGGGGTGGAACAAAGCCCCAGAGAAATCACATTAGCCCCAGAATCAACAATACCCTTGCTCAGGGCTTTAAAAAGCATTGGAGAAGATAAACGATTATCTTGACCCAAGAGAATATCAATTTTTCTTTTCTTTACTTCCTTTCTGATAAAATCCACAAAAGCCCTGCCAATTTTGTAAGCCACTTTCTCATTCAAATCTTGAGGATATTTTCCTCTAATATCGTAATTCTTGAAAATCTGAGGATTGATTTTCATACTAATTTATTATAACATAGCCTTATATAATATGTCTTTTTCAATTGGAATTGTGGGCCTGCCCAATGTTGGCAAATCCACACTTTTTAAGGCATTAACAAAAAAGGAAGTTGAAATTTCTCCCCGCCCCTTTACCACCATAAATCCTAACATAGGGGTAGTTTCTGTTCCTGATAACAGATTAAAGAAAATATCTGAGATAGTTAAACCAGAAAAGATAACCCCTACCACTATTGAGTTTGTTGATATTGCTGGATTAGTTAAGGAAGCCCATAAGGGAGCTGGCTTAGGAAATCAGTTCTTAAGCCATATAAGAAGTTGTGAGGCCATAATTGAGGTGGTAAGAGTTTTTGAAGATCCAAAAGTAGAACATGTATCAGGCAAAATCGATCCTGAAAGAGACATCGATATCATCAATATTGAGCTTTTAATGAAGGATACGGAAAGCTGCGAAAGAATCCTGGAAAAACTAAAAAAGAAAAGAGATAAAAGATTTAATACCTTAGAGAAAATTCAACAAGGTCTTTTTGAAGAAAAACCAATTAGAGAAATTGATCTGACAGAAGAAGAAAAAGCTCAAATAAAGGAGTTTCAGTTTTTAACAGAAAAACCCATTGTTTACCTTTTAAATAAAGATTCAGATAAAATTAATGTTGAAGAATTTGAAAAAAAACTCCCCTCCTCTCTGAACTTAAACTTAAAATTAGAAAAAGAAATCACAGAACTGACAGAAAAAGAAAGTGAAGAATTAAAATTAAAAGCAGAGCTTGATAAAATCATTCTCGCCTGCTACAATGCCCTAAACTTAATTACCTTTTTCACTATTGCCGGAGGCAAGGAAACAAAGGCCTGGACAGTAAAGGCAGGGGCAACATGTCCTGAGGCAGGAGGGGTAATTCACTCTGATTTTGAAGAAAGATTTATTAAAGCTGAAGTTGTCCCTTGGGAAAAATTAATTGAAGCTGGAGACTGGAAAAGAGCCCGGGAATTGGGCTGGCTGAAAGTAGTCGGAAGAAATTATCAGGTCCAGGATGGAGATGTAATTGAATTTAAAATATGAAATTCTACGAGTTAACATATCTTATAAGGCCAGAGGTTGGACAAGCCCAGAGTTTTTCTGAGAAGATAAACTCCCTGATCCAGGAGAAGGGAGGGATTTTGGATAAGATAAAGAAACCTGAAAAAACGATTTTGGCTTACGAAATGAAACAGGGGAGCAAATACTTTAAAACAGCTTTTCTTTGTTCTTTAAATTTCTATTTAGACTCAAAAAAAATAGAGGATCTCAAAGAAAAATTAAAAAAGGAAAAAGAAATTTTGAGATTTTCATTTTTTAAGAAAGAGGTTAAAAGACCTTTGGAAGGTCTAAAGAAAGTTTCAAAAAGAAGAAAACCGCCTCTAAGGCGGAAACCTGAAAAGGTCGAATTAAAAAAGATTGAAGAAAAGATAAAAGAAATAGTGGGAGAATAAATATGAATCTAAACAAAGTAATTGTTGTTGGTCGCTTAACAGTCGACCCCCAATTAAGAAACACTCCTTCTGGTCAGCCTGTCTGCTCTTTTGGCTTAGCAACAAACAGAATTTGGACCGACAGAAAAACTGGTGAAAAGCAGAAGAAAGTAGAGTATCACAATATTGTTTTATGGAGAAGATTAGCTGAGATTGCCAACCAATATCTGACAAAAGGAAGCCTTGTTCTTATTGAAGGAAGACTTCAAACAAGGTCTTGGGAGAGTCCTTCGGGGAATCGAAGGGTCAGAACAGAAATTGTAGCTGAGAGAATCCAATTGGCTCCCAGGACCATAGCCAAAGTTGCTCCAGAGGCTGCTCCAGGAGCTACTCCAGAAGAAGAAATTCCAATTGTTGAAGAGGATGAAATAAATCCGGAGGATATACCTTTTTAAATATGGCTTGCTTTTTTTGCCAAAGAAACATTAAAGAAATAGATTATAAAGATACCAGGCTACTTTCTCGGTTTACTTCTAGTTTGGGGAAAATTAAGTCTAGAAAAAAAACCCGCCTTTGTGCTTTCCATCAAAGGCAGATAGCTAAGGCCATAAAAAGGGCTAGAACTATGGGATTACTTCCCTATCTCTTAAAATAGGGAATCAGTAAATTAAGCTTTTAGTCCTTCAATTTTCCTTTTTCCTTTATGGCTTTTTTTATTTCCTTAAGTATTTTTGGATTCTCTTTGAGAAAATTCTTTGAGGCCTCAACTCCCTGACCCAAAGCCTTCTCTTTGTATTTAAAATAACTTCCTTTTCTTGTAATCACTTCTTGTTTTAAAGCAAACTTCAAAACATCTACCAGTTGAGAAATTCCTTCATTATAGTAAATATCAAATTCTGCTGTTTTAAAGGGAGCGGCCACCTTGTTTTTTACCACCTTTGCCCTAATTCTTGAGCCAACAATCTCATCTGCTTGTTTTATCTTGGCAATTCTGGCCAGCTTTAGTCTGACCGAAGAGTAAAATTTTAGAGCCAAGCCACCCGGCGTAGTGGTTGGGTCTCCGAATCTTATCCCGATTTTCATTCTTGTTTGATTTAAAAAAACAACAATGGTTTTTGTTTTGGAAATAATAGCAGCTAACTTTCGACAGCACTGACTTAGAAGACGAGCTTGCAACCCTATCTGAAATTCGCCCATTTCTCCTGCGATTTCAGCTTTAGGGGTCAAGGCTGCAACAGAATCAACAACAATAACATCAACCTCTCCTGACCTAACCAAGCTTTCCACAATTTCTAAGGCCTCTTCTCCTGAGCTGGGCTGGGAAATCAAAAGATTCTCCACATTTACCCCTATCTTTTTAGCGTAATCAGGGTCCATAGCATGTTCTGCATCAACAAAAGCTCCTACTCCTCCCTTCTTTTGAGCTTCAGCTAAGATATGTAGAGCTAAAGTGCTTTTTCCTGAACCCTCTGGTCCAAAAATTTCAATCACCCTGCCCCGGGGAACCCCTCCCACGCCTAAAGCCCAATCCAAAGCTAGAGAGCCAGTTGGGACCACATCAACATCAACAGGTCTTATCTCCTTTAATTTCATTATTGCTCCTTCCCCAAATCTCTGTCTTATCTCATCAACCGTTTCCTCAAGTTCCTTTTTTTCTTTTTTCTTTTCCATAAAAATATGATATCACATTTTTAAAAATTTTCTTCATCAATGTAAACCTCTCTGGCTTTTGAGCCGTCTGGTGGGCCCACAATACCTTCTTTTTCCAAGAGATCTATTAATCTGGCTGCTCTAGCATAACCTATCCTCAGCTTTCTTTGGAGTAAAGAAGCAGAACCCTTTTTATACTGAATGACAATCTTTTTTGCCTCCTCAAAAAGGGGATCGTAGCCTGAATAAAAGATTTCTTCTTTTCCTTTTTCAATTCTCTGTTCTATCTCTAATCTCAACTCATTTTCTTCTAATTCTCCCTGCTCTTCCTTTATCCATTTGGCCACCTTTTCAATCTCTCCTGCTGAAACAAAAACTCCCTGAATCCTTTTAGGTTTTGAAACCTCAGAAGAAATAAAAAGCATATCTCCCAATCCCAAAAGCTTTTCTGCCCCGGCCATATCCAAGATAGTCCTTGCATCAACTTGAGAAGCTACCTGAAAGCTAATTCTTGAAGTAATATTAGCCTTTATTAGACCTGTCAAAACCTCAACCGAAGGCCTCTGGGTGGCAATAACAAGGTGAATACCCACAGCTCTGGCCATCTGAGCTAACCTTACAATTCCTGCCTCAACCTCTCTTCCTCTAGCTGCCATAAGATCTGCCAACTCATCAATTACCAGAATAATATAGGGAATAATTGAATCTTCAAAATCCTTTCTTTTACTCAAAAGAGCATTGTAGGCTGCTATGTCTTTAGCTCCTGTTTTTGATAAAAGATCAAAGCGTCTTTCCATCTCATCTATCAACCAACTCAAGACCCCAACCGTTCTTTCAGCAGTATAAATAACGTCACAAAGCAAATGGGGCAGGCCATTGTAACCTGTAAACTCCACCCTCTTTGGGTCTATCAAAATGAAACGTAAGGTTTTGGGCGAGTTTTGATAGAGGAAACTCATAATTATGGAATTTAAGCAAACAGTTTTTCCCGCACCTGTACTTCCAGCAACTAACAAATGAGGCATCCCTGTTAAATCAGCAAAAATGCTCTTTCCTGAAACATCCCTTCCTAAGACAAAAGTCAAAGGAGAAGGAGAATCTTGAAATTGAGGATCTCCAATCAAGCTTCGCAGTCTAATAAAGGCTCTTTTTTTGTTTGGAACCTCAATTCCCACCAAAGACTTTCCGGGAATTGGAGCCTCAATCCTAATGGGATGAGCAGCTAAAGCTAAAGCTAAGTTGTTGCCTAGAGCGGTAATCCTTGAAAGTTTTATCCCTGGAGCAGGAGCTAAGGTGTATTGGGCCACTGTAGGCCCTACGTTTATCTTCCCCATCCTGACCTCAATCCCAAAGTTTTCCAAAGTCTGCTTTATAATTTCTGAATTTTCCCTTATATCTCCTGCTGTTGGCCCTCCTTTGTCTGTTTCCAGTAAATTGAGAGGCGGACTTTTGTATTCCAAAGAAATAGGTTTTGTAATGGGTTTTTCAATCTCAACAGGCACTCCCCTCTCTCTCTCCAGTCTCTTCTTTAGTCTTTTAATAGGGGTGGGCTTAAAAACAGGCTCTGGCCTCTTTAACAATCTTTCAGGTTCTGGTATCTCTTCTCTCTCAGGCAAAAGACTTTTGATAATTTGAGAAAAGATTAAAATATCAATGAAAATCAGGGTGGAAAATATTATTTGAGTTGCCAGAGAACCAAAAAGTTTTAAGGGTAAAAAGGCTATAAAATATCCTAATTTACCTCCATCTATCTCACCTTTCTCTTGTAAGTCCAAGATAACAAATAATCCTGAAACTAAAATGATAAAACTCAAAAAAGCTAAGGCAATTGTAA
>JRER01000312.1_pt1 | contig 11016 bp, 8 predicted proteins | sample 210161 | NCBI WGS metagenome assembly JRER01 (sample SAMN03019618, study PRJNA260268) | marine sediment metagenome | biome: Marine; feature: Sediment; material: Clay; isolation source: clay from marine sediments 136 meters below sea floor depth collected from... | place: New Zealand: Canterbury...
GCCAGTGATTTCAAAGTAAAATAAAATAAATAAGATGTTAGAATAAATATAAAGAGGGAAGGAGGGAAAAGACTATGGAAATAATAATGGATATGATTGATAGAGTTATGAGTACCGATATCTATTTAGGGGCAGGAATTATTTTTTTATCGAGAGTTTTGGATGTAGCTATTGGAACTTTTAGAGTTCAGATGATAGTAAGAAGAAAAAAGCTTATTGCCGGTGTGCTTGGTTTTTTTGAAGTTTTGATTTTTATTTTAATAGTAAGTAAAGTGATACAGGATATAGGGAATTGGCTTAATGTCATTGCCTATTGTGCAGGTTTTGCCATCGGAAATATAGTTGGGATATATATATCTGAAAAAATTTCTAAAGAGATAATTTCTGTAGGTATTATTTCCAGAAATAAATGGCAGGGAATCGAAGAGGAACTTCGGGAAGAAGGATTTGGGGTTACCCGTTCTGTAGGATATGGCAAAGATGGAGAAGTTCAGATTCTCAAGGTAATATGTGAAAGAAATTATTTTCCCAAAGTAAGGGATATCGCTTTTGAACATGACCGTAAAGTCTTTATTACTTCTTATCTTCTTACCGGTAAAAATGGCGGCCGTATGTATGGGGTAAAGAGTAAGATTTAATAATTGTGCCAAAGAGCTTTTAAATGTCTGGGTTTATCGATATCCAGGGCGATTTCTGGAGGAGAGAGGATGGCTTTCCCTTTATAACCCCCTAATAATTCGGGGACTTTCTTTTCCAGGTCCTGGATAGATAGATATTTTCTTAAGTATTTTACGGTTATTCGAGCTCCTAAGAGTCGGGCTATTTTTAAAGGATGTTTCCTGAAATAGATAAAATCGTTGATTACATCTACAAAATCAGTGATAATCCGAGGATTTATCAAAAGAATATTTCCCCCCGTAAAGGTTCCCTCAATAAGATTGGCATAAACCCTCTTTAAATCTGAAGAAGGATAAGATTTCTGATAGATTTCTTTATCAATTATAGGATAATAAATATCAAAACCTGGCCATCTGTAACACTCTTCTATAAAATAATCGATATGTTTTTCGGTTATTAAGGGGGCATCACAAGTTGAGATTAATATTGATGGATCTTTTTTGAGGGGTAAAATTCCTGATTTCAAGGTATCGGGAATAGTTTTTCCATCGAAAATGGTTAGATAGACCAGATCTTTTGTTAATTTTTGCACTTCTTCAGAACCTGCTACTATGATTTTATCAGTGTATTTTGATTTTTTTAGAGATTCTATAATATAAAGAATCATGGGTTTGCGGCGAGGGCCTATTTCAATTAAAGCTTTATTTTCTTTACCGGTAAATTTTCTCATGCTTATTTTGCTTTTTCCACCTGCCAACAGCAAGACATTTATTTTTTTTAACATAATTTTTCCCAACCTGAATTTTCTAATATAAATAAAAATCTTTATTCTTGTATATATATGATAATGAAATATTGACCAATTGACCAATTGACCAATTCTCCAGTTAAATTAGTCGTTAGTTTTAAATACAGGTTTTCAGTTGACAGTTTTCGGTATTCAACTAAAAAGTTAAAACTAAAAGCTAAAAACTATAATTATTGTTTAAGAATTCAGAAGTCAGAAGAACATACAACCAAAATATACGCTCATAACCTAAAATAATTCTAAATACTGGATTCTGGCTCCAATTTTCTTTGCGAGATACGAGATGTTAGATACGAGATACGAATTTAGTTTTACGTTTTTCGTTTTTAGCTATAACGATATGCTATAATTATTTAACATTTTAATTCTTGTTTCTCCGCGTAATACGAATATAATTAGTTTTAATTTTCAAATTTTATTATATAATAAAAATAGTAACAAGACAAAAAAGGGAGAAAATATATGGCTGAAAATATTTTTAAATATGCTATTTTTTTAACTGCCTGGGGATGAGCAGGGTTTGTAGTTGACCGAAAAGGCTTGCGGATTTTTGTTTTGCCGGAAGAGAGAAAAGAGGATGTTCTTTTTAAAATAAAGAAAGAGTTAAAATATAATAATCTTTTCGAAGATAATAGAGGATGGGAAAGTTTAATTAAAAGGGTTAAAGAATATTTTACCGGTAAGAAAGTTGATTTTACAGATTACCAGTTGAATTTAGATAATTATACGAATTTTCAGAAGAAAATTTTACAGACAGTTGGGAAAATTCCTTATGGTGAAACCAGGTCCTATAAAGAGGCAGCAGAAGAAGCCGGTTATCTACGAGCATACCGCGCAGTGGGAAACACCATGAGAAATAATCCTTTGCCCTTAATTGTCCCCTGTCATCGGGTCATAAAAAGTGACGGTAGTTTAGGAGGTTTTTCTGGAAAAGAAGGGATTGCTTTAAAAAGGAAGATGATAGATTTAGAATCTGAAGGAAAATAAGGGGTAGATAGGGATAGAGGAAAATTTAAAAAACAAAAAGAGGTAGTTTGTACCACCTCTTTTTTTAATAATAAAAATCTATTTAAATTAAAGCCATTTCCATATCTTTATCGTCTTTATTGGCATAATAGGTTGCAAGCTTAGCTTGAATTTTAAATATAATCTCTTCCAGAAGATAGGTAGGGGCTAAATTATATCGGACGATACTTTCATAAAAAATCAGTTTAATTAATTGACTATGGGTTAATCCTACTTTATTTGCCATAAAGGTTAAAGAGCCAGTTAGAGATAAAGCAGGTGTACCGTTTACATCTATAATGTAGGGGTTTCCCGATTCATCTTCCATAAAGTCAATTCTGATAGCGTCATTGGCTCTCACGGCATCAAAGGTATTTATTGCTATTTGGGCAAGTTTTTTAAATCTTTCATCATCCCGATAGATTATTTCAAATTTTTCCCTCATCTTATATTCTTTATTTTTAGTGGAAGTATATCTGATACCATGGTCTTTGGGGAAACCGATAATAGGTAAAATATATTTTTTAGCTTTACTACCCAGGACTCCAACAGTATATTCTCTTCCGGGTAAATATTTTTCGATGATTAATTTTTCAGGGCCCAATTCTTTTTTTAGGCCGACAAACCTGTTTTTTAGTTCTTGTAGATTATGTACTACAGATTTGGGGGTAATACCTATGCTATCTCCTCCACCGACTGGTTTTATCATCAGGGGGAATCCGATTTTCTTTATCTGGGAGAGTAATTTTATTTTATTAAACCTAAGATGAGTATCAAAAACAAAATAACCAGGAATCGGGATATTTTTTTCCTTGAGTTTGATATAAGTAAGGTCTTTATTGCGGCAGATTTCCATGCTTTCGATACCGGAGAGAGCGCAGGGGATATGGTATTTATTAAGTTGTTGGCGGACCATTGCAGCTCCGTGCCCGCTATAAAAGGTATGAGGGATATCTTTATATCCTTCTGCCAGGACGAAGGCCAGATCAATAGGTTGATGTTTGCTAATAAACTCATCTAATTGTTCTGGCGCAAGAAGGTCTAAAGATAAAATATTATTATTAGTTTTAACTAAAGCTTGACGGATAGCATTTACATCTTCTATAGGAATACATTCTCTAAAAAGTCCCTTACGTTCTCTCTGGCTTACCTGGTTATAAGCAAATAAAATATTTTTTATCATATATTCGGCTCCTTTCTATAATATTTATTATATTCTATATATTTTTTGAAGAATGGCCTATTTTTAAGACTATTCTTTATAGAGCATTTTTCTTTCGGGTATCTTATTTTAAAAATTAAAATAAGAAATGATTTTTGCAGTATTACAAGATAGATAAAAAGAGGTTTTGGGATTACTCTGTGATTGTTACAGGATAAAACCTATTAATATTTTATAATAAGATAATAAAAAATACAAATAAATTATTGTTTGCAATACATCACCGAGTTAGATTAATTAAATAATGATTACAACCCAAAAAGTGAACAAAGTGGTAATGTAGCGGCACGATGCATCGTGCCCACAGGAGAAATTAAGTAATAATATGTCGAGGCACAAATCATTGTGCCTCGACAATATAATTATAACCAAAAAGTCATAATTTACTATAAAACTATCTGCAAGGTACCATATATATAATCTGTTGAAAATATTTTTGGCTTTTTGGGAAATAACCAAATAATTATTTTATAACTTTTATTAAGGATGTCTAAACTAAATCTTTTAACCACGGTTTATGTAGAGATTCTAATTTATTTGTTAGATTTGCCGGCTAATTTATTAATTTTTTTAGTCTCTCCTATTACAATTAGAAAATCTCCTTTTTTTATTACGTCTTTTGCCCGGGGTGAGATATTAAAGCTATCATTTCTTTTTATGGCTAAAACGTTTATTCCGTATTTATTCCGCATGTCAAGTTCACTCAAAGTTTTATCTACAAATTCAGGCAAGGCTTCAATCTCAATAATATTATAATCAGGTTCCAGTTCGACATAGTCTTTAATGTTTGGAGTGATTAATCTTCGAGCGATTCTTGCACCCATATCTCTTTCGGGAAACACAACTTTATCCACGCCAATTTTTTCTAAGACCTTTGCATGAAGATTATTTTGGGCTTTAGCGATAATATATTTTAATCCCATTTCTTTTAACATCATAGTTACTAAGATGCTTGTCTCTAAATCGGTTCCTATGCATACAATGGCTGCATCAAAATTTTTTACTCCCAATTCTGTTAAAACTCTTTCCTCGGTAATATCAGCCTGTACTGCTTGAGTTATTTTATCTTTTAAGGTATTTACTATTTCTTCATCATTATCTACTCCCAGGACTTCATGCCCTAATTCAATCAAAGTAGTTGCTACTGCAGAACCAAATCTTCCTAAACCAAGAACTATAAATTGTTTCATGGAAAGATACCTCCTTTTGAAATTGACCAATTACCCAATTCACCAATTAAAATTACAGGTTACAAGTTTCTAGTTGCAAGTTGCAAGTTCACAGTTATCAGTTTTCAGCTGTTAGTTTATTATGTTTTATGTCATTGTTATCGTACAAAGGGTCGGATTTATCCGACCCGATTTCTTGAGGGTTCGATGAATCGAACCCCTATCTTACATAATAGACAGGCGAGACGCCTGTCCTACGTCTATTATAATGCTTCGTGCTTTTATCGATTTTTGGATTTTGTCTTTCTACGGGCAGACACAAGGTCCACCCCTACATATTATACATTACTATTTTATTTACTTTTTAGGTTGTAATCACTATATACTACATACTATATACTATATACTGATTATCCTACACGCTCACGCTATCCGTTATTTTATTTACTAGATACGATTCACGAGATACGAGATACGAATTTATTCTGTCTTCTGTCTCCTGAATTCTACTTTTCTATTTTTTCTTTACTATATGATTGTAATCCAAAAAGCTAAAAATATTTAAAAGCAAAGTATATTTACAGTGTACAGTAAATAATTTTATAATAATTTTAGATTTGTTGGTTATGACTAGGTTGTAGGGGCACAATGAATTGTGCCCTCACTATATTATTACCTAACATCTCTTGTGAGCACAATGAATTGTGCCCCTACATTACTATTTTATTTACTTTTTAGGTTGTAATCACTATATACTACATACTATATACTATATACTGATTATCCTATACGCTAAACGCTCTACGCTGTCCGCTATTTTCTTCACGCGATACTCGATACGCAATACGATTTTATCCTACCATAATTTTCTCTTCAGGATATTTAATCATTTCTGGTTCTCGTTTTTGAATTAATGATAAAGCAAGACCTAAAGGCCCAATTCTACCGGTAAACATAGTGATGATAATTATAATCTTACCAGCTATACTCAAAGATGAAGTAATACCTGTTGATAACCCTACTGTACCAAAAGCAGAAACAACCTCGAATAATACTTTTATAAAATCCTCTCCTTCAACATAGGACAATAGAATGGTCATGATAATAACCAGACCCAAGGATAGGGTGATAACGGTTAAGACCTTGGGGATTATATCCTGTGATATTCTTCTTTTAAAGATTTGAATTTCTTCTTTCCCTTTTAGTGAGGACCAGACGTATAATATAAGTAAGCCAAAAGTAGTAGTCTTAATCCCTCCCCCGGTAGAACTGGGGGAGGCACCTATAAACATCAAGATGATAATTAAGAAAAGAGTAGCATTTTGCATGCTTCCGATATAGATGGTATTAAAACCTGCGGTACGGGCAGTAACTGATTGAAAAATCGAACCATATATTTTTTCGGGAAAAATCAAATCTCTCAGGGTGGAAGGATTATTAGATTCTATAAAGAATATAATTGCAAAACCGATTAAAATAAGTATAAGACTGATTTTTAAGGCTAATTTAGCGTGTAGGGAGAGGGTTCCGTTTTTTCCGTATTGAAAAAGTTCTAACAAAACCAAGAATCCGATCCCTCCTAATATAATTAAAGTTATAAAAGTTAGATTAATAATTAAATCTCCCTTATAGCGCATTATACTATCTGAAAAGAGAGAGAATCCGGCATTACAAAAGGCGGAGATAGAATGAAAGACTGCCAGATACAAAGCCTGTAGAGGGGAATAGATCTTCTGCCAGCGAAAGAAAAGGATAGCTGCCCCTGTAACTTCGATAACTGCGGTAAATATTAAGATATATTTAGCTAAACGGACTAATCCTCCGATAGAAAACTGATTTAAAGATTCCTGCATTATTAATCTCTGTCTTAAGGAAATCTTCTTCCCTATTAAAAAGGCAAACATAGTAGACATAGTCATTATCCCTAATCCACCACTTTGAAGAAGGATAAGTATAATTAATTGTCCGAAAGAAGAGAAATCCTTTCCGGTATCCAACACAATCAATCCGGTAACACAAGTAGCAGAAGCAGCAGTGAAAAGGGCATTGATAAAACCGATACTTATTCCCTCGCTGGAAGCTGCAGGTAGATTAAGAAGTATAGTGCCTAAACCAATTACCACTAAAAACCCTAATACTAATACCTGGGGTGGCGATAGTTTTTTTTCTTTAATTGTTTTAATAAGTGATATAGTTTCTTACCTCGTTTTTTAAATTTAGCTTTTAATTTAATTGTATAGGAATTTCCTTTTTCCGTAAGCCCTAATAATTAGTATATAGTATTTCGTATATCGTATATAGTAAAGAGATAAGAAGAGAAATTTGTATCTATATCTCGTGAATCGTATCTCGGTATTTAGTTAGTTGGTTGTCTAATTAAAGAATTAATACCAGATTAGTGTAGAAGCACGGCGTGCCGTATCTTCTTGTACTAATTAATAGTTTAAAATAGTAAACAGGTAAGCCTGCCCTCGTGAAAACGGGGAATGCCTGTCCTGCTTTAGGTACGATGCATCATCGTAGCCCTATTTCTGAATTCTGATTTTCTTAACGCGATACTCGATACTCGATACTCGATACGATATGCTAACGACTAGTTTAATTATTTCCTCCAAAATTCTGGAACTACCAGAATCAGGACAGTATATATTTCCAATCGACCCAACAACATACAAAGAGTTAAAACAATTTTCCCCAAAGGTGGTATAACGGCATAGGTCTGAACCGGGCCAACCAGCCCAAGACCAGGTCCTACATTCCCTAAAGTGGCGGCAACTGATCCCATTGCACTGACTATATCCAGCCCCAATATAGTCATTATAAAAGAAGAGATAACAAAAATAAAGATATAAAGAAAGAAAAATCCGGTAATATTGCGCATCACATTTTCAGAAACTACTTTATCTCCCAATCTAATCGGAGTTACCGCTTGAGGATGAATCAACTTACGAAATTCTCTATAGGCCTGTTTTAAGAGGAGGAGAACCCGAATATTTTTAATTGCCCCTCCGGTTGAACCGGCGCAACCGCCTATAAACATTAAGATTAGTAATACACTTTTAGAAAATGCCGGCCATGTATCATAATCTGCAGTAACAAAACCAGTAGTAGTGGCTATAGATACAACCTGAAAAGAAGCATATCTCAGAGCGGTAAAGATTGAATTATAAATATAAAATCTGAGTTCTGTGGCAATAGCTAAGATTGAGAATAATATCACTCCACCATAAAACAGAAATTCTTTATCCTTAATTAGACTTTTTGGATTTCCATGAAGAGCTTTGTAATGAAGGGTAAAGTTTGCTCCGGCAATAAACATAAAGACAATTATTATATTTTCAAAAGTAGGATTATCATAAACACCTACACTTAAGTTTCTTGGGGTAAATCCTCCGGTGGGCATGGTGCCGAACATATGGGTAAGAGCATCAAACAAAGTCATTCCGGTAAAATATAAACAAGCTACCTGTAAAACGGAAAATATTATGTATACTCTCCAGAGAAGTTTGGCGGTCTCCTTAATTCTGGGCTTTAACCTATCCGGTTCTGGACCGGGGACCTCTGATTTAAATAATTGCATTCCTCCTGCTCCTAAGGCGGGAAGGATAGCTACTACCAAAACTATAATCCCCATTCCTCCCAACCACTGGATAAAGTCCCGCCAGAAAAGAATTGAATAGGGGTTTCCTTCAATGGGGACAAGTACGGTAGCCCCGGTAGTGGTAAATCCGGACATTGATTCAAAATAAGCATCAATAAAGCTGGGAAAAGTGCCGGCAAATAAAAAGGGGAGTGCTCCAAAACCAGCAGCCAATATCCAACCCAGGGCAGCAATAACAAATCCTTCTTTATGACCGATAGGTTCTTTTGAAGAAAAATATTTCCATAACAAAAGGCCGCTTAAAGAAGTAATGGCCATAGAAAGGATGAAAGCATTAATTACTGGCTCCTGATAGTAAACAGCATACAAAAGAGGAAACAGCATACTTAGTCCTAAAAAAAATAAAAGGCTCCCTAAGGTATTTAATACAATCTTATATTTCAATTTTATTTCTTCCCACCATCGAATATTTTTTCTATTTTATTTATATCAGATGACAAGGCAAATATAATTATTTTGTCTTCAGGTTGAATAATATCATTGCCATGAGGGATGATTACCTTGTTTTGACGAACAATTGCACCGATAATGCTATTCTGGGGTAAATTAGCTTTCTTTAATGGCTTATTAATAATTTTTGAGTGGGGACTAACTATCAATTCAATAACTTCCGCTTCCCCTTCTTTTAGTAAAGTTAGAGAAATAATTTTTCCTCTTCGAATAAATCGTAAGATGGCAGAAGCAGTAGTCATTCTGGGATTTACCACAGCATTTACTCCAATTTTTTCCAGTATGGGAATATAATTCATTCTGTCTACTTTTGCAATTACCTTTTTTGTGCCCAGGTGTTTGGCTAATAAGGCAACTAAAAGATTATCCTCATCAAATCCAGTGACTGCAACGAAACCATCAGTGGTTTCTATGCCTTCAGATTTTAAAAGATCAATATTTGTACCATCACCATTTATTACTAAGGTGCGAGGGAGACTTTCGGCAATTTTTTCACATTTTTCTTTATCTCTTTCAATTAATTTAGTATCAATACCGAGTTTTGCTAATATTGCGGCAGTTTGAATACCAATTCTGCTTCCTCCTAAAATCATAACATTTTGCATATTCAGAGGTTTTTCGTTGAAAATTTCATTTATCCCTGAAAAATAATCTTTTTTAATTAAAACATATAAGTTATCGCCTGCAGTAATTTTTTCTTCTCCGTCAGGAATAATTATTTTGTCATTTCGGAAGATAGCGGCAACTAATATAGGATATTTAAAGATAATAGATTTTAATTGTTGGTTAATAAAAGGGAAACTGTCTTCAACTTTAAGTTCAAAAAGCTGAACCTTCCCCCCAGCGAAGCTCTGTACTTGAGCAACATTTATTGGTGATTTAAGTAATTTAACTATTTCTTTGGCGGTAGCTCTTTCCGGATTGATAGTAAGATCTATTCCTAATTTTTCTCGTGATAAGGCATTAGCATACAGATATTCAGGATTTCTAATACGGGCAATTTTTTGAGGCACACCAAATTGTTTTGCAGTCATACAAGCTATCATGTTTGCTTCATCACTGCTGGTTACAGCAATTACCATATCTGCTTGTTTGATTCCCGCTTCTTCTAAAGTGCGAACATTGGCTCCATTGCCTAAAATAGTGAGTATATCTAAATTATTTTGAGCGGACTGTCGGAATGTATCATTTTTTTCGATTAATGTTACATCGTGATTTTCTGAAGAAAGAGTTTTAGCTATTTGACAACCAACTTTTCCTGCCCCTATGATAATTATTTTCAAGAGATTCACCTCGTTTTATTTTTATTTAAACTTAAAGTTAATCAGCTATTTATTGATCCCTTTCAATTAAAAAAGAGAAACTATCTATCTGATTTTAGTTTCTCTGAAATATTTAAAAAATATTATCCTGATTATCATATCTCCTTCCGCGCTGACGAGGTTAGCTGACGGGTTCGAGCTGAAAGGATTGCTCTACTCATTACTAAAGTTAAAGGCAATGAGATTCACCCCAAAATCTTGGTTCCCCCGTTCCCTCCTTTTTAAGGGATTTAACGATTAAAATATAATAGTCCTTTTTTACTTTCGAATTTTATACTCTTTTTAGGTATTTGTCAAACTAAAATTCGTATCGCGTGAAGAAAAAGAACTAGAGAAAAAAGAAAGAAAATTTACATTAACTTTGTATCACATGTTGCGTAAAAATTAGCGTATAGTGTATAGCGTGTAGCATAAAGTAACCAGTGATAAGTAATATGTAATAAGTAGTAAGTTCCTGGCTTCAAGTTGTTAGTTGCGAGTTTTAAGTTTAAAAGAAGAAGTAGGAACGTACGAAATTATTTAGTTATTAGGTTAGCTAATTAAGATAGTGAAGAAGAAAAAGTGCAAAGAGAAATCTGTATCTAGTGAAGAAAGAAAGGGCGTATTGCGTACGCCTTAAAATTAAAAATTTTTAAAATTAGGTCTAAAATTAGTGAATTTAGGGAATAATATAATATAGAAGGAATAAATATAAATAGAATAATTGTTTTACAAGGTTGAAAAAGGCAAACTATCTGAAAGGATAGGACGCAAAGTTATGG
>JRER01000595.1_pt1 | contig 10991 bp, 7 predicted proteins | sample 210161 | NCBI WGS metagenome assembly JRER01 (sample SAMN03019618, study PRJNA260268) | marine sediment metagenome | biome: Marine; feature: Sediment; material: Clay; isolation source: clay from marine sediments 136 meters below sea floor depth collected from... | place: New Zealand: Canterbury...
TCCTGCAAATTCTTCACTCCCAGCATTCTGAAAGCCGTGTGTTGGGCATTCGAGACGTCACCCTCCATCCACATCTAGTGCACAGAATACTCGAGGGTCCCACGAGGAGATGAACGCCTTCCATCCTCACGCGGAAGGAACTGCTGTTGCTGGGATAGCCAGAGTCGCATCTTGAAGCCCCCGGAAACTCTTCCCTTGAACAGTTCCCTGGGGATAGCTATTCCAGTATTCGCTGCCCTCCGAGGGCCTCCGGAGGCTCACGGGTCGCTGGCAAAAGTATCGGAGAGAAGAATCTCAATAGCTGCACCGCCCTAGTCTTCGGAGGGTGTAATGGACCGTCGCATGCGTTTTGTTTCGCCTCGGCGACGTTTGCTCTCTAGCCGGCGCCTCTTCGATGCAAGCGTTGCCCCTGTCCTACGACGGGGTTTGGGCTTTTCTGCCGCCTTGCGGATCAACTTAATCAGCCGCTTCATGGCGTCCCGACGATTTCGATCCTGTGTACGAAAGCGCTCGGCCCTGATAATCAGTACACCGTCTTGGGTAATCCGCCTGCTGGCCACACGAACCAGACGCTCGCGAACGTCATCGGGTAGGGATGGGGAGTTGCTTACATCGAAGCGTAGTTGCACGGCCGTAGCGACCTTGTTGACCTTCTGCCCGCCCGGTTTCGAAGCGCGCATGAATTCCAGTTGGATTTCGCTCTCCTCAATCGCGATAGTGGGTGTGATGTGAATCATGCCTTTAGCCTACCCCGAACAGTGGTCCACTCAATCGCCAGCCTGGCAGAAACAGGGAAACCGCGCCAATCCTGCCAGTCCATCACGATCACCACCAGCGGAGGATCCCCCTCTCACCCTGCCGCAGAAGAGGTGTACCTGATGATCGTACGGAAGGTCAAGGCCGCACCCTCACATTCCTCGTAGCGTCCTTGCCAAAGATCAAGGTTTAGGTATCACCAGCACCTGCCCCACGTTGATCAGGCTAGGATCTTCGATATCGTTAGCCTCCGCGATCTCCTCCACCGTTACGCCGAACTCAGCAGCGATTTTGGCCAAGGTGTCTCCGGCCTGAACTGTGTAGGTAATGACAGCAGGAGACGGGGTGGCCATGGCAGGGGTCTCCTGAGGCTGAACAGTATGGGTAATGACAGCAGGAGACGGGGTGGCCACGGCGGGGGTAGGTCTTGCCACATGTAGGGTTTCAATTACTCGTACGACGATATCTTCGAAGGCGTCCTTAGGCAAGATGGTCCAACCGGCAAATATAAGCACCGCAACTACGAGCAAGAAGATCAGCGTGCCCCAGCGAATGCCTCGACGTCCCTTCTCATCCAGAACCGCCCCCGCATTCATTTGCTTGAAGAGGTTGGCGAATTGTTCATTGCCAAATACGAAAGTGATGCGTCCTCCACGGATGAAGCCTGCCGCGTAACGCTTCATCCGTACTGCTCTCGAGACTCGCCTATAAGTGTGACGAAGTTCCTTAGGCCGTAGGCTGACGATCCATCGGCCAATCGGCCAATCAAATCCAACAATCAAACCTCCTAGTAGTGCGAGGGGAGCGAGGATCACTAGGCCTCCAACGAGCCACTCGGGCAAGGTGCCTGGAGACCCCTCAATTATGCTAACCATGCCAAATGCGGTAGCGCACAAGAGTATGCTCAGGCCCAGGGCACCGAAGCAGCTAATCTTTCTACGTCGGTCGACGGTTGCGTTAGCGAGTGCACATTGGTCGCACAGAGGAAAAGGAAGGCTCACGATATACTTGCCCCAAATTGGCCAGTGAGTTGCCGACAGCGTCTGCGTTCCCGCTGGTGCTCCACATGCGCAGCACAGCCGTGGCATAGCATACTGATCTTGTTTGCGAACTGTAACCTCCTCCATCTCGCTCTCCTCTTGGTAATCGTTCCTGAAAATGGCAGCTCTTTTGTCTAGGGAAAGCTTCTTGCCATCGCATTTTACCTAGAGATCTACAATGCCTATTCCCTACACCCTCACATTCCCTCTGCCACTCTGCCAGCAGATGTTGAGCTCTGCCGAAGTGAACGGCTCATCAGGGCTTTGCGAAGTGCGAAGCACTCACGCGAAGGAACTGAGGCGCAAACACGCCGTTGTTAGGGACAGTCTTTCTAAAATTCATCTTCTTCATCCACCTCCCCATACTGAGGAGGTGCTTCTCCCACGGACTCCACAACGAAGGGATAGTTCGCATCCTCCTTAGGTGATTCTATTCCTTGGAGTTCAACAACAAAAAGCCACTCATCACCGTAATCGAAGAGAAAGAGCATCTTCTTCTTGATTGCATCAAAGACTCTGCTTATCTTGGTTCTCTTTACACCTTCAAATCTGCTCTCTTCTCCTATGTCTGCAAACAATTCATACCCTTCCTTCGACTCTGTCCATCTCTTTATGTCGTTATAAAACCCAAAGCAATGGTCGAAATAGAAGTCGAAACTGTCTAGGATTGCTTCTGCTAAGTCGTACAGTGCAAATCGTTCAGGGATTGCCAAAACTCTATAAGAGCGTCCACTGACGTTGCCATGCCAATCACTTAGGGTTGCTTTAATGAGGTATATCTCTTCACCTTGTTTTGCTTTGCGTTTTCTCATAGTTTCTCGCCTTTCAAAGGCTCTCACCTAGCGTCCTGCGTGTTGCGTAAGACACGGCATTTGAGTGAGCCAACTGAACTGCAAACAGGCTGGTCAGGCCCCGGTCGCTTGCCGTCTACGAGCATCGAACCACTTCCGATCTGCTAGAACCACAGAGGTTTCGATCTGACGTTCGGGAATCGACCAGTATTTTCTCAGTAACCCATCCTTCTCTTCCGAGGAAACCAATTGAAAACCATGTTTTTCATAGAAACGAATCGCCCAAACGGCATCCGCCCAAGTGCCGACTAAGATCGGGCGAGTGGTCTGCTTTCGAAGATGGGACAGCAGGCTTCCCCCTATGCCCTGATTTCGTTTGGGCGTACGAACATAGGCGTGTCTGATGAGAGTCACATCTTGCACCTGTTGAATGCACGCCACACCAACCAGTTCGCCATCTTCTTCACATCCCCAAAACACGACACCCTCATCCATCTCACGCCGAAGCTCGTCTCTACACATGTAAGGTTCTTTCAAACAGTCCGCAGGGATAACCCCCCTATAGGCTTGAGCGGCGTCATTGATAATCTCGTAGATCGTGTCGAATTCGCTGTTGTCACATTGACGAATCATGACCTTCTTCCCTGCCAAAAGCGAATGGCGGCTGGCCCGTTTGTGTCGGAACTCCTCACTTGCGACAGATCGACAATCTTCCCCTAGATCTTCTTTCTCACCGTCACCGCCACGCTCTTTGCCTTCCCCTCTCACCCTGCCATCAGATGGTGAGCCTTGCCAAAGTACAACGGTAGATAACAATTGTGCCCTCTACTCTAACACGCGTGACGGGCAGGTGCAAGGCGCCAGGCTTGAGCGTCAGATGAAGGCCCTTCCATGATCACTGCAAGGCACAACAACCAAACTGCCCACACGATCCCACCGTTTTATAGCCGTTTCAAGCGGCCATTTTTCACATTTGCATATGAACATAGGGGCAGGGTCATTTTAAGCGCTTAAAACGTGTCCGTTGGATAATTCTATATTCAGAAATGAGCCATAATCGGGGTCTGGTTGGGGTTTGCGAGCAGAATGATGGTTAGATCCATTGGAAAACCCATCAAAACGGGGTTTTGTGGCCGAGTTCGGCTGTGATAGCGGTCCTAACTCGTAAGAGGGTGTTCCTACTGGCATGGCCTCGTAGGCGGCAAGTCATCGGTGTGAGTGAGCGTATCGGGGCTCCCGGAACGGGAGTTCTGCACGTCGGAGCACATCCCTTCGCCCAACAAAAACGGGTGGAGAACCCGCCGACGTTCTAGGCGCTAGGAGCCCTTTCTATAGTGCGGCAAAGAGAGATGGAGTGCAAGCTGTGAGTGAGAGCGCATGGGAAGGGGGGGCTGAGGGCGAGGCTATGGAAAGCGTACGGTGTGAACCCTTTGAATAGGTCGCCCAGGCCCTTGCCCAAGTCCCCAAGGGGCCACATCCGGTGAGCAAGGAGAGGATAGCTAAGGCCGAAAAGAGTTGTCGTTTGATGGATCTCACCTTCGGCTCTCCGAAGTCTTGTTGGCATAAGTGATCATAGCAGAGTTTGACAGGAGACCCAAAAGAAGCGGCCCCCAGACATATGGTGCGGATACCGCTACCATGTGCTTACCAGGCCACCCCGGCGAGCCTGGCTGAGAATACGCTTCCCTACTCGGGGCGCTAGGTCATCTCCTTGTCGGGATATATGGGCGGTTGTTGGTGGGCATGTGGATCTCTTGGATCAGCGGGAATCCATTGCTTGTTGTGACCCTCACACCACCAGGCCAATAGGAAGTCGCGGGCTACGAATTGACGGCTTTCTTGTTCAGCCTTCTCCTCCGTGTAACCTTGCTCGAGCAGAAATGCCTTGCGTTGGCGATAGAGGGGAGCAAAGGTTGGATCGTCGGCAGCAATCAAGCGCTCGACCACTTGCTCCTCTGCAACCGCATAGGCCCAGCCTACCCAGTCTCGTAGCGGGAAAAACTCCTCAGCAGGGATTGGGTTATAGCCCTGGGCCTCGAAGAGTCGGTTTTGCATGTACCATAGGTTGATGGCCTCATCGCGCTTAACCGTTGAATGTATTCCCTCCTCGTCCTCTGTCCACCAACCCTCAACCCTGACACGCCTGATGAAGGGTATGCCCCAGTCGAATTCATCCCACACGACCCTCAGATGTTCATCCTCTATTGAGGCCAGCGTGCTGACGAGCAAATGAAAGTGCTCGATCAGCAGGGTTGCACTCACCTCAAGCGGCAAGTCATCCGTCCCAGGTCCAGGTTCCCATTGGTCGACTTCGGATAACCAGTCATCAGGCGTCGGGGGCATCTCCGAGATGCCCATCCTTTGTGCAAACTCCGCGAACTCCGTCTCGGTTTCCTCGTCCCACTCTGGCCTATCGCCTATCTCTCCCATCTTTTCTCACCTCCTTTCTCTACCACTCCCTAAGCATCTGCACCCAGAGCGGTACTTTTTGATGGCGCACACTTCATCGAGATAACATTGAAAAGTACCCCTCAAGAATCCTCCCTTTCGGCGGCCTGGCAATCATAGCTCCCTCAGGAGCCTTAGACCCATGGCTTTGCGTCCCCACCTTTCGATGGGTTTGCCATTATCGATGTGAGAAAGCGTGGCCGAGTATTAGACTGTTAATATCTTATCACGGGACGCTTTTGCGGGTCAATGGCCAATAGGTACTGCCCCCATCTTACAACGTCCCTCGCCCGACATGACGACATATCGGCAAATTGCCCGCTTCCACCGTCCCTCGCAATGCTTAGCAGACTGGCCACACAATCCCACGGTTTGATACGCGTTTTAAGCGGCGATTTCTAGCGTCCCTATACCAACATAGGGGTACGCTGATTTAAGGCGCTTAAAACCGCTGGTCAACATAATCTTATATTCAGAAATGAGCCAAAATCGGGGTCTGGGTGGGGTTAGGCAGAAGAATGATGTCAAAACTGGGGTCTTGTGGCCAACATGTGGTCCGGAGGCTCATGGGAGAGCGGGCGAGGTGTCCGAGGAGAGAATCCAGCTGTCCCCCACAGACAGGAAGGGGACAGAATAGGGGATGGCTCACGCTGGTCGTCTACACGCACGAGCGCCAAGAAGAGGAGGAGTGATGGCAGAGGAAGGCAGCTTAGGGGCCAAAGCCTACGCAAGTTGAGCGAGGTGCTAATTGGTGAACCCAAGCCATGTTGCATCGGTGCGCGGAAAGGGTTTCTCACTGACATCATGTCTCTTCCCCCGTCTTGTTAGTGTCTTGGGATCGAAACTAATCTCATGCCTTGCCGAACCTCTTTTTGTACTGGGCGGCTCTCATCCATTGCGCAACGAGTCTGTTGGCTTGCGTTTCCTGTTCTTTTTGCTCTTCTCTTGTCAAGGCAACAGGAGACTTATGTCCCAAATATGCATGAGCCGCTTCGTGAAGAATGGTGTGTATTACGTTGGTCCGTGATCTGGCGCATAGGCTATGAGGGTTAAACAGTAACAAGAACTTGTCTTCGAGCCAATGGGGACTAATAGTAAGAGCGCTGTCTATCGCATCGATTCGGCAGTTTTCGATGACCCAATCGGCAACTTGCCGAGGCAGAATGGTAAGGGCAAGAGCCACCACAGCGTCGAAATCGTCCAACAGTTCATCCTTATACAAACCCATGGGAAACATATTGCCGACCCCATCCAACGCTTCATCCCAGTTGTAGTGCAAGTTGCCGCTATCTTCGTAGTCTTCGCCAGATGCCAGATGCTCGTCGATGGGCATCTCCTGATCGGAGCACCAGCCGTACTCACCCATCGTCTCTTCCACAGGCTGTCGCTCAGCCTCTTCCGGGGCGTTTCTCCTCATCTGTTGCCACTCACGTTCTTCCCGCTCACAGGCAGTGCTGCAAAAGTAGGGTCCAATGCCCCGGACGCCTGCAAATTGGTCTTCTGTATGCCGAATGGATATGTCCTCAACCCAATCGTCCCAGGACGTGTGACGGGCACGAGGCCTGATGGATGATAGGCCTCCCCAATTCACGAAATCCTCAATTGCCTGTTTGCGTCTGGATTCGGGGAGCTCTTTGCCGCAGCAGTTGCAGAACCAGCGGAACTCTTCTCCGGCCCTGCGCAGAAGAGACTCCAGTATTCTCTTCTCGACATCGAGCGCCTTTCCTCCCTCTTTCAACTGGCGGAAAAGCTGACTGATCGATGGCTGGGTGGTCTCATTCTCGGTCATCTTCATGCCTCCTCTACGGATAAGGATAGTCGAGAGATCAATCGAAAAACGTGGCCTCCTAGATCGGGCCCCGCGTACTCCTAGACTGTTTTCGCCCTCGCCATCGACTCGTCTCCGAGGGCCCTGGCCTGAGTTCTAGGGGCCGTGGCCCATTCGGAATTGGGATCCTTTCGGATGTCGGCCACGTGCCAGGGTGGGCATGGTTGCCGGCTCTATATGCGGGCCGTGGCCCACGCCCGAACTTGACCCAGTGATGATGCTTGGTCTCATCCCATATCAGTTGCAGGACGTCCCGGTTCTTGAAGGCTTGAAACTCACCACTGAGCGTGCCAATAGCGTATGAAGAGTCGCTCACAGCAAAGACCCTCCTTGGCGCGAGAGGCCGCACGGCAACCAGGCCCTCGTAGATCGCCCAGAGTTCAGCGACGTTGACCGTTTGCTTGGGCCAGTCCACCCATCCAAACTGAGTGTCCTCGAGCCAGGTTCCAGCCTCCAGGATCTCTACCATAAATGCCCAGGCGCAGGGGAACCTCGTGGGCCGAGACCCGTCGGCATCAATCAAAACGTCGTACTTCGCTATGAAATCCTCCCTCCATATGGCATGAACTTCCTTGTAGAGGACTTTTGGGATTCTATGGCGGGGAGGAAGGAAGGGGTTCAATCTACCTTCCTCCACGTATCGGGCAATCTCTGCATCGCTGGTTTGTAGCCTCTTCGCTGCTTGCTTTAGGGTATAGAATCTATTCATGTACTTCGCTATGACATCTTCCCTCAATATGGCACGGACTTCCTCATGCAGGACTTTTGGGATTCTATGGCGGGGAGGAAGGAAGGGGTTCAATCTACCTTCCTCCACGTATCGGGCAATCTCCGCATCGCTGATGTCTAGCAGATGCGTTGCTTGCTTCAGGGTATAGTATCGATCCATCGTCGCTCTCCTCCTCTTCTGCTGATTCTGGCGTCCCCTGTGTCTTCTACCCAGAAGAACCCAGGAGATCAGGGTGGTCCCAAACGGCTGCCTTTTCCCACCATATTGACTCTTGGCATATGCGCTTCCTGCGGCATTCCTCTGCGGTTTCGCTGTCGGTCATTCTGATCCCTCTTCTCACCGATCGCTCCCCGATAACAAAAAGGCACCCGTTTGTGTTCTCGTCAAGGGAGTTCCCAGATCCACCCCCAATGAATACGCACAAGTTAGGGTACCTAGGGATTGACTTATGCTATTGGTAAGAATAATGATAACAGAAAACGCCCGCCTTGTCAAGTGGCGGCCGGTGACACCAAAAAGTTCTGTCAGACAGTTGAGGCTGGACCTTTGAGAAGAGGATATGTAATCTAGTTAGATCATTGTGGGCCATGCGTGGGTTGAGCCAAGCTCGGAGGAGCACAACGGCCAGCAACCATGGGGCGAGGGGCATGAGTGTCTACGTGCCAAGACAGAGTAGCCAGCACTTAAAGAAGGTCTTGCCACATTTCGTTCACCAAATGCGCCGGCCTGAGTTTGCTGCCAAGATGGAGTGATCATGCGCTCAACTCATTGAATAGGTTGTGAACCTTGGCACGTGCCTCGAGAAGCACATCTCCATCAATCTCGATCGGGATGCCCGGAACCAGATAATAGATGATTACCTGCGGCGGCTTCCCCAATGCCATTTGCAACCCCGTCTGGTAGAGACCAAGCTGGACCAGGTATTCCTCAGTTCTCTTGTCTACATCCTCTCTCTTGATTCTATCGGTCTTGAAGTCCACCACGACCCATTGTCCCTTCTCTGACTGGTAGAGGGCGTCTACAACGCCGTGAACGACTCTGTCGTCGAGGCTGAAGGCGAAGGGCACCTCGTTTCTAAGACTCTGTGCAGCTGACATGTCTCGAAAAAGATCACTGGCTTCGAATTGATTGAGGAGATCCATAGACCGCCGCAAGGCATCGTTGATAAGGACCTCGTCTATCATGCCTTCTTCCTTAGCCCATGTGCGGAGCATGCTGCTAAGCCGCTCTTCATGCTCCAAATTGTCCCACGCACTTATTGCCTTGTGGGTTATGAGCCCCACGATCCAGGCAGGCGCTCGTTCCCCCGGCAAGCGCCGAGTCACTCTTTGGATTTGGTCCGGCAGGCCGTTGATATTGTGAGCGAAGTGCCTCTTCCGTCCTTCTGGCCCACTGAGTAGCAATTCCAGTTCGGTGGGTGTGAACTGTGGCTTCAGAGCCAACGGTTCGAAGGCCAACTCTCCGGTTAGAGCAGGCGTGAGTTTCTCGATGCTGGCGATTGTGTTGTGTCGCGCCGCTGCTACTTCATCCCACAGAGAGGGGGCGGCTCGTCCAGCACCAAGTGCTCGTTCTGCGAGTTCGGGTGGCTCCTCATGTTGCCTAACCAAGAGTGTTCCGCCGGGGTAGTTCACCTCGCCGTCATACTCCATGCCGCATTCAAGGGTGGTAAGAAGCATGGTCAGCCAATCGCTCCCACCTTCCTTCGCACGTCTTTGGCCCGATATGATCACGTAGTCGCTCGCTCTAGTGAATGCTACATAGAGCAAGCGTTTCTCCTCTGCTAGTCCCCTTTGGCGTTCCACCGCCTTCGCCAATGAGAAGGCTACTGTCTCCTGCCGGTCACCTTCTTCATCTCGCATCTTCAACGTCACACCATATTCTGGCCGAGCCAGGACGGGCGGCGTCCTCCCCCCAGTGCCCCCAGAGGCGTTGGCAATGATCACAATGGGGAACTCGAGACCCTTGGCCTTGTGCACAGTCATAATCTGTACAGCGCCCGCGATCTCGACGATCGCCTCTCCCTCTCTCACCTCCTCAACCCTCAGGTCGCCAAGGTAAGTAAGGAACTCGTCTAGCTGAATTCGGTCTGAACGCCTAGCCATCTCCAACAGTTTCTCTACGTTAGCCCTGCGCCTTCGGCCATCGGGAAGGGCGGTGAGGGTAGCTAGATAACCTGTCCGTGTCAGGGCCTCTTGCGATAGCTCCGCAACTCTTACCCGGCCCACCAACCCAATGAGATCAGATATCGTCTCTCCTGCAAACTCGACATTGGTCTTCTGGTTCTCTTCGAGGTAGGAGAGATCACCCGCTAGAGCATCAAAGAGGGCATCGTGGTTCCGGCGCAACCGGAACAGGGTCTCGTCAGTGACGCAGAATAGGGGGGACCGAAGAACGCCAGCCAGGGAGAGGTCATCGTAGGGGTTGCTCACCACTTTGAGCAGATTGATTACGTCCCTGACCTCCTGGCGGCCGAAGTAGCCCTTACCCGCATATGTCATGTAGGGGATGCGCCACTCCTTCAAAGCCGCCTCGTACGTCTCCACTGACGTGAATGCTCGAAGCAGAATGGTGAAATCGCCGTAGTCGCAAGGCCGCCATTCCTTTGTATCCTTTTCGTAAACTTGGAATCCGCCCTTCACAAGGTCAGTAATGCGCTGAGCGATGACGCTTGCTTCCCATCGCCGGGCATCAGCTGCCTTGATGCGTTTCCCGTGCAAGTCCATCGGCGGGATGAGGTGTATCTCCGCTGCTGTAGTCCATGGTGGGTCGTCGCGGACAGGTTCCATGGCTTGGTAGGGCACTTCGTAATCCTCGAGTGCGCTGATGTCGCAGCCAAAGATGGGTTCGAACAGATGATTGGCCAAGGCGACCAGGCGCGGGTGAGATCGGAAGGATTCCGAGAGATGAATGGCACGACCACCGTCTCTGATGGTGTCATCTTCTACCCTTCGCAGCACAGAGACGTCTGCCCCTCTGAACTCATAGATCGATTGCTTTCCATCCCCGACGATGAAGAGACGGCCTTGCTCAGATGCTCTAAGATCATAAATGATGCGCCTTTGAATCTCGTTGGTGTCTTGGAATTCATCGATCATGATGCTGGTAAGTTGGTGCCTGTAACGTTCTCGTACCTCTGGATGGCCTTCTAGTAGTTCAACCGTCTTGATCTCAAGATCATGGAAATCCAAGACGTTTCGCTCGTCCTTGGCCTCCCAGTATGCGGTCTTCGCTTTTTCATATAGGTTCCTCAGGCGGGGTAGTAGTCGAGCGGCTCTGGCATCTAGCTCATCAAACTCCAACTCTAGCCTCTTCCGAAATTCACCGTACGCCTCTCTCAGGCGCCTGACAGCCGCTTTGACTTCTGCCAATGGTCCTTCCCCCCAGCTAGCCTTGCTTCC